>Ga0209712_10002001_pt1 | contig 17070 bp, 13 predicted proteins | sample ArcOceMetagenome_FD_187443 | JGI IMG/M metagenome (GOLD analysis project Ga0209712, IMG submission 187443) | Marine eukaryotic phytoplankton communities from Arctic Ocean - Arctic Ocean - Greenland ARC118M Metagenome (SPAdes) (version 2) | ecosystem: Environmental > Aquatic > Marine > Oceanic...
CTTTGGGGTGATGTTAACCGCCATGTGCGCGGCGACCTCAACCTGCCAGTCGGTGGCGGGCCAGATACCTTGCGGGCTATTTATGCTCTGGGCATGGAGGAGGATGGCTATCAAACTAATATAGCGGGCGACGGGCTCTATTATTTTGTCTCTTGGGACACGCAAGGCGTTCAGAAGATTCGTGGCGTGCATCAGTTTGGTTCAGCGACACTGGATACTGAGTCGCCCCACTACTCCGATCAGACCGAGGACTATGCCGCTGAGATACTCCATGACCCGCTATTTGATCCGGAGCTGCGTAAGGACAAAATCACTCGGCGCTACCGACCTGGCGAATAAGCCTGAAAACCCTTCCTAGAACATAGGTGCATTCAATAAATAACTGCCCCTCGGCTATGGTCGAGGGTACAATTCCCAGCATCTAAATTAATGCTTAATAATAAGAAGAACTCTATGAGCAACCTTTTCAACCCTTTAACACTGACCTCTGGTGCAACCCTCAAAAACCGTTTTATTCTAGCACCCCTGACCAACTCCCAGAGCCATGTAGACGGCACCCTCTCTGAGGAGGAATATCACTGGCTGACCAAGCGCGCCGAGGGCGGTTTTTCCTTAACTATGACCTGCGCCGCGCACGTTCAGGCTGTAGGGCAAGGGTTTCCGGGCCAGCTGGGTATTTTTTCCGACGACCATCTCGAGGGTCTCACCCGTCTTGCGGATGGCATTAAACAGCATGACAGTGTCTCCCTAGTACAACTGCACCACGCTGGTATGCGCTCACCTGCTGAATTGATTGGTGAGTCACCGGTGTGCCCATCGGTCAACGAAAAGACTGGTGCCCGAGGCATGACCACCGAAGAAGTCGAGCAACTCGGTGAAGACTTTATTGCCGCCGCCGAGCGCGCTGAAAAAGCCGGCTTTGAGGGTGTCGAACTGCACGGCGCTCACGGCTATATTCTGGCGCAATTTTTAAGTGGCACCATCAATCAACGGGAAGACCAGTACGGCGGTAGCCTTGAAAATCGCGGCCGACTTATTCGCGATATTATCGACGGTGTACGAGCACGCTGCAGCCCCGGGTTTATTCTCGGCCTGCGCCTGTCGCCAGAACGCTTTGATGTGGAGCTCGCCGACATGCTCGCCTTCACTCAAACAATTCTCAATGATGGCAAAATTGATTTTCTCGATATGTCCCTGTGGGACGTATTTAAAGAGCCTGTAGAAGAAGAGTTTAAGGGCCGCACGCTGCTGTCCTATTTCACCGACCTCGAGCGCGGCGATATTGCCCTGGGCATAGCGGGTAAGCTGCGCACTCCAGAAGAGATCCGTCAGGCCATGGCAGCCGACATCGACTTTATCCTCCTCGGTCGCGCCGCTATTTTGCACCACGACTACCCATTGCAGATGCAAGCCGATGCCGATTTTAAGCCTGTGGCCAACCCGGTGTCGCCAGAGCATTTACGCAGTGAAGGCCTGAGTGAAACCTTTGTTGAGTACATGAAAAACTGGAAGGGTTTTGTCGCTGAGTGACAGAATAGTGAAATAAATAAATGCAATTAAATTGGTTGGATAAAGAAACCCCTACACCCGCAGCTCTATCGGCTGGCTTTCCGGAAAAAATGGTCTTGCTCGATCTCGAGACCACCGGGGGCAAGGCGACTCATCACCGGATTATTGAAATTGGTCTGGTGATCGTCGAGCAGGGTGCAGTGATTGAGCGCTGGCAGTCATTTATCGACCCAGAAACCATGCTGCCACCGTTTATTCAAAAGCTTACAGGCATAGCCCCAAGCATGTTGCGGGGCGCACCGCTGTTTTCTCAGGTGGCGGATAAACTCCTCGCCTATCTGGATGGCCGTACATTGGTTGCCCACAATGCGCGCTTTGATTACAGCTTTCTTAAACAAGAATTTGAGCGAATCGGTGTCAGCTACAACACCGCGCCCCTGTGCTCGGTAAAATTTAGCCGCAGCCTCTACCCGCAGTTTAAACGTCACGGCCTGGATCAAATTATTCAGCGCTTTCAGCTGCCCATTGAAAATCGCCATCGGGCAATGGATGACGCGGAAATGATCCAGCGTTTTTTCCTTAAATCCTCGGCGCTGTTTTCTGACGAGGAGATCAGTGCCACCTGCACTAGTCTACTAAAAAATCCCGCGCTGCCACCATTACTCAAAGCCAGCGCGCTGAAGAAACTCCCCGCCTCCGCTGGGGTGTATTATTTTTATGATGCCAATGGCGCGCTGCTCTACGTGGGCAAGAGCGTTAATATTCGCACGCGAGTGATGAGCCATTTTTCCGGAGATCACAGCAACCCCAAAGATTTGCAGATCAATAATAAGTTGGCTTATATAGAGTTTGATAAAACGCCCACTGATTTGGGCGCTCAGATTCGCGAGAGCAATCAGATCAAAGCGCTGCACCCGCTGTATAACCGCCGTCTGCGCAAAACTAAAAAGCTCTATCAATATCGCTGCGACGAAGACAGCAATGGCTATCAGCGCATTGCCATCGAAGCGGTGGAATTGGACACGGCCAACGAATCAGATAGCGCCGAAGAGCGCTTTGGATTATTTCGCTCGCCGCGTCAGGCATCCAAGCAGATCGAAAAGCTCGCCGACCATTATTTTCTCTGTCATAAATTGCTCGGGCTGGAATCTGCTAATACCACCGCCACGAACACCGCCAATCAAAAACCCTGCTTTCGCGCCCAGCTAAAAAAATGTTTTGGCGCCTGTCACGGTGCTGAAAGCCCGGAGAACTACAACGAGCGAGTCAGTGCCGCGCTGAAAACCTACCAGCTGAAAATGTGGCCTTATCCCGGTCCGATTTTGATTGAAGAGCGGGATATGCAGGATCTAGAACATGTCGCCTTTCATGTGGTTCACAACTGGCGCTATATGGCCAAGCTGACCCTGATCGAAGATCTCTATGATCAGGGTTACCAACTGGCGGATACTCGTCATAAGATGGATCAGAGTGGGCAGGTCAATGACCGCGACCAGCAAATAGCCACCCCCAGCGATGACCGCTTTGATCTGGATATTTACTTTATCCTGGTGCGCTTTTTAGTCGACGCGGAAAAAATGAAGATGAACAACCTAAAAATTTGGCCCCTCACCTCCTGCTGAAATTTATTTAGCGGTGAGTTTTTTCTGCAGTGCCATGGTCTCTTTAGTGGCCGCAAAAACACTCATCGAAGGATTGGCTTGACCGGTGCGTCCGAGGGCGTCGATCTGACTGTAATACCAGTACTGAGTGGCAAAGGCAGCCATCGCACGCAGTGGTTTCCAACCCTGTAAAAACGACAGCCATGAAGGAAATAGCGAGAGGCCATTTTCGTAGCGGGGCAGCTCTGCCAAACCATTAACCAGCTGATTGGGTGCATCGGTCATCACACACATGGGCCGCCCAAGACCAATTAGATCCGCACCGCCACTATCCAGTGCCTGCTGCATAGCCAAGGCCTGACGAAAGCCGCCAGTAACCATAAGGGGCACCGAGACATGCTTGCGCATGGCCAACGCAAAGTCGACAAAATAGGCTTCGCGAACCATGGTAGATTCGGCCACCTCTTGTTTTTCTTCCGCCTCCATACCTTCCAGACCTAGCAATTTGGGCTGCTCGTAAGTGCCTCCGGATATTTCGATAAGATCGACACCGGCCTGCTCCAACCAGGCAACCACCTGCAAGCTCTCTTCAAAATCAAAGCCGCCTTTCTGAAAGTCGGCGCTGTTAAGTTTTACTGCCACGGGGAAATCTGGGCCCACTGCTGCGCGAACAGCAGCCACCGAATCTAACAGTGCCCGGGCGCGGTTGGCGAGACTGCCTCCATAGTCGTCAGTACGCTGATTGCTCCGCGGGCTGAGAAATTGCGAGAGCAGGTAACCATGTGCTGCGTGGAGCTGAACCCCGGTAAAGCCAGCGTCTTTTACCGCCGCCGCGCAAACTGCAAAGCGGCGCACGATCTCTTCGATCTCAGCAATCGTTAAAGCCACTGGCTCACCAAACTGACCACCGGGTAAACCCAACTTTACTGCAGAGGGGGCCTTAGGATTAGGGTTAACATTTTTCTGTGTCTGGCGACCCGCATGACTAATTTGCGCCCAAAACTGGTTGCCATTGCGCGTTGCGGCTTTAGCCCAGCGAGACAGTGCTGCATGCATTTCAGGACTGGGTGGGCAGTCAATCACCACATTGCCCGGGCGCTCAAGATGATCCCGATCGATCTGAATATTCCCTGACAGCAACATTCCAGAACCCCCATCACTCCAAATACCATAGAGGGTTTCCAGTTCGATTCCTGGCACACCATCGGTGCCCGCCAGCCCCTCGGTCATAGCAGCTTTGGCAAAGCGATTGGGAATGGTTGCGCCGCAGGGAAGGCTTAGGCTGTCAGTAAAATTAATGTTCATGGCGTTTAGGCTCTTATTGTTGTTTTAATTATTAGCCTGTAATACTAGCTTGAAGTGGCCTGTCCGGCTAGTCACTGATTGAGCCATTTAATTTACCCGCAGTGCTATAGTCACTGTCTAAAATAGTCGCTGTTTAAAATAGCCCGTTCCCAAGATCACTGATAAAGCAGTGACAGCTTTATCTCTATTAAGGTAACAAATGAATTACTCCTACTACGAAGAACTCGCCAAGACCACCAATGAACTAACAGTTGACGACAGCTGGGGCCAGGGACGCAGCGTCTTTGGCGGCCTGACTACGGCCATGGTACTAACCTATATAGAAGCCCAGACCGGTCTTAAAGACTGCGACCTGCGCACCATCAATATTCATTTCTGTGGCGCGGCCACTGAAGGCGAACTCTGTGAGCTAAAGGTTAAAATACTCTCCGAAGGACGATCGGTGATTCAGGTTGAAGGTCAGCTGCTGCAAGGCGGCGCCGTAAAAACTCAGGTGATTGCCTGCTTTGGTCGCCAGCGCGTTTCCGGTATTCGTCTCAATCAACCGCCAATGCTATTTGAAAAAACGCCAGAAGAAGCCATGAAAATGCCCTTTATAAAAGGCGTAGCGCCGGGCTTCGTAGAATATTTAGACACCCGATTTACCAGCGCGGCCATGCCTTACAGCGGTAGCAATGAGGCTGTAATAAGTGGCTGGATACGTTTTAATGACCGCCCAGAGATCTTCTCCGACAGCGCCATCTTGGCACTAATTGATGCCTGGCCACCGGCAGTGATGCCGATGTTAAGCCAGCCGGCACCGACCAGCTCGATCACTTGGAATGTGGAATTTATACAGCCCCGAACAGAGCTGGCAGCGGACGATTATCTCTATTACCACTGTGAGGTAGTGCAGGCAGATTGCGGCTATGCCCACACTGAAGGTAAGATTTATCACCCCAATGGTGAGCTGCTGGCGCTGAGCCGACAGCTTGTTGGGGTTTATGACAAACCCAAGAAATAGAACTCTATAAAACTAATAATAAGACTTAGATAAGGATTTATCATGAGCAGACATATTCTCGACAGTGCAAAGATCCACCCGGCCATACAGGATAGCGTGGCAACCAAGAATCTGGATATTGTTTTAGAAGTGCAGCAGGCGATTGCCAAGAATAAAATCGTAGTAGTGGGCATGGCGCAAAATCCTGCCCCGAAAAGGGCTCGCAAAACCCTAGATGCTATGGGTGCTGAGCATGCCTATTTGGAATACGGAAGTTACTTTTCTCTATGGTATAGACGCAATGCCCTAAAGATGTGGACTGGCTGGCCGTCTTTTCCGATGATCTTTGTGGACGGTGTTTTAATCGGCGGCAACAGTGACTTAAATGCGCTGATTGAGAGTGGCGAGTTTGCCAAGATGCTCGGCAAATAATGACTCGTTAATCAATATTTTTACCTATTAAACTAGACCGGATCAGCCCTGATCCGATCTATGTTCTCCCTATCTAATCCATACCTTCCCTACTTAACCGTTATTTCAATCACTTCAGAAAGTACCGGTGGGTTGTGGGGAATGTGCGCATAGTTACCCAGCAACAGCTGCAGACTATGTGTTCCCGGCGCTAACATCAGGGTTGTCTCAGTCTGCCCCTTACCAAAGTGACGAATATTCTCCGACGCTGGCAACGGCATGGTCATATCGGGCATCTGCTCAACATCGATCAGCAGATGGTGATGGCCTGAATTAGGCGTATCTGTGCCTGCAGGTGCCACCAACATTCCCTCAATGCCAAAAACCACTTTCACCTCACCGCTGCTAAATATCTGACCGTCGGCAGGCTTAATAAAGGAGACCTGAGCATTTGCTGCTGCGGGTGCAGCATGCATGCTGCTATGGTCCTGTTCATGATGCTCATGGGCACCTTTCTCGCCGGGCAAATGTCCGCCTGCAACAGCCGTGAGCGAAAAAACAGCCGTGAGCGAAAAGATTGCCGACGTAGCCAACAACAGAGTCTTTGAAAAACCTAAAACCTTCAACATAATATATTCCTAGAATGTAAATTTGATGGCTGCTATTGCCGTCGCCATTTCAGTTTTTGACTATGGCATAATGGCAATAGAAGAAAAACATCTTATCCACTTAAAGAGATAAGAGTAATAATAAAAATCAGGCCGCAGTATGGCGCTTTTGTTATCAACAGCATTTCGCGAAAATCTGATCAAGCAGGTTTACCGGCTACTATTGCTCGGCACTTTGGGATTTTGCAGCGCTGCTGTAACAGAAAGCCCGCAACTAGAAGCCCCACCGACTATAACACTCTCGCCAGGCTGCCCCGCAAGCTTTATGCTTAGCGACGACAATCAATGCCTACTGCGCAATCTCTATCAACTTTATGACTCATTGGGCGACCATGGTATCGGCGGGCTAAAAACCGCCCTGCCAGCCCATCGCGATGGTTTTAGTCCACAGCAAATTGATCTTGGTCGGCTACTGTTTTTCGACCCCGTTCTATCAGCCGACCAATCAGTCTCCTGCGCTAACTGCCACAATCCCAGCCAGGGCTTTAGCGACGGTCTCGGGCGCAGCGTTGGCATTCATGGCCAGCAGGGTACTCGCTCTGCACCGAGCCTGTGGAACAGCGCCTTTATCAAAGACTTCTTTTGGGATGCCAGAGCCCAGAGCCTAGAAGAACAGGCTCTGAGCCCGCTCTTCTCCCCCCAAGAAATGGGTAACAACCCAGCCCAATTACTCAGTAGTCTGGAAGCAGTTGACGCCTACCCAGAGCTGTTTAAACAAGCTTTTCCCGATAGCGGAGATCTGAGCTTGGATCAGATTGCCACTGCCCTGGCAGCCTTTCAGAGCTCGCTGATTTCCCTGAACAGCCGCTACGATCAATATGCCCATGGCTACGCCGATGCGCTTAATCCTCAGGAAGTGGAAGGACTCAATATCTTCCGCTCCTTTGTCGCCCGCTGTTCCCAGTGCCATATGCCGCCGCTGTTTACCAATCAGCAGATCGCCGTAATTGGTACCCCGGAGCCCCAGGGCATGGCGCGAGATATAGGAGCAGAAAAGACCTTCGACTCGGTTAAATTAAAAGGCGGTTTTAAAGTGCCAAGTCTGCGCAATATTGCGGAGACCGCGCCCTATATGCACTCAGGTCGCTTTGAAACCCTCCGTGAAGTGGCGGAATTTTACAGCGGTGGTCGCGGTCACGCAGTGCCTGAAGGAGAAGACCTGCTGCTGCACTGGCATATCTCCGAACCCAATTTAACCGGCGATGAACTGGATCGTCTGGTGGATTTTATGGGCACCCTTAGCGACAGCAGCCTGTTGCCCATCATTCCACAATCAGTGCCATCGGGACTGACAACTATTAGTGACGAGGCTGTTGAACAAAGAGCCATTAGCGAAATACCTATTAACGAAAAAGCTATTAACGAAAAAGCTATTAGTAAAAAAGTCATTAGCAAAAAAGTCATTAGCACAAAAACGATCAGCGAAAAAAACATAAGCGAGAGCAATCATGAGCAAAGCTAAAATACTGGGTCTTATTATCGTTCTGGCGGCCTTCGTCGGCGGCTGGCAATTGGGTACAAACCTCAATGAGGCACCGCAGATTACAAGCAGTGTCGGCGGTCTAAGTTATAGCGGCGGTGGTCAAGCTGACAGGATTAACACTGCCCTGCCAGAGCGAACCGCTGCAGGTCAAACCCTAACGGTTAATCCCGGCGACTCGATTCAAGCCGCGGTGGAAGCCGCTCAGCCCGGCGACAGCATTCAGGTAATGCCCGGCGTTTATTCGGAAACTGTCTATATAGACAAAGATGATATTCATCTGGTGGGTGTCATTGAAGCCGGTGAACGGGCAACCCTAGATGGCCTAGGTAAGCTCAACGATGCGATTCTCTACTCCGGCAATAATATCCTTATCGCCAACTTTAAGATTACCCGCTATAAAGGCAATGGCATCATGAGCCAGGCGGGGAATAATTTTGAGATTCGAAACAATATCATTATCGACACAGGCATCTACGGGATCTTTCCTCAGCTCGGCGTCAATGGCCTGATTGAACACAATATTGTCTCAGGTATAGCCGACGCGGCAATCTATGTGGGTATGAGCGACAATATCCATGTGGCTCACAACGAAGTCTTCGACAGCGTCGCCGGTATCGAAATCGAAAACAGCCGTCACGCCATAGTCGAGAACAATTATGTACACAATAATACCGGCGGCATTCTCGCCTTTATCACCCCGGGCCTGCCGATCAAAACCACCTACGATGTGATCATTCGCAATAACTTTATTCTCGACAACAATATCCCCAACTTTGCCGCGCCGGGCTCCACCGTGGCAGGCATTCCCTCTGGTACTGGTATTTTGGTCATGGCTGCAGATGATGTGATTATCGAAGGCAATATTATCGTTAACCACAAAGTCGCTGGCATCTTGATCAATGACCATGGCAATGCCCCAGGCCTAACTCTGGACCCCGATGTGGATCCCAATGCTGACCGAGTGATGATTCTCGACAACGTTATGCACAACAATGGCTATGACACCATCGATGAAGTGCGAGCTTTTGCTCTCACTGAACTGCACACCGGGGATATAGATATCTTTCAGATCGGCCCCAGCAAAGACAGCTGCATTATCAACCGCCACCGCTACAACCATGTGGGCCTCGGGAACTTTGCCGAATGTGCCTTCAGCAATACTGACAGCACTCACAGCTACCTCTTAGCCGGCGGAGCCAAGCCAAGAGTAATAGCCTCAGAGGAACGCGGTGAAATCGCTTACATGGGCATCTGTGCTGGCTGTCACGCTTACGACGATGTCTTGATTGGCCCTTCCACAAGAGATATTCAGGCGATGTACGCGGGTAATGCGGAGGGTATTGCGAGCTATATCAATGCGCCGTTTAAAATCCGGCCAGAGTATCCAGAGATGCCAGCGCAAAACTATCTGGATGCAGAGACCCAGCTAGCGGTAGCAGAGTACCTGCTAAATATTCAGCTAGGGCAAAGCCATCCTTAATACGAAATGACTTAGCACCCAGTTAGGAATAGTTTAGGGTAAGTAGGTCTGCAGGTAAGTGAGCATATTCTCGCCCATCACCTTGCGGATCTGCTGTTCGCTGAGATTGGCGTCGAGCAGTGCCTGAGTGATGACAGCCATTTCGCTGCCATCAAAAGAGGTGGTCACAGTGCCATCAAAATCAGAACCCAGGGCAACATGATCCTCACCCACTAGGCCAATGCCATAGACAATCGCCTCGGCCACAGTGTTCGGGCTGTTGCCACAGATGGCGCCATCCCAAAAGCCTACCGCAATCAATCCACCTGCAGCGGCAATCTGCTCCATCAGCCCATCGCTGATATTACGCGGCGAATCACAGTGACCCTGAAAACCCGTGTGACTGACGATTAGCGGCTTATCGCTAAGCGCCAGCGTATCGCTGACCACCTGCTCTGAGGAATGAGAGACATCCAGCATAATTCCCAGCCTGAGCATCTCAGTCACCGCATCGCGACCAAACTGAGTTAAGCCTGCCCCGCTAGTGCCATGGAGCGAGCCGCCGAGTTTATTATCAAAGAAATGCTGCAGGCTCATCATGCGAAAGCCGCGATTGTACAGTCGCTGAATATTCGCCAGATCGCCATCCAGTGCGTGGGAACCCTCGGTGCCCAGCAAGCCACCAATCAGTGTTGGGTTGCTCTGGCGACGCTGAAGAAACTCTGCCAGATCAATGCGCGACCGAACCAACATTAAATTGTCCGGATCATGGGCCGCTAGGTGATGTAACTTGTCCGCCTGAAACAGCGCCCGCTCAGCGAGACTAGTCCAGGTGACAGTGGGCCAGCGTTGCGCCATGGCCAGCAGGGTAATGTTGTCACTGGCAGCGCTACTATTAAGCTCATAATTTTGACCGCTGGGAGATTTGGTTACCGTGGTAAACATCTGCAGCCCCATATTGCCCCGCTGCATACGCGGAAAATCGAGATGGCCGTAGTCATACTCTTCGCTTAAATTACGCATCCATAGCAGGCTATCTGCATGCCAGTCACCTATCAATAAACTGCTGTGCAGTGCTTCGGCCTGTTCGGAAATCTCGTAGGGTTGATGCTCAATCACAACGTTTTCCCGCTCATCCAACATCGCCGGAGCTAGGGCGACAAAAAGACCTAGGGCGAGCAAAAGGACTAGAACAAAAATACTGAAAATTCTTCTCATTTTAATATGCTTTTTGTTTAGTGAGACTAAAAAGTGTGGCTAGTGAGTCAGACGAGAAGGTGCAGCTACTTATTAAATCTCGTCGTAGCCATGCAACTTATTAATTCTGATTACCGCCTGCACCTCGTCCACATAGACCTGGCGCAGCTCTGAATAATAGAGCAGCGTCTGTGCCAGCTGGTGGCCATTGGCACTACTCTCAGCCGTGCTCAGCTCAGCACGGAGCACACGCAAATCTTTATAGGCGCGGTGGGTATTCAAATTATGCAGATAGGCTTCGACTGCAGCGGCCACGGAATCAAACTTAGCCACCTCATGCTTGCTATCTGCCGAGCGGCGCAGAGGCACTAAGCCACAGCCTTTCTGGTAGCACCACTGACCAAACAAATTATTTCCCTGGCGGGCAAAGCGCGATGTTCCCCAGGCCGACTCTATGGCGGCCTGAGCCAGAACCAATGAGGGCGGCAGTGGTGCAATACGGAGTAATAGCTGATCGATCATTTGCTGATTATCTACAGCCTCCGACTTCACACCCCCTACATCTAAACCATAGCGATCAGCCAACTGCAGCAAGTTGCGCTGCTGAAAGAATGACAGCTGATCAACGTCAGCGGCCATTTCTTCAAGGTCGGCTCGCTGCTCGATAATCAACTGATTACCGGCAGAGACCAGGGGCAACATATAGTCAAAAAAGGCCGTTTTCTTCTGCTTCACATCAGTGTAGCCGCTAAAATCTGGCAGCGGATGCCGATCGGCACCCATGCTGTAGAGGCTCACTACAGCGACTAACAAGACAGCAAAAAATACCTTACTGCGGAGTAAACTCATCATGCTTTGAGGTCCGCCAGTAATTTACGCGCGGCCAAAAAGAAGAATGCAGCCGACAGCAGATTAACAAATGAGACTATGCCCAAGGCGTAACGCAGTGACTCAGAACCGTAAGCGGGAGCCAGCATATCGCTGATCATACCCACAACCAGCGGCCCTAAACCCAAACCAATAAGGTTTAGAATAAAGAACAGAATGGCCGAGGCCATAGCGCGCATGCTTGGACTGACCAAAGTGTGGGCGATAGCAATAGTTGGCCCCAGATAAAAAGCACCTAACATAGTGGCAAAGAACAGAAAGCCCAGTGCCAGTCTCGGATCGCCAATAAACACCGCGGTAAACATCAGCGGTACACTGCAGGCCGCGGGAATGCCTGAGATCCACAGATACCAGCGCTTATCATTTGCGCCGTAGCGATCGGCCAAGACACCGCCCATATAAGTACCCAACGCTCCACCAATACCTGTAATCAGCGCTAGACTGGTGCCCACTTCCAAACTGGTGAAACCGTGAGAACGAATTAAAAATGACGGCGTAAAGTTACCAATACCATAGCTGCTAAAGGCGTTGAGGCCGGCGGCGATGGCAAACAACTTGAAGGAGCCAAAGCCTTTAAGAGTGCGCAGAGTTTCGCCGAAGGTTGCTGGCGCTTCTAGAGCGCGACCCTCAAGGCCGCCACGGACCGGCTCGCGAATTGTCAGACGAACTAATATGGCCACCAAAAAGCCCGGCACACCAACCACGAAAAAGGCCACGCGCCAACCAAATTCACTATTGATCCAGCCGCCAATCAGAAAGCCAAACAGAATACCCAGATAGACACCGGTGGAGTAAAACGACAGGGCGCTGCCGCGCTTCTCAACTGGGTAATAATCAGAAATCATCGAATGAGATGGAGGACTGCCGCCCGCTTCGCCGACACCCACGCCGATTCGTGCCAACAGTAACTGCCAAAAGTTCTGGGTAAAACCAGAGAGTGCGGTCATACCACTCCACACCGCTACCGCCATAGAGACAATATTGCGACGGTTGCCCACATCCGCCCAGCGGGCAATGGGAATACCCACACTGACGTAAAAAATGGCAAAGGCAAAACCGGTGAGCAGACCGAGCTGAGAATCAGACAGGTCCATATCCACTTTGATCGACTCTTGCAGGATAACCAGAATCTGGCGGTCAATAAAATTAAGCGCGTAGACCAGTGTTAACAGAACCAACACATAACGGCGATAACCATTGGATACAGGAGTAGCTGTTGATTCAGAAGTAGCTGTTGATTCAGAAGACTGTGCAGGAGCCCCTTCAGGCAGAGATGGGTCGGTCATTGAATACCTCGATTATTTTTATTTTTATTTTTATTAGCGCTTTAATAGCAGGTCTTAATGTAACACCTAAATCATCAAACTAGAAAGTATTCTCCATAGCTCACTGAGGTAACTGAAAACCTTAAATATTCGTTGCTATCGGTTGCTCGATTGCTTTTTTGAGGTTGACCGAAAGCATCGGCACAGAGAACCTCAGAATAGGCTGAACAGCTGCCTACGGCGATCCACGCAGCACTCTGGATATAGAACCTCGCTGCGACCTTTGACTTAATGGAAGTCTTGAACATAAGCCGGCGCGCGCCTGCAACAGCGCAACAAAGTCTGTTGTATAAAGGTTGAACTTCGGCCGATGTAGTGTATCTTAGAAACATGGCCCACTAAGGTAGGGAAAAGTCAGGTGCTGGTGCAATCAATCAGGTCTAAACGCAAATACACAAGCGTTAAGCAGTTAATCAATATACTGCTGGTAATCTTTGTTGCTCAGATATTGACGGTGAACGCTGACTGCTCCATGGATCACGCACAGCCTGCGACTGAAATCTCCGACCACAGTGGTCACAATATGGGTCACAATATGGGTCACTCTATGGATAGTATGGATCCGAATATCGACTTGTCTGCCAGCGCACCGGACTGTGACTGCTGCGATGACAGTTCATGTGACATGCTGAAATGTAGTAACCCCGCTCTGACCAGCGCCGCATTAATTTTCAGTGGCAAGCTACAGCCCTCCGCCATTGTTGACCACCGGAATCAAACCCACCTAGCGCCCGATAGCCCCTTTCGACTCAGACCCCCCATTGCCAGCTAAGACAGGATAGTTGCGCCTGAAATTTAGGTTTCGCAGCTACTGAATAGTTCCAGTAAAGGCCAAGACTCGACACTCAGTCTCACACCTCTGCTGTTATAGCTTCAATGTTACGGGAGTCACTCAATGAAAATATTTAATAAGGTTGTCGCCGGTGTACTGGTTGGCGGTTTAATTGGCGCTGCACTCAGTGCACTGCTACTCAATGAGACTGATCAGTCGCTGTCGGCTGACGCCAAACCCGACAAACCGGCTTATTGGGTAGCCCCTATGGACGACAACTATAGGCGCGACAAACCCGGCAAGTCGCCAATGGGTATGGATCTTATTCCGGTTTACAGCGAGCCCGCTATCGATGCAGAAACGGATGCCACGGGTGGCGTTTTTATCAGTCCAGCACTGATCAATAATTTGGCGGTACGCACAGCTCCGGCGACACGTGACAGGATGCATTCAAGCATTAGCACGGTCGGCTATGTGCAGTACGATGAAGAGCGCATAGTGCATATCCACTCGCGTGCGGAAGGCTGGGTCGAGACCCTCTATGCGCGTTCAAGCGGCAGTTCCATAGAGAAAGGCGAGCCCCTTTATGCGCTCTACTCTCCGCAAATAGTCAATGCACAGAAAGAGTTTTTACTCGCCCTGCGCAGTAACAATGCGCAGTTGATCGAAGCCTCAGAAAGCCGTCTCAAGGTTTTCCATATCGACGATAACTTCATTCGCCAACTTGCCCAGAATCGTCAGGTGCAGCGGACAGTGACTTTTTATGCGCCGCAGTCCGGCATCTTGCACAACCTCAGTATTCGCGAAGGCTTTTTTATCAAGCCAGAAACCACATTGATGTCGATTGCGGCGCTGGATGAAGTCTGGATTGAAGCCCAGGTATTTCAACGCCAGGCCGATCAGCTCAACAGGGGTGCAGCGGTCAGCATTAGAGTGGATTCCAATCCGGAAAAAATTTGGCGCGGCGTGGTTGACTATATCTACCCCGCTCTAGATGCAACCACCCGCACTCTGCGCGTGCGTATCCGCCTGACCAACAGCAATGGCGAGCTGAAACCGAATATGTTTGCCGAGGTTGAAATTACAGCCAAGCCCCATGAGATAAGTGTCTTGGTGCCAAAAGACGCGGTTATCCGCACCGCTACAGAGAATCGGGTTGTGCTGGCACTGGCTGGCGGAGGCTTTAAATCAGTGGCGGTGCAGCTCGGCCATCTAAATGACCAATTTGCCGAAATCCGCTCCGGTATCGAGGCTGGGGACCAGGTGGTGATATCGGCGCAGTTTTTACTCGACTCAGAGTCAAATAAAAACGCTGGTTTGATGCGCCTGTCAGCGCCCGAGGCTGCAGATGGAATGGGCCATAAGGTGATGGATCAAGAGGTTATAGATCAAGAGGCTATGGATCATAACGCTATGGATCACAAAGCTATGGATCACAACCAGATGCAGCATCAGGAATAAGGAGAGCCCTATGATTAACGCTATTATCTGCTGGTCGATCAGGCAGCGCCTGCTGGTTTTGCTGGCCACATTTGTCCTTATTGCCGGTGGTCTCTACTCAGTAAACCAGACCCCAGTGGACGCGATCCCCGACCTCTCTGATGTGCAGGTGATTATTAAGACCAGCTACGCTGGCCAGGCACCACAGGTAGTTGAGGATCAGGTGACCTATCCCCTGACCAGCGCCATGCTCTCGGTTCCCGGGGCGGTGACTGTGCGCGGTTATTCGTTCTTTGGGGATTCCTATGTCTATGTAATTTTTGACGAGGCAACAGATCTCTACTGGGCCCGCAGCCGAGTGCTCGAATACCTTAGTCAGGTCGCCCCAGCACTGCCCGCGGAGGCAAAACCGCAACTGGGCCCTGATGCCACCGGAGTTGGCTGGGTCTACCTCTATGCACTGGTCGACCGCACAGGCCAGCACGACATCAGCGAGCTGCGTAGCCTGCAGGACTGGTTTTTAAAGTATGAGCTGCAGACTGTACCCGGGGTCTCGGAAGTGGCCAGCATCGGCGGCATGGTCAAACAGTATCAGGTCACAGTAAAACCCGACAAACTGCGCGCCTATGGCATTCCACTGGCCCATGTTGAGATGGCGATCAAACGCGGCAATCAAGAAATTGGCGCCTCGGTAATCGAGATGGCCGAGGCCGAATATATGGTGCGGGTCTCTGGCTATATCAAAAGCCAGCAAGACCTGGCCAATATTCCCTTGGGAATTATTCAAAACGGCGTGCCACTGTTATTGCGGGATATCGCCGAGATTGGTCTAGGCCCGCAGATGCGGCGCGGGATCAGCGAGCTAAATGGCGAGGGCGAAACAGTTGGCGCCGTGGTGGTGATGCGCTTTGGTGAAAATGCCCAGACCACTATTGAAGGCGTTAAAGCCAAACTCGCGCAACTGCAAAAGAGCCTGCCGGAGGGTGTAGAGGTAGTCACGGTCTACGATCGCTCTGGGCTGATAGAACGCGCGGTGACTAATTTATGGCACAAGCTGGTGGAAGAATTTGCAGTCGTGGCGCTGGTCTGCATGGTATTTTTGTTTCACCTGCGCTCTTCCTTGGTGGCTATTATCAGCTTACCTGTGGGTATTCTGACGGCCTTTATTGTTATGCATCTGCAGGGCATCAACGCCAATATTATGTCCCTTGGCGGTATTGCGATCGCCATTGGCGCAATGATCGACGGCGCCATAGTGATGATCGAAAATATGCATCGGCATATGGAGAAGACGCCACTGACAAAAGACAATCGCTGGCAGATTGTCGCCGCGTCGGCGACCGAAGTGGGCCCAGCGCTGTTTTTCAGCTTACTGATTATTACCGTCAGCTTTTTGCCCGTGTTTGCCCTACAAGCCCAAGAGGGGCGGATGTTCTCGCCGCTTGCCTTCACCAAAACCTATGCCATGGCCGCATCGGCGGCGCTGTCAATTACGCTGGTGCCTGTGCTGATGGGCTATTTTATTCGCGGCAAGATTCGCAGCGAACAACAAAACCCGATTAATCGCTGGCTGATCGCCGGTTATCGACCCCTATTGAGAGCGGTTCTCGCCTTTCCCAAAACGACTTTATTGCTTGCCTTGTTAACCATGGCCTCAGCCCTGTGGCCATTGAATAAAATTGGCAGCGAGTTTATGCCGCCATTGGATGAGGGCGATCTGATGTATATGCCCACCACCTATCCCGGCATATCCGTGGGCAAAGCCCGACAACTGCTGCAGCAGACCGACCAGCTAATTCGAAGTGTACCGGAAGTAAAATCGGTATTTGGCAAAGTGGGCCGCGCCGAGACTGCCACCGACCCCGCGCCCCTGTCGATGATCGAGACCTTTATTCAATTCAAAGATCGCAGTAAATGGCGCGAGGGCGTCACCCTCGAGAGCCTGAAACAGGAGCTCGACAGTCTGGTGAGAATACCCGGGGTCTCCAATGCTTGGGTGATGCCGATTAAAACCCGCATCGATATGCTCG
>Ga0209712_10002003_pt1 | contig 17067 bp, 12 predicted proteins | sample ArcOceMetagenome_FD_187443 | JGI IMG/M metagenome (GOLD analysis project Ga0209712, IMG submission 187443) | Marine eukaryotic phytoplankton communities from Arctic Ocean - Arctic Ocean - Greenland ARC118M Metagenome (SPAdes) (version 2) | ecosystem: Environmental > Aquatic > Marine > Oceanic...
GTGTCACTCAATTAAAGGGAGTGTTCTATTAAAAAAAAATTAGCGTCATCAGCGGAAAATAAATGGATATTAAAAACGAAATATTGTGGCGAATTTATGCTGTAATGATTATTCTAATCATTATGGCTGTCGTGATATTTATAAGAACGGCTCAAATCCAAATAGTAGAAGGCCCTTATTGGAAAGCAAAAAGAGATTCTATTCATGTGAGCTTGCGACCGATAAAAGGCGAACGAGGCAGTATCATGGCGAGAGATGGCAGTTTAATGGCGAGTTCTTTGCCATTTTACGAGATTCGGATGGATACGAAAGCAGGTGCAATGACTCCTAATTTGTTTGATGATAATGTGGATACATTGGCGGCTTGTCTGATGCCTTGGGTGAAAGATCGCTTTTCTACAAAAGAGGATTTTAAAGCAAATTTGCAAAGTGCCAGAATTATTGGGAACCGATATTATTTGATTGCAGCAAGGGTTACTTATCCGGAGTTAGAGAAAATTCGGTCATTTCCATTGTTCAAATTAGGAACGCATAAAGGTGGGCTGATTGTGAATCGACTGAGTCGAAGAAGTAAACCTTTTAAGATGTTGGCTCGTCGGACAATCGGTTATGTATCGAGTAACGGTAGTAAAGTTGGTTTGGAGGAGCGATTCGATGAATATTTGGAAGGTGACTCGGAAATGCACTTGATGCAAAAAGCTGGAAATGCTTGGATTCCGTTGGAAGATATTTCAGATATCGAACCTAAGCGAGGAAGTGATATTGTGACAACTATTGATATTGATATTCAAAATATTGCAGGAAATGCACTGTTGAAAGCAATGAAAACGCATCAAGCTTCTTCTGGATGTGCGATTGTGATGGATGTAAAAACAGGTGCGATTCGGGCGATTGCGAATCTTGGTAAAAGACCAAATGGTAGTTATTATGAAGATTATAATTATGCTGTGGGTATAAAAACGGAACCCGGTTCTACATTCAAATTAGCGACAATAATGGCGTTATTAGAAGATGGTTTTGTGGATTTGGAGGATACGATTGAATTGAATGAAGGTCAGTATGAGTTTTATGGTGAGGAAATGAAAGATGCTTCTTATCATCGAATGGATTCGGCAACGGTGAGAACTGCTTTTGAAATTTCATCGAATGTCGGACTTGCACAAATGGCTTTTAATAATTATGAAACGAAAGGCAAACGAACTCAATTCCTCAAAAGATTGGAACAGTTTCATTTGCATAGAATAACAGATATTGAAATTACGGGCGAGGAAAAACCTTACATAAAGTCACCCGGAAAGGAGAAAGATAAGTGGAGTGGAACGACGATTCCTTGGATGGCAATTGGTTATGAGTTGGAATTAACGCCACTTCAATTATTAACTTTATATAATTCTGTAGCGAATAACGGGAAGATGATGAAGCCATATCTGGTATCGGAAATTCAGCGATTGGGTAAAACAATTGAGTCTTTTGAACCGGAAGTATTGGACGAAGCTATCGCAAAACCATCAACCATCGATAAAGCACAGCAACTTTTGGAAGGGGTCGTCGAAAATGGAACTGCGAATAATATTAAGCCAAGAACGTATCGAATTGCAGGAAAAACAGGTACGGCTCAAACGAATTATTCTAAAATCAAAAAAGGAGAGCGTTTGAAGTATCAAGCGTCTTTTGCAGGTTACTTTCCTGCGAATAATCCCGCTTATTCTTGTATTGTCGTGATTACAGAACCAACTTCAGGACAGTTCTATGGAAGTCAAGTTGCCGCTCCTGTTTTTAAGGAAATTGCAGATAAATGTTATGTGAAAGAAACGAAATCTCAAATTGCAATTAATCAAAATCCAAAAGTGGATTTAACGCATCGTCAATTACCGGTTTACTCTCTAGGATACCGGGCAGACTTTTTTACAGCGTTGAACTATTTGGACTTGAATTATAATAAAAATGTGAAATCGGATTGGATTGTAATGGATATTGATAGTAGTTCGATGTTGTTGCAATCACAAATAGAAAGGTTGAGAAAGGTTGTTCCAAATGTCGTGGGAATGGGACTTCGAGATGCGGTTTATAAAATGGAAGAAAAAGGAATACAGGTCCGTGTAGTCAATGGAAAAGGTAAAGTCAAAAGTCAATCAGTAAAAGCAGGAAGAACGGTTAGGATGGGAATGGAAGTATATTTGACTTTGGGATAAAAATGTAATTGCAAGGGCATGAAAACTGTTAATTATTAACCGTTATGACGTCCAATAATAAATAATAATAAATAAAAAATATTGAAATCACTCAATAACATATTAATAAATATTGAAACCATTCAAACGATTGGTGATCATGATATAATGGTTGCCGATATAGCGTTTGATTCCCGAAAAGTTGGGAAAGACTCGATGTTTGTAGCGGTAAAAGGAACACAAGTTGATGGACATAAATTTATCGAAAAAGCGATTACGCTTGGAGCGAAAGTCGTGGTTTGTGAAAATTTACCAACCGATTTAAATGATGAGGTGACTTACGTCAATGTCAAAAATTCGGGAAAAGCTTTGGGTGGGTTGGCGAGTAATTTTTATGATAATCCATCTGAAAAATTAAAACTCGTCGGTATAACAGGAACAAACGGAAAGACAACTTGTGTAACTATTTTGTTCAAATTGTTCATGGGAATGGGTTACAAAACGGGTTTGTTATCCACCGTTGAAAATAAGATCGGTAATCTTATTATTCCTGCGACACATACGACTCCGAATCCTGTGGAACTGAATGCGTTGTTGGCAGAAATGGTGGAAAGTGGTTGTGATTATGTTTTTATGGAAGTGAGTTCTCACGCTATTGAGCAAGGAAGAATTGCGGGTTTGGATTTTGATGGTGGCGTTTTTACGAATATAACGCATGATCATTTAGATTATCATAAAACATTCAAAAATTACATCAACGTAAAGAAAAAGTTCTTTGACGATTTAGGTAAAAATGCTTTTGCATTGACGAATATTGACGATCGAAGAGGCGAGGTAATGCTACAAAATACAAAAGCAAAAAAACATACTTACGCGGTCAAAAAAATGGCAGATTTCAAAGCGAAGATTGTAGAAAATTCGCTTTTGGGATTGCAGCTGATTTTGAACGATAAGGAGTTTTATAGTCGATTGATTGGAGAATTTAACGCTTATAATTTGTTGGCAGTTTACGGAACAGCGATGCTTTTAGGTCATGATGATATGGAAGTTTTGACGATTTTATCCGACTTGCAATCAGCAGAAGGTCGATTCGATTATATCGTTTCTGAAACTAAAAACATTGTCGGAATCGTAGATTACGCACATACACCGGATGCTTTAGAGAAAGTTCTGACGACAATTGATAATTTGAAAGCGGGTGACAGTAAAGTCATTACGGTAGTTGGATGTGGTGGAGATAGAGATAGAAAGAAACGACCAATTATGGCAAAAGTTGCTTGCGATTATAGCGATCAAGTGATTTTGACTTCTGATAATCCGAGAACGGAAGATCCTTATGCTATTTTGGAAGAAATAGAAAAGGGTATTCCGCCTTATGCCACACAGAAAGTCCTAATGATAGAAAATAGACGGCAAGCCATCAAAACAGCTTGTACGTTAGCGAACGAAAACGACATTATTTTGGTGGCTGGAAAAGGTCACGAAAAGTATCAAGATATCAGCGGAGTAAAACATCACTTTGATGATAAAGAAGAACTCAAAACGTTTCTCGATGCTTGATACTTGATATTTTTTTTGATACTTAATCCTCAAATATAGAGATTAAGTATCGGGCAGAAAGTATCAAGAATCAAGTATGGAGTATCAAGTATCAAGCAACTATGTTATATCACTTATTCGATTTTTTGGAGCGAAACTACGAATTTACAGGAGCAAGTTTATTTCAGTTTATCACCTTTAGGACGGGAATTGCAATTTTAATTTCTTTGACAATTTCATTAATTTTTGGTGGGAAAATTATTAAAATGATTCAGAACTTTCAAGTTCTGGAAAAACAACGTGCTTTGGGTTTGCCAGGCGAAGAACTGAAAAAGAAAACGCCTACAATGGGCGGAATTATTATCATTTTAGCGATCATAGTTCCGACTTTATTAATGGCAGATTTGACAAATATTTATATTCAACTCCTGCTATTATGTACGATTTGGATGGGTTTGATTGGCTTCTTGGATGATTATTTAAAATTGAAAAGAGGAAAAGATGGATTAGCAGGAAGATATAAAATTTTGGGTCAAGTTGGACTGGGAATTATCGTTGGTTCGGTCATGTTTTTTAATGATAACGTGACGGTTCGGATGGATAAAACACAGGTTGACAAACATAATTACGAAGTCATTAGTGAAGTAGTTGACTCAGAGACAGGTGTTGTAAGTTATAACGTAAAGACGGCTTTAACGAACTTACCTTTCTTCAAAAACAATACGTTTAATTATGCAGATTTATTAACCTTTTTAGGAGAAGGAAGTCAGCATTTAGCGTGGATAATATTTATTCCGTTAGTCGTTTTTATTGTTACCGCAGTTTCAAATGCAGCGAATCTTACCGACGGTTTAGATGGATTAGCGACAGGAACTTCTGCGATTATTGTGGCGACTTTGGGGATTTTAACTTACGTCTCGGGAAATGCGATTTTTGCCAAATATCTCGGAATTTTATATATTCCGGATAGTGCGGAAGTCGTGATTTTTATCGGTTGCTTTCTGGGTGGCTGTTTAGGTTTTTTATGGTATAATTCTTATCCAGCAAAAATCTTCATGGGTGATACTGGAAGTTTGACTTTAGGTGGAATCATCGCTGCATTAGCAATTATCATTCGTAAAGAATGGTTGATACCAATTCTTTGTGGTGTCTTTTTAGTCGAAAATTTATCAGTGATTTTGCAAGTTGCTTATTTTAAATATACGAAAAATAAATATGGTGAAGGTCGTAGAATCTTTTTGATGTCGCCGCTTCATCATCATTACCAAAAGAAAGGTTGGCATGAAGTAACAATTGTGAATCGCTTTTTGATTGTCGGTGTAATCTTAGCGGTTTTGACGGTGATGACTCTAAAAATTAGGTAGATGGTGGATGGATGGTTTGCTTGATGGTTTGAAAACAAGCTTTAGATAAGATGAGATTTGAAGTTGAAGCGATTTTTAAAATTGAGGGTGTTTTGTTAGTGCAAAATGCTTGAAAATGTAACGGGACTTTCAGATAACTGAATATTCAAAATTAGGAAATGTTTTAATTAAAGCTTTTCTAACACAGTCAAGAAGTTTAGACGAAAATGGTCAATTACGATTAAATATATCTCGTTTTCAATTACAGAATAGTACAGATTTCGATAAGTTAAAAGTAGGTAAAATTGTGAATTTGATTAATGAATAAACTATGAAAATAGCAATTTTAGGAGCAGGAGAAAGTGGAGTAGGAGCTGCAATTTTGGCAAAAGAGATTGGAGCGGAGGTATTTGTGTCGGATTTTGGGAAGATTGGAGAAAAGTATCAAGGAGAATTAGAACAGTACGAAATTGAGTTTGAGGAAGAACAACATACGGAAGAACGGATTTTGAGTGCAGATTTAGTCATCAAAAGCCCTGGCATTCCAGATAAAGCTCCGATTATCAAAAAGTTGAAATCGGCGAATATTGAAATTATAGATGAAATTGAATTTGGCTTTCGCCAATTGAAAATTAAAAATCCGAATGCGAAAATCATTGCAATTACGGGAAGTAACGGCAAAACGACAACGACGAGTTTGATTCATCATTTGTTGGAAAAAGCTGGATTGAATGTAGCGATTGGTGGAAATATTGGTAAATCGTTTGCGAAACAAGTAGTGTTGACGAATCCCGATTTTTACGTGTTGGAAATAAGCAGTTTTCAATTGGATTATTGCTTTCGGTTTCAACCAAATATTGGTATTTTATTAAATATTACGCCGGATCATTTGGATAGATATGATTATAAAATGTCGAATTATGTAGATTCAAAATTTCGGTTAATTCAGAATTTTGAAACAGAGAATTTTTTCATTTTTAATAATGAAAATGAATCGATGGTTGATTGGTTGAAAGCGAATGAAGTGCATTGCGACAAGCAACCGATTGCAAATGTGAATTATGAAAATGATTCGATAAAAGTCGATGATTACGAATTTCAAAAAAGTGATTTGACGATTCGTGGACCACATAATCACTTTAATGCGAGTTGTGCGATTGCCGTTGCCAAGTATTTGAATATTGGAAAAGTAGCAATTTTGAAAGGTTTGAAAACGTTTCAAAATGTGCCACATCGAATGGAATATATCCGAACGCTAAATGGTGTGGATTATATCAATGATACGAAAGCGACAAATGTCGATGCGGTGAAATATGCGTTGATGGCGATGGAAAAGTCAATTGTTTGGATAGTTGGAGGACAGGATAAAGGCAATGATTATGAAGAAATTATGTCTTTAGTGAAAGAGAAAGTTCGAGTAATGATTTGCTTGTGTGCCGATACAACAAAGTTAGCGGAAACGTTTCCATGGTTGTACAATGAAAGTCTAGTCGCAAAAACGGCAGAAGCAGCAGCAGAAATGGCATTGAATATTGCGAAAAGCGGAGAAGTCGTTTTGCTTTCTCCGGCTTGTGCAAGTTTTGATTTGTTTGATAATTACGCTCAAAGAGGCGATTTTTTTCGGACGGCTGTAAATGAGCTAATTTAAAAAGTAAAGAAAATACCATCATTTCAATTCAGATTAAAATGACGGTTTTAGTTGATTTTTAGATTTGTCGAAAGGCAAATAATTAATACTTAATAATTAAGAAAGTGGGTGCATTTTTAAGAACATTGCAGGGAGATAAAGTCATTTGGATGATAGTCGCATTACTATCAGTCTTCTCTATTTTGGCAGTGTATAGTGCGACAGGAACGCTGGCGTATAAGCACGATTATGCAACAAATTATGTGATGCGTCACATTACGCTGTTGATGGGCGGTTTGATATTGATGTACTTAGCACATTATTTACATTACTTGAGATACTCACAATGGGCACCGATTATGATTGCGATTGCTGTGCCGTTGTTACTTTATACGATAATATTTGGATTAGAGATTAATGATGCAAGACGTTGGATTGAAATTCCGGTAATTAAAATGACTTTTCAGGCTTCGGATTTTGCAAAGTTGGCTTTAATCATGTATGTCGCTCGGACGATTTCTACGAAACAGGATTATATCAAGGATTTTCAATCGGCATTTTTGCCAATCATCATCCCGATTGTATTGATTTGTGGATTAATTGCCCCGGCAGATTTGTCGAGTGCATTATTGTTGTTTCTGACTTGTGTTTTGTTGATGTTTATGGGACGAGTAGATATAAAATATATTCTTTTACTATTAGTCGCAGGTATTGCTATGTTTGGATTTTTAGTGGTTTTATCGGATTCCTTTCCGGATTATTTCCGGGTAGATGTTTGGGCGAATCGCTTAGATAGTTTTCTAACAAATAAAGATGGTGAATTTCAAGTTCAGCAAGGAAAAATGGCAATTGCGGATGGTGGATTTTTGGGTGTTGGACCGGGGAATTCTTTTCAAAGAAACTATTTACCATCAGCTTATGCAGATTTCATTTATGCAATTATCGTAGAAGAATACGGCCTGCTTGGTGGTTTCACAATATTAGCGTTATATATCACTTTGTTCGTTCGTTGTGTGCGTTTGGTGACGATTAGTTCGAAAGCATTCGGAGCAATGTTAGCGTTAGGATTGAGTTTGTTATTGGTATTGCAAGCGTTGGTAAATATGGCAGTTGTAGTTCATCTTGTTCCTGTAACTGGATTGACTTTACCAATGATAAGTATGGGAGGAACGTCGATGATGTTCACGTGTATTTCAATAGGAATGATATTGAGTGTGAGTCGATATGTGCAAAAGATATAAATTGATTGTTATAATTTTTTGACGGTTATAATTGTTATTTTTTAATAATTCAGCTATCAAATGATTCAACCATAATTGAAGATGAAAATAATTATAAGTGGTGGTGGAACTGGTGGGCATGTTTTTCCTGCAATTGCAATTGCAAATGCGATAAAGGCGATTGAACCAAATGCAGATATTTTATTTGTCGGTGCTAATGGCAAAATCGAGATGGAGAAAGTGCCAAAAGCTGGTTTCCCGATAAAAGGACTTTGGATCAGTGGTTTTCATCGACAATTGACCTTGAGAAATTTAATGTTTCCACTTAAACTGATTGCAAGTTTATTCAAGGCGAGAAGAATCGTTAAAGCATTCAAGCCTGATGTGGCGGTTGGTGTTGGCGGTTATGCAAGTGGACCAACTTTGGAAATGGCGGCTCGTGCTGGTGTTCCAGCTTTGATTCAAGAACAGAACTCTTACGCTGGTGTCACGAATAAATTATTGGCAAAGAAAGTCAAAAAAGTTTGTGTCGCTTATAATAATATGGATCGTTTCTTTGAAAAAGAGAAAATCATTTTAACGGGAAATCCGGTGCGAGAAGCGATTACACAGATTGAGGGAAAAAAAACAGAAGCATTAGAATATTTCAGTTTTCATGATAAGAAACATACGATTCTGGTTATTGGCGGAAGCCTTGGAGCAAGAACGTTGAATAATGCAATGGAAGCGAACTTTGATAATATTGCGAATCGTCAGGATGTGCAGTATTTGTGGCAATGTGGAAAGTTGTATTATGAAGAGTTCAAAGAAGGAAAAACAGCACAATTACCAAATGTAGTTTTGACGAAATTTGTGGATAAAATGGACTTGGCTTATGCGGTGGCAGATGTGGTAATTTCGAGAGCTGGAGCGACTTCTATTTCTGAATTGTGCCTGGTTCAAAAACCTGTAATTTTAGTACCGTCGCCAAACGTAGCGGAAGATCATCAAACTAAAAATGCAATGGCTTTAGTCGCAAAAAATGCAGCAATATTAGTGAAAGATAGCGATGCGAAAGATAATATGGTGACAACAGCTTTAGCTGTTTTGGGCGATCATGCACATCAATTGCAATTGAGTCAAAATATCAAAACTTTGGGCAGACGAAATGCTGCGGAACGAATAGCGAAAGAGGTTTTGAAGTTGGTGAAATAGTCGACAAAACTTATAAGGTTTTAAAACTCTATAGGTTTATCATGATACTTACTTTAATATATTTCAATCAATTAACTAAAGGGATGAACGTCGATTTTAACAATATCAAAAAAGCTTACTTTGTAGGTGTTGGTGGAATAGGAATGAGTGCGATTGCTCGTTATTTTAATAGTCTTGGTATTGAAGTTTTTGGTTATGATAAGACTTTAACTGAACTAACAGAAAAGCTTGAAAGTGAAGGGATTAAAATTCATTACGAAGATGATGTAAGCCAAATTCCAAAGGGAATTGATTTAGTAATTTATACACCTGCTATTTCGAAATCACATCAAGAATTGATGTATTTTTTTGAAAATGGTTTTCCTGTGTTGAAACGGGCGGCTGTTTTGGGTATTATTAGTAAGGCGAAAAAAGTAATTGGAATTGCGGGAACGCATGGAAAAACAACGACTTCTACGATTACTACACATTTGCTAAAAGAAGGAAATGTAGATATATCCGCATTCTTGGGCGGAATTGCCTTGAATTTTGAATCTAATTTTGTAGAAGGAGAATCTGATTATGTAGTTGCAGAAGCGGATGAGTTTGACCGTTCTTTTTTGTATTTATATCCGAATATCGCTGTAATAATGAGCATGGATGCAGATCATTTGGATATTTACGGTAACATCGAAGCGATGCACGAAAGCTTTTATCAATATGTGAATCAAGTTCAAGAAGGTGGTTTTGTGTTTTATAAAGCAGGTTTGCCCTTGAGTCCGATAGTTCAGAAGGATGTGAAAGTACAGACTTTTGGTGTGGAAGCAGGTGATTTTCGAGCGGAGAACTTGAGGGTCGAAGATGGTTCTTTTGTATTTGATTTGAAAAGTCCGATTGAAAATATTGATAACTTGAAAGTAATGCTTCCTGGGAATCATAATATTGAAAATGCAACAGTAGCGATTGCAATTGCTCAATCTTTGGATGTTTCAGCAGAAGCGATCCGTAAGAGTTTGTTGAGTTTTAAAGGCATCAAAAGGCGATTTGAGTTTATCATTCGTGAAAATGATAAGGTTTTGATAAATGATTACGCGCATCATCCAACAGAACTAGATGCTACAATTAGTGCTACAAGAGCTTTATATCCGAATAAAAAGATAACTGGTGTGTTTCAGCCGCATCTATTTTCTCGTACGAAAGATTTCGTTGATGGATTTGCAGAATCATTGAATAAATTAGATGAAATCATTTTATTGGATATTTATCCTGCAAGAGAGTTACCTATTAAAAATGTGACGTCACAAATTATTTTAGATAAAATTGATAATTCAAACAAGAAAATTTTATCAAAACAAGAACTGTTAGAATTTTTGCCAAATAGTAATTCTGAGGTGATTTTGGTTTTAGGGGCAGGAGATATTGACAAATTAGTTGAAGTTATGAAGTGTAGTTGGCTGAAAATGAATTAAATGAATTAAATTTTTTACAAAAAATGGAATGTTTTACTTGCATTGTATATCAAAAAATATGTATTTTAGTGTTTGAAACAAGTTGGTTTAGAAATATATAAAAATAACTAAAATTCTTAAAAAATGACAGGGTGAAATGTAATTATTTTGTTTTGTTTAATCACAAAAGTTACAATTTATTCTTTTTTTGTTTATTGATGAAAATATTGAAATAATTAATCAAAATTTTAGCGAAGTAGCGACAATAAAAATTGCGAGCTAAAAAATATTTACCAACAAAAAAATGGCAGCCAGCGAGGTAAAAAGATTGAGGAGTACGTTGAAGCGGTTGGTCGCATTTGCAGGAGGCTTATTATTGTTGGGCGTTTTGTTTACGGCCATTGAATACAGGTTTAATAGTACGAGTGGCGCATTGACAATAAATATTGAAGAGGTTAATGGAAAACGTTTCGTTACGAAGGAAGATATTGGAAAATTAATTAAGGAAACGTTCTACGGTGAAACACCAAAAACGATCGAAGACTTATTAGCAGATGAAACTTTGAAGCGGATAAATTTGAAAGCGTTGGAAAAGACGATTGATAATTATCCTTGGGTGAAAGAATCAGATGTTTATGTAGATGCACAGAATAATATCACTATTAATATTGAACAAAGAAAGCCTTTGATGCGATGTTTTGATGTGAATGATTATTCTTTTTATATCGATGAAAATGGTATAAGAATGCCTGTTTCAGAACATGAGACTGCGAGAGTAATTGTGGCTTCTGGAAATCTTAAAGATGTGGAAGGTTCCAAAGCAGATAGTGTTTATAATGTAGTTGATAGTTTGTATAAGTTGGTACAATATATCCAAAAAGATACTTTTTTAATGGCTCAAATTGAGCAAATTTATGTAGAGCGAAATGGAGATTTTACGCTGATTCCGAAAGTTGGAAATACAGAGTTACTTTTCGGCAGTTTGAATATGATGGAAGATAAATTTAGACGATTAAAGATTTTTTATAAAGAAGCGATGCCTTATGAAGGTTGGCGAAAATTCAAACGGTTGAATTTGAAATATAAAAAACAAGTCGTTGGAGTTAGAAATTAGAATAAATATAAGGGTATTTTGGCTTGATAGTTTATAGGTTTTTTGGCCTTTCAATCAGAAAACCTTTTAACCTTTATACCTCCAGAAAAACCTTTTATTATAAAATAGTAGTATTATGAAAAATATTGTAGTAGCATTAGACATTGGAACGACTAAGGTATGTGCAATTGCGGGGTGCCTTAACGAGCATGGGCAATTGGAGATTCTTGGTGTCGGTAAAGTTGATTCTGTAGGTGTTTCAAGAGGTGTGGTTGCAAATATTGAAAAGACGGTTAAAGTGATTTCTGATGCAGTTGCAGATGTAGAACGTCGTGCAAAAATTAATGTAAAAGTGGTACATGTTGGTATCGCTGGACAGCATATTAAAAGTTTGCAACATCGTGGAATCTTAACTCGTGAACATTCTATTGATGAGATTAGTCGGACAGATATTACCCGATTAATTGGTGATATGCATAAATTGGTTTTGCCTCCCGGAGACAAAATTATTCACGTAATTCCACAGGAATTTACGATTGATAATGAGCAAGGAATTATTGATCCGATTGGTATGTCAGGTGTGCGTTTGGAAGCTAATTTCCATATTATCACAGGACAAATCACGGCTTCAAAAAATATATATAAATGTGTAGAGCGTTCTGGCTTTGAAGTTGGTTCTTTGACATTAGAACCGATTGCTTCTTCTCAGTCTGTATTGAGCGATGAGGAAATGGAGGCTGGTGTTGCCCTGGTTGATATCGGAGGAGGAACGACTGATTTAGCGATTTTCTATGAAGGTATCATCCGTCATACTGCTGTTATTCCTTTTGGTGGCAATGTGATTACGAAGGATATTAAGGAAGGTTGTAATGTAATGCAAAATCAAGCGGAGCAATTGAAAGTGAAGTTTGGTTCAGCATTGGCAGACGAAGTTTTTGATAACAGAATCATCACGATTCCGGGATTAAAAGGTCGGGAGCCGAAAGAAATTTCAGAGAAAAATTTAGCGAGAATTATTCAAGCTCGTGTGGAGGAAATATTTGATCATGTTTTTTGGGAAATTCGTCGTTCAGGTTTCGAGCGTAAGCTAATGGCTGGCGGAATTGTCTTGACTGGAGGTGGTGCATTATTAGCACATATTGAAAAGTTAGCGGCTTATCATACTGGAATGCCAACTCGTATTGGTTCTCCTGTGGAGCATTTGGCTCATGGTTATGCTCAAGATTTGAGCAGTCCGATTTATTCAACGGCTTTAGGTTTGATTTTGAAAGGATTGAAAGAAATGCCGCCTGCTGAAGAGGAGGTGAAAGCAGAGCAAGTTGTAACGGAAGAAAATGGAGCATTACAAGAAAGTAATGCGGAGTTAAAAAGTGGTAAATGGTACGAAGAGTTATTCCGTAAGACGAAGGAATGGTTTGAGGCAGAACCTGATACTGATTTTTAAAATTGGAGTCGGTTGTTGAGTAATTCGACATTACTGCTGTAATTGATTAACAATGAACTAATTAAAATTTAAAATAGTTTAATCATAACAATGAAAAATTATTTATTAAATAACAGTAAAATTGTCGAGTTATTATCTAATAACAAGTTAGTGGTAATTGATGGAGGAGCGAGAGGTGAGGTTTTTAAACCAATGAATTTGTTGAACAAATCAATAATTCAAGTAGTTCGTTTTGAGCCTGACGCAGATGCTAATATTGTTAATGATTCGGATGATATTGTTATTTCAAAAGCATTGTGGAATAAAAGTCAAGCAATTGACGTAAATATCGCAATCGAACCTTCTACATCGTCTGTTTATCCTTTTAATACCAAGTTGCAAACTTATATTGATCCACAATTAGCAACTAGAAAAACGAAGAAAACAGTTACTGTCGATGCAATTAGTATTGATGAATGTCTTGAACAATATCCGATTAAAGGAATTGATTTTATTAAATTAGATATTCATGGTGCGGAATATGAAACCCTTCAAGGTGCATCTAAAGTATTAAAAAGTACTTTGGGTTTACTGGTGGAAAGTTGGATTATTCCTGTTCATTTGGAACAAAAAACCAGAGGAGACGTGGAACGCTTGGCTTTAGATAGTGGGTTCTATGTTTTTGAGGAAAATATAATTTCGAAGTGGGGACGAAAAACGGATAGGTTTATGAAAAGACAACCTGTTGCAGTGGATACATTATTTTTTAAAGATATTTTATTAAATAATGCAATAAATGATAAAGTCAAGATTATTAAGTTAATTGGCTTGGCTGACTTATTTGGACATTATGGTTTTGCATGGCAAGTGACAAAGTATGCTATTGATAATAAGATTTTGGATAAATTTTGGGAAGGTTTAATACTGAAACATCTTGAAAGTAAATCAGAAATGAAGTTGTCAAACCGACTTCGTGCTAAATTAATTCGAATCGTTAATCAATTGAATGATTGCGCGTTCAACTAATTGTAAACATTAAAGAAATTTTGATATAAGAAATCTTATCCTTACTTTTGAAATTCTCTTTAATTTTACTTAGCTCTTGGAAAATTATATATTGTTAGTTTTCCAAACTAAAACGGAAATATTATGCAATTCAATCTAACAAACGGAGATTCTATCATAAAGGTAATTGGTGTTGGTGGTGGTGGAAGTAATGCGGTAACACACATGTTCAATCAGGGCATTGTTGGCGTGGACTTCATTATCTGTAATACAGATGAGCAATCGTTGGAACTAAGTCCTGTACCTGAAAAAATTCAATTAGGTCCTGAACTAACGGAAGGTCGAGGAGCAGGTTCACGTCCGAATATTGGTCGGGAAGCTTGTGTAGAATCGGTCGAAGATATTCGTTCTTTTTTGACAGATAATACAAAAATGGTTTTTATCACAGCAGGAATGGGTGGTGGAACTGGAACGGGTGCTGCGCCTGTGATTGCAAAAGTAGCTCAAGAGTTGGATATTCTAACGGTTGGTATCGTGACGTTACCTTTCACATTTGAAGGTCGTCGTCGTCAGAGTCAAGGAATGGAAGGCTTAGAAGAGTTGAAGAAAAACGTGGATACGATTATTGTTATTTCTAATGATAAATTGAGACAAATTCACGGAAACTTAACGTTAGCTCAAGCATTCGAGAACGCAGATAATATTTTGGCAACGGCTGCAAAAGGTATCGCTGAAATTATTACTGTTCCTGGTTATATTAATGTAGATTTTGAGGATGTAAACACGGTTATGCGTGGTTCCGGTGTTGCGATTATGGGAACATCTTCTATGGAAGGTGAAAACCGTGCAAGACGTGCTGTAGAGGCCGCTTTGAATTCTCCACTTTTGGAAGATAACGATATTCGTGGGGCACAACATATTTTATTAAATATTACTTCTGGAACGAAAGAGGTAACAATGGATGAAGTATTTGAAATTACAGAATATGTTCAAGAAGAAGCTGGTTACGGAACAGATTTGATTTGGGGAAATTGTTATGATGAAACTTTAGGTGATAAAATTAGTGTAACCGTAATTGCAACTGGTTTCGAAAAAGCAGCAGAAGTAGAGGAATTCGTAGAGAAGGAAGAAGTTAAACCTAAGCGTAATGTGGTTTCTTTAGATGATGAAGTCGATACAAAGCGACCTTACGATACTGGATACCGTGACAGTGAAAAAAAAATTTCCTTTGACTTAAATCCACATCCTAAGCAACAACGCAATGGCGAAGAAGATGCTTATACGGAGAATCGTCAAGATGGTTATGAAATTCGCCAACGTCGTAGAGAACGGTTGAATAATTTACATTCTAAATTAAATAATCCACAGATTGTTAATGGTTTAGAAGAAGAACCGGCTTACTTACGTCGTAAAGTAGATTTAGAAGATGTTCCACATTCTTCTGAATCGTCGATGTCAAAATGGACATTATCTGATGATGAAAAGCCTGAATTGAAAAAAGGAAACTCGTTTTTGCACGATAATGTGGATTAACTGAAAATTAAATTAAAAAGATGGAGTTTTTTAAGACTTCATATTCTACTTATAAAGTAAATATTTTATTTGAAAAGGATGATAAAGGCTACTCGGTTTACTGAGTAGCCTTTTTTTTTAGCTATAAATCATAAATGATGAATTATTTATAAATACTTGACAGAGGGTTTAAAAAATCTGTTAAGCCTGAAACGGTAAAATTAATTCATCATTCATCATTTATCATTCAATGACTGGATGTTAAAAATAGGAATTACAGGCGGAATCGGAAGTGGAAAAACGACGGTTTGTAAAGTATTTGAAACTTTAGGAATCCCAATTTATTATGCGGATGATCGGGCAAAATATTTAATGAATACAAATGAATATTTGATTTCGGGAATTATAAAGTTATTTGGTGAGAAGGCGTATTTATCGAAGGGGGAATTGAATCGTCCACATATTGCTTCGATTGCCTTTTCGGATAAAAGTGTGTTACAAAAACTGAATGGTTTGGTTCATCCTGTGGTACATCAAGATTCTGAAAAATGGTTTTTGGAACAGCAAAATGTTCCGTATATTTTGAAAGAAGCCGCTTTACATTTTGAAACTGGAGGTTATAAAATATTGGACAAAATGATTACTGTTTTTGCTCCAAAGGACGTCCGGATTGAACGAGTCATGAAGCGAGATAATCGAACAGCCACAGAAGTAGAAGCGAGGATTAATAATCAAATGCCGGATAGTGAAAAAGTTAAACTAGCAGATTTCGTAATTTATAATGATGGTTCACAATCACTGATTCAACAAATTTATAATATTCATCAATTATTGATAACTCAATAATCTAAAATATTAAAAGCAATAATTATTTTTTTTTTAAAAAAAACTTTTCATTGTTTATAAGTATGCATTGTTAAGTATTGAATAGTAAATGATTTTGGATTTTTCGAATTTAAGGCCTTACTCTTAAATCTAATTTTAAGTATCATTTCGAAAGTATCGAAAAAAGATGGTATTGTAACGATTGTTAGGGAATATTAGGGTTAGAACTCTTAAGAGAGGTATTAATAGAAAGCACTTTCTTGGTATCAATTATAGTTTTTAAAAATCAAATTATTACGAGTGACATTTCTCAGAATTTCTCAGAATTTGCTTAATTTCTATTCAATATTTTCGGAAAAAATTATAGGGAAAAGCTATTTTTAGCGTTTCTTAAATAAAAAATGTCTTTTTAGTTTAATTATTGAAAAGTTAAGAAATGTAAACTATTAGGTGGGAATATAGTTTACATCGAAATAGTTTCATAGCTTCGTTCACAAAGTACGTATAAAATTCTTCCATTCTTGTATCTAAAACTATCAACTGTAACATCCTAATATAAAACCAATGCAGCTTAAATTTTTAATTACTGGCCTTCTTTTTGGCTTCACCTTAGCACTTTCAGCACAAAAAACGACTTCAATAGACGAGAGTATAACAGCAATCATCGAAGCAGATGAATCCTGGATTC
>Ga0209712_10002006_pt1 | contig 17052 bp, 11 predicted proteins | sample ArcOceMetagenome_FD_187443 | JGI IMG/M metagenome (GOLD analysis project Ga0209712, IMG submission 187443) | Marine eukaryotic phytoplankton communities from Arctic Ocean - Arctic Ocean - Greenland ARC118M Metagenome (SPAdes) (version 2) | ecosystem: Environmental > Aquatic > Marine > Oceanic...
ACGACAACTCTGCGTACATTACACTTTTTTCCCTCTCGCGCGCTCTGGGGGCCCCTCCCCCTCTCCGCGGCCTTTTGCGGAGCCCTGGGGGGGCTGTTCTAACCCAGAGGTAAGACCGGAGGACAAGTGGGGGGAGGGGGTGGGATAGTTGAAAAAGGTTGCCGGATGGTGACAGTCTGTTCTTGTATAGCAGACATGCGGGTGGATACTGATGTTGCTGTTGATTCAGCTGATCAGGCGTTTTAATTTGATCAGAAAGGATGTTTCTGCTGGAAGTATGGAAATAACTAAAAAAATCGCAGATGTTTGATTGTTGTGCGAAGATGAGAAGAGAAGCTAAGAATTTAAGAGCACGTTGAAGAAGAATTCTTTTGATGTTCGTCTACTTGCATGTGATGATAAAAGCCACAAAATACGAAAGAAAAAATATGGAAGGAATTGAAACGACGATGGACGAGAGTCCCCGTAAATGTTTGATTGATTTATATCGGTACTGGCTAAATGAGCCGAACGCTCTTGAGGACGTCACACTGCTACCTCCAAGACCGTCAAATTCTCCCTTGCATTCATTTGTAGAGTCTGGGTGGGTCTATGATTGTGATGTACATGGAGGGTCGGAAAATGTTCTTCGAATCATTCGGGAGATTCACGTAAAAACGATTCCGGTTATAGGACATGTGTTGGGTCGTAACCACGCTCTCAGAAAATTGTATATTAATGCAATTGATACAGCAGACGTGGAGGAGTTTGCACACTGCAATCAATGGAAAAAGTTCCGATGCCGTGTATTCTGTCGCGAAAAAGATGCTGCCATGAAGAGAATTTTAGACGACATCGTCCTAGAACACGATACTCATGTGGAAGACAGAGATAAAATTTATTCGACCTGGGAGGAGTTAAAGCGGTGGGATATGCCATATCGGGATGATAAGTTCGTTGAAAGTATTTATCAGAGTTGTAAGGAGTTTACGAAATCTGATATGGACTGTAACTATGCTGATAATAGGTTCACGTCTGTTTCTACGCAAGAATATTTCGATTGGTTAGGTATGACTTTTGATATGATTTACGAGATGGATCAGAGGGTTTTCGATTCCAACCGGTGATGATGACTATCTGGATGATACTAGTTGTTTCTGGTAGATTTTTTGTGTATGAATCTCCTATATTAATGTTAAAGTACGATGTTTTGTGATATGTTTCTTGTATAAACGTTTGTATTCTATGATTGCGAAGAACGTCTCTACGATTCAAATTAAAAAAAATGTTTGTAGAAGTATTTCCTTTTTCAATAGATCTGTAAACCCAATATACGATAGTAATGAAGTTGAGATCATGTACGTCATCATTGGCATTATATTATGATGTATTTATATTGTGGTATGACGGGAACAAGGAATGATCGTTTTAGTCATGATGGAGTGTAGTTTCTTGTAGGTATACAGTTGTGTTGTAAAGGCGGAATTCTTCTTATACTGTCTTTATAAATGTGATTTAGATGCTGAATTGGTCCCGTAGTTGTCTTATCTTTTGTAACATACTATCTTCTTAATTTCACGGAATTGAAAATGCGGTATATTGAATTTACTTCATTTCGAGTGATGAAAATTATGGTGAATTTCCGCCTTTGATAGCCTGCGATTAATGAAAGAGTTGACGACGGTTCTCAATTTGGCTTGTGAGTTTGCTATCTGTGAAAAGTCCCGTAGGAAGAAGATGATTTATCATTAATTTAGACGAAAAGAATCCTATCATTACCGAAAATGTCAAAAACGATTAAATGATTAGGAAGCCTATTTCATTGAAGTTGAGTATCGTACGAATGACAGATTCATTCTTCTAGTTATAATTATATGACTAAGTACTGATGAATAGTATGAGTGACAACGGAAATAAGAACAGCTTAGGCGAAGAAAGTTTGGACAATGAAGGCTGTGTTCGTCTCCCACGTTTCATCCATTATTTGGATAGACAGGATAACAACAGTGTTTTTATGGTGGATGCTGTTACAGTAGTAAGCCTTGAGAAGTTGAGGGAGTCACACGTTATCCAAAAAAAACTATTGCCCGGTATTGATGATGCAGGTGTGAATTTTATGGGGGTGGTAATTTCTACCAAAGTGGTACCTCCGAAGAAAGCTGTCAGCACTTTCCAACAGACTGGAGGAGAACCGCACAGAGCAGCCGATCGTATCATTATTGTCAGTGATGTGAGAAATCCAGACGGGCATTGTGCTGCAATTATATTTCAAAAACCTACTGATTCGAGGAACGGTTTCGACCATCTTCTCTTATCTCATCCACTGGTAGGACAACGTGTTTTACTGATGAATGTATCGTTGAAAGGCGAAGACATTGATTGTCTTCATAATGATCGTGATGTTCCTATCTTACTTTTTGATGCAATGTATCCATGTCAGGATCTAAGGACAACCTGGGCATTAATTAAAGATCTCCCTTTCAATCCACCAAAAGATGATTCAGTCACGAGAGCCGTGACTTTTAAAAATTATTCATTGAGGGTCAGCAATATCTCGGTTGTTCATGCAAATTGCAATGCAAGATTTTGTGATAGGAGTATGTCTTCCACGACAAGCAACGATGTAGATGTAAAATGCATTTGTCTAAATCCGAAAGGATTTCAGGGAGGATTTCTTGTTTTACGCATGGATATACATCTGTACAGAACGGAAGAAAGTGAGCCAAATGTGTTGAAGGACAAGCGCTATGATATGACTTTTCATCCTTTTCAAAGTTTGCAGTGGAGTAAGTTTCTACTTGGGCCCACTCTTATTGAAATAGATAATCGTACCACAAACGAGTGGGATAAAGGAATTGGGAACCTTCGAAAATTCATTCGACAAAGAGTGACAAGGATTAATGAGGATGGTGGTTGGGATCTATTTGCATGGTATAAGAATGGGCTTGTTGAGAATAAACTGGAAACTCCAGATTCAAATGCTGCTAAGAGTTCTAACAGTGGTGGTGGAGGATTTAGTAGTGCGAAAAAGGCGGCTGATATTAAAAGAGCAAATGGCAAGTACGGTTCAATGGCGGTAAAGCCTCATATTGTTCGAATTCTTCCAAGGCATAACGTAGAATTGTGGCTTGGTGAAAATGAGGAACCGGTGTTTGAATTCAACAATGATATTCTTGGAACGAAGAGAAAAGTTCCGGAAGGTGAAAGTAATGATGTCTTCATTTCGGAAAGTATGTTCTGATAACTCGAAGTGCCCTCGATCTTATATATTTTAAAACAGAATGTATTCTAATGGATAACTATTACATAATGGAAATGTTTAGTGTGTTTTCTGCGAGTACAGCTCCACTGCCAGTACCAGGTACTGGCTGTGGAGCTGTCATCTTCAGTATTTCGGGGTATGCAGTTTGTCGCTCTAATTTTTCGTTTTCTAGCCTTCTCATTTCAATCGTGGTAGAAGAAACATTACAACTTAATGAATTCACGTGTTCTCATTCTGCTATTATTTCCATGCATGGTTTTCCTCATAAAAAATTTAATCGTATTGAAACATAATGAATGACGAGAAAAAAAATATTATACCGCCTCCAAGCGGTAGTCCTCCCAAGAGAAGGAAACATGACAACTGTCATAAATATGTGTCTGGTGAGATATCTGCGGCCAGCTCGTTCCAAGGTGTTTGTGAAGTTTTGGAGACAAAAGTAGATGATAATGATCCCGACAGTAAACTGTACCTGTGTTACTTCCACAAGAAGAAAATAGTTGGAAAACAGTTCTTCCTTAACCCGATACGAAATCATTCTACGGAATTTCTCAATTATACAAAGAAACAAACGGATGATAACGGTGGTGTTGATATGATGGTGACCGTGAAAGATTATAAGAACGGCAGGGATGATACGTTCATGGCAGAAAAACATAAAACATATCCTATTGAGCCATTCAATTTTTTTGTGGGAAGACCGGCAACGTCCGAAGACTTTGTCGAGGATGCTATCACGTGGGCAACTCGAGTTGGAAATTTTGTTAAGGTCTACATGAATGATGTATGTGAGGAAAGAGGACAGTATGATGTTTCTTCTTTTCACGTTCAACTTGCAAATGATAGTGGAAAGAAATGTTTCAATGATTTATTCCACGAGAATGAGGATCTGTGGGAAGCAATCAATCTTATCTGGAATCTCGATGATAGAGAGGCTATGAGTGAATTTCTTGGGTGTGAAAACTGCATGAGAATTTGCTTCGGCGATTCAAGGAATTCTGGAAACCTTTCATTCCACAAGAAGCACATGTGGAAATTATTCCGTGAGTTCCATGTTACTAGAACTGATAGTGAAAACGTATAAGAATGCAGTTCGTTAAGAATACAGGTTGGTAATAACATATATAATTTTATAAAAGTAACACCTTATATTTAACACTTAGTACAGATAGGATCAGTGTAGATACCAGTGGTAGGTAATACAATGCGTATAGGATTGATAGTATGTATCCGTACGGATAGTTTTGAATGAATGCCAGTTTATTTCTGTTTACTTTGTCAAAAGCATTCCATTCTTTGTACTGTAATGTAAAATGTATAATTTCATTCTGTACGATTCCTGAAAGTCCCGAAAGTATTAGTCAGTATGATAGTTTTCTAGTTTTCTGTTGATGCTTGACGTTGTTGAAGATAAGTTAATAAATAACGGAGTAATTTTCATATGGTATGAAATCAGTGAAAATTAATGGGCCTTTTGCAAAAGTCAGAAATGAAAATTCAAGGATGTTTTCGTTTTCGAGAAGGTGCGGGAATGCAATCAGAAGTCTTAATTTTCGAAGGAAAAATAACAACTGCAAGATATTCTATATGTTGTATTATTAAATTCCGAACAATGGAACGCTTTCTTCAGATGTTTTATGAACGTCACAGGTTTAATCCTTGTTTTTCGCTCCCTGATCTAACTACTCCCAATGGTAATGCTATAACTGCAGAAGGAATAGAAATGTTTGATAGCAGGAGGGGCGATAATACGACTGAGTTGAACTTTATTTTCATGCGGAATACTATAATTACCGGTATCTATCCTGATATTGTTGCTCTGGAGCAACTCCACAATTGGGATTTCAGGCAATTTTGTCGAAACTGGGATTCAGACGAGTTCGAAAATCTTCAGAGAATCTCCGCGGTAGGCTCAAGAGAGTTTTCTCCATCCAAGAAAGAGATATTGATTGGGATGTATTTTGGGCGTGTTTGGTCCAATTTAAGGATGGAAGCTAGAAATCCTATTGATTGGAATGATACCGTGCTCCCTAGAATGATTACTTTGATGCGTTATCGCCCAGAAAGTTTTGTGATGGATCTATTCAATCTTTGTTCAACTGATGACGTTGTAACATACATGAAAACGGATCGAAATGCGATGACGGTTTACGATTGGATGGAAACAATGGAGGATGTTGAAAAAAACATAGGTCAACATGCCGAAGATCATGCAAATGATTCAGACGAAAACTACAACTATGAGGTTGATACTGAATAAGTTCTTTCTTATACACACACAAGTAATGTCAAAACTTAATTAGTAAATATTTATGGATGAGAATACATTGTATTAGTGTAGTATGTGCCGTTTGTGTTGAAGTTGCAACTGCATAATGCTTTCTAACAATGGTCATTTCGACCTAAGTAATATTCATTTTTTAGTGGAAGTCTGTCTGTCGTCATGTTTTATCCGTGACGTACTGTGTTCGAATGAGAACCAGTGAAAAGAATCAAATTTTGCTATTTGTTAAAATCTTTTATTGGTCTGTTCGATTTTTGCTAAGGCGTGCATCATTGATGTTCTCACTTCTGGAAGATGAGCATTCTTCGGGAGTACTGCATCATTCTCCACAGGTATCTCCTTCGATCTAATGTTCTACCGCCTCGTGTTCTTTGTATCAGTTGCTACTAGCTTTTGATCGTGTCTTCTACCCGACCTTCCTGTAACATCCTGAGACTACGACTGATGATATGTAGTAGTTGTACTGTGTTTAACGGAAGGGTGCTCGCGACATCTTTCTGTACAGTACAACGTGGAGTTCCCATGATGGAGAGTAAGATCACTCTTCGGACTCTTTTAACTATCAACGTCTAGTCCTAGCAGTGAAGTGAAGCGAAGATTTCGGATTGAAAGTTAGTGGCTAATGTTCTGTATTCAGAGACATGAGGTGGGTTTGTCTGTAGTTGAGTTGATGTGTGTTTTCAGGGCCCTGGCATCAATCAACTCAGCGCAGGACTTAGTTCAATAGTAAGAAGGAGATGTGCTTGCTAAAGATATCAGCATGCAATTGAAATTCAAGCAGGCAGTTCTAACCGCCATCCATTGACAAAGGAACTTCATTTCTAAACAATTGCGATGGATTACGTCTGCCTTCTATCTATAAATGTATTAGATTGATACGATAGTATACAATTTTAATTAAGAAATTGAATTTGTTCTTACATAGAAGTGTTAGAATGTATTTTTATGTAATTGCATAAATTCGAAGTTGCTAGTGCTAGATGATACTAGTCAAAGTAATGGGAGTGCGAATTTACTTTCTGTTCGCTTTCATTCTGATCATTACACTTGTTGTTACGGATGGTAGAAGATGCAATGATGTCTTGTGTAGTTGTATGAGCTGATGTTGTTCTGTGTCGAGTTCATAATATGATTAAATTATGACTCCTGGTAAGACTTCTTGAGTCACCATATACTAATTTATCAGCAACCGATGTGAATATGAAAGAGCACAGTAGTAGTTACAATGACTATTATCGAAAAAATTATACCATTGGCAAATGCTATACATTGGATTATTACAGTTTCGTCTTTGATTATTAATATACGAATTAAACTGTTCAACTATCGATCTGTTCATAATGCAAACACGAAAAAAGAATAATAAGTGCTTCAACCTTATACCGGATAGCAAAGTTATTGTTGCGAGAACAGTCTTTGTTCTCAATCATGGCAAGATGAATCTCCTCCAGCCAACTAAAGTCCAATTCAACAGGATTAATGCCATGTCATACGAAGCCTTTCCTCAAAATAGGTCTCTCTTCATTCCTTGTTATAATTTTGCAGAGGGTAGGACGACAGGTTTCCTATGTGCCATTCGAACGTCCATTGGTATCGGAGGGAAGGCTGTCGGTAAGCCCTCATGGCGACTAGCTGTCTTCCAAAGGAACGATTCTTTCGAAGGCGATGGTGACGTACATTTCTTTCTATTTCGGAAAGAGTCAACGTGGAAGAATATTTGTAAGTGTTCTACTCACCAATTGTTTAAACAGCTAGAAGGGTTAACTACAAATCTTGGGTCAAATGACATCATTCCTCTGAAGGAAGTTCAGAGAAAGGGAGACGGTTTGGGTAATTTCAGTTTCGGTTTTGATGCCAAAAATCTGGATGCTTTTGGATGTTTCGAACAGGCGCCTGGTCCTGATTTTTTGTATGATGCTACTGATACGATTTTCAAACAGGAGTTTGGGAAGGCGAGATGCAACCTCGCATTTGAATTAAAGACGGATCATGATATTGTCTATGTGCAGCCTGCCAAAGATGCACAGAAGATCCGACAAGTTCCAATCAAACGAGAACCGAAGAAACTGAGAACTGAATTGGACCTTGTGCAGTCAATTGTGGACAATCTACCGCACTGGAAAATGCTGTCAAATAAGCGATGTGGCAAAGTATCTTGTCCTGCATATTACTGTGTGCCCAAAAAAATATTTCTCATGTCTGGGAAGTACTTCCTTTGTCCTTTCCAGGTACAGAATAATTTCGATGGAAGTGGAAGCTGTAGAAGAAATACGAAACTCTTTGCTAGAATTCCCAACGACAAGAAGGATCTTCTAAAAGCGTCGACTTCGAAATATATTTCTCCGGAAAGGTTTGATGAACAGTTGAAGATCTTCTCCTGTGGAACTGTAGAACTTTTCATTGTTGATCCCACCAAACATCCGAATGGGTTTACATTCAGTATTGTCAAGGTTGATAAAGATTTGTCAAATCTGGGAGAAGTTGTCTTCGAAAATGATTACGTCAGAATCTTCAGAGAGGAAAAAAAATTAATATCTTTTGATTCTTCAACAAAAGAAGGATGTGTTGCTTTCAGGGGAATGCCGTGGTTATTCGATACAAGTGTATTGAACAAGAAACGTTTAAAGTGCTTTGAGCTGATGCATGGCAAAAAAGATGGTTGTACGGGAAGTCGAAAGTCAGTCGGCATGGATGGTTTTTTTTCGTACACAGGTCCAAGGTCTAGTGGACAAGCAAGTTCTTCACCGATTGAAAGGTCTTCACATGGTCATGATTTGTGGAATATGAAAAATTCCATTCCGGCATTTATGACAGCAACACTACTTGGGAGAATTTTATGTACGCAATCTGATAAAATGCTAGAATTGAGTGGTAATATTATTATGATGGCTGCAATAATGCTAGAGAATGCGAATGATAGGCGATTGATCGGAGGGTACGAGAATATTTGTTTTCACAAGATTGTGACTATGTGGTTCTCATCGGTGAGTTCTTTCTATGGAGTATTATTTCATTGTCCAAAAATCTTTCCCTTTTTGTTAACAAAAGAATTCGAATTCTATCAGTCTATTCATATAGATAATAACGACAGGTCGTCTTCTTTTTTCTTGGATAGTCTGGAAAAATCATTTCAAAGGCATACCGAAGATGATCGAACGAATTCCAACGCATCTGCTGATGCTATTTACAATGACACTGTTGAATATTTGAAAAGATATAGAGCGGCAAACGGAAATAGTTTTGATAACAAGAATACAATCTGCTGTTGGTCGGTAATACCAGAATGTTCTTCGCAGGATGAAGGAAATAAAGTGAATGGTGCTGATTGTACTTTTGAACATTTCTTCTGCTGTGAGAATCTGTTCTTTGCTTTGGATATTTCGTCGAATACGTTGAAAGATGATCTTCTTGGTGGAAAATATGGTGGGAGCTTTCTCTCGAGATTAGTAAGGCATGGTTCATCCATGCCAGTTTGTCAATTATGGAATGGCGGTGAAAGGGTGGGTGCTGCTTTGTATCCTGAAGACAGAGGCAATGAAATACCATTTGCATGGGGACGATCAGGCGGAAGAAAGAAGCCGCAGAAAGTTTAATACGATGTAAGAATTAAAATTGGAGAGATAAATGTTTATATATGCGTATTGTAGTGAGGAGATCTTGTTCACAATGGTTGTACTTTACATTTGTTATGCCTTCCTTTGTAATGTTTTAGATTGTATTGTACTGTACTACAGTATTGTTCGTCATGCATCATGTTGTTTTGCAGTATTGAAACGGTGTCAGAAATTACGACATTTTCCACAGAAATCTGAAAAATTTAGTTCAAGTTTCCTTCCATACCAATCATCTTCATTGGTAGTGGTACTTTGACGGGTATGACAGTTCTACGTACTATAAGAAGAAGTAGTTCCATTTATTCTCTATAGTAATTAGATATCGAATTTATTCTACGTCTTTTGAAACAAATAAGTACCTTTAGGTAGATGTTCTATGTGGATTCATCTGGTGGATCTGTAACAAGTGCCATGTTACAACTGTCATCTCCGTCTTCAACTTCACCTCCTTCTTTGAAATCTAGTTTACAACATTCCTGGTATTTGATATTTCCATATGTTTCGGTTCTATTTTGTACCATTTCTTTTCCTACGTCTATCAGATCTGTAATTTTACTTTGAATGTCTTCCGTTAGTCTCTTTTGGATACCAAATTGCCATCCTCGTTCAAATGTAAACATATCAGCATCTGATTTGAATGCACAAACAAATCCCATCAGGGCCCAAGGCCGTAAATATGTTGGAGCAATTCTTTCTTTGCTAGTCGAGTTCACGTAGTTGTGTTTGTGCATTCGTGCAGTAATACTTTTACAGGATCCAACGTAGACGCTTTTTAAAGTTTTCAAGCTGAGGAGAACGTAAGCATATCCGTGAAGACAGATATTATCGTCAGGCAGTTGGAAGTCCATTGGCCGAAATGGATAGGATGTCAGTTTGATAATTCCTTTTGAGGTGTGGGACCTATCAACACCTTCAACATGGTGTTCCGCATCAGAAACAAATCGAATACCAGTACGCTCAATTATTTGTTTCTGATAATTGTAGAACTGCGGGGCTTTTGAAAGGATATTCAGCAGGGTTTTCGCAACTTCTTCCTTATCAACTGTTCCACCGGTAACGAAGTAAATATTACTCAATCTTGGTGTTCGGGATAATAGTACAACTACCTGTCCGCGATCCCAAATATATCCTGCATCATTCTTTGTTTTGCTCACCTGTGTGACGACACAGTTTAGATTGCTTCCCATTGCACGATGGATAGTGGCTGCAACACGGGAATGCAGTGGGAACTGACTACGTCTTGCAAATGTATTGTTTTGTATATTGATGGTTTGAACATCTTTTCGACGACCGACTTCAACTTCTTTCCAGCCCAAAGAAATTAGATTGTTTTTGTGTTTGCAATCTGGAGCGACTTTAGTTCCTACAGGTGCTGCGTATACAAGCACCTTGTAATCTTCTTCCAAGATGGTTTTCCTATCTGGCACATCAGTGCAAATACATAATTGTCCTTGACTCCAGAAAGCAGGTTTATTGTATGTGAATTCCATTACTGCACCTGCATAAAAATGGAGTATTTGTGGTTCGTGGATGTTGTTATTCCTGTTTAGAGCTTTTATAGCTCTTTCTGTTCCCGGTTTCCATTGTGACATTGATGTCCTCAAGCTCTCCTGATCAAGTGCTTCCGCATCAACAACGCAGTATGATTTGTTAGCTTTCAGTTTATTGATAAATTGTGCTTCCGCTTTGTCAGCTCCTCCATGTGTACCAAATAATCGTAATGCGTCCATAGGTATGCTTCGGTCATCCATAGTTTTGACAAAGTTGCAATGTGTCGTGATCAAGTCGGTGAATTTTTCCTTTTGTGCATCACTAAGGGTAGTATGCCGACAAAGTTCACACACCTGTTGAGAAAAAACGTCGTCTCGGCATCGAACGTAATATTGTAAGTCAACAATTGCGTATGAACAGATGATGTTGGCACTCATCAACATTGGTTTTCCTTCTATTGTCCCCAATTGCTCAATATCAGCTGTACCGATGATACGTACACCTCCCATATATGCTTCCGATCTCTTCACCCATCTTAATACCATGTCGAGAATGCATCCTTGCTGACCTGATATTTGAAAAAATTCATCAAAGAAGAGGACATCGAGACTTCGTATGAAAGAAATGAGAACTGGATCCTTTTTAAACCTTTGAATGCATATATCTGCAAGAGCGTGAATATTCTGTGTTCGATTGTTATTAGCTGGCATCTTGATTAACTTGTGATAATGCATACCTCCAAGGAGTAGTGCCCTTTCACACAGAAGTGCTGTGGAAATACAAGTTAGCCCCTGTCCAAGTGCATATGCCATGCAGAGGAGTCCGATGTGAGTCTTTCCAACTCCTGGTGGACCATGTAATATTGTATTTTGGTTATCCGATATTTGTCCGTGAGCATAAGCATCCGTTTGTTCATTTAACATTTCAAAAGTTTTCTGTTGTTCTACTTTTGATTTTTCACTTTGATGTGGGAGACTCTTGTATGCTATCTTTTCTTTCGACATGCATTCAGTGCGGTTGCATGCTAGAAATTCTTGTTCTGTTGGTAAGTACGGTATCTGCTGGCGTAGAGCACGAATCATGTTCAATTTTGTGTCGGACTTGAAGTTCATTATGTGAGTGTCAGTTTCTGCTTGTAATGCTGCATGCAAGCAGGTGGGAATCTCGTAAGGTGGAATAGTCCCTGTAGTATAAATGGAAGAAATGACCTTTTGGGCTTCGCAAACGTAAAAATCAAACTGCTTAGTACCTGCTGGAACGAATAATAATTGTTCCGAAATATATCGGTGACAGATGTGTTTCATGTCTTCTGCTAATTCAACATCCGTTGCATTAGGACGCAATAAACTAGCATTTTCGAAAGCCTCTTTCACTGTTGATACATTCCAAAGTTCATATTCCGTGTCAAATGTACCCATGCTTAGTAAAATATGTACAAAGAATTTTGACGCATTCGACGACTTCACACTGCTCAAAAGTGGCAAAGGTAAATATTTGTCTTTGTAACCTTGATCAACGAAATTACCGACATTACCTTCTACAAGGGTGATAATTGCTTTGACACGTCTGCGGTCAGTAGGTACTAAGGTATCCGCTGTCACTGAATAGCTGTTGTTGTGTGATAAATAGTACAGTGCATGAAAAAATAATAGCATTCGGGCATCCATTTGTCGCAGTCGATCGGAGTACTTGTCAAGGACCATATCGAGTCCAGGTGGGCGAATTTTAATATGTTCTTCGAATCCGTTGATCCAGAAGGATTCAATAACATCCTTCGCCAAATAGAACGCTGACAAATTGTCACCATCACTATTATGTGCCATCTGTCTTTCTAATCTCTGAAGATCGGTCTTGTTTAAATTTTTCAGTTTCGTATGTGCGAAGCATACCGTGAAATCAACGTAGCTGTTAACGAACATTAATTCAGGCGGCCGTATACTGTATCGTGTAACTGAATCCATTGAGAGATTAACGTCCAAATTATCTGCAATTTGTAGCTGTTGTGATTTCGTGAACTGCCTCCATTTTGTCTGAGGTGATGTTTCAAACATTCGACGCCCTCTAATAGCCGGAGCAACTGTATGTATTGTTGCGGTACCTGCAATGGGATCTATTCTATGATGCCTATCATTTCTTCTTCTTGGAGTATTTAGAAGACTGCCAATGTTTAATTTTCCTGTCATAACAGCTGGGCGACTCTCTAGGGATACTGTTGAGACATATGTAAATTGCCTGGAGCAAAATACTGATTGGTGTTCAAAAATCATATCCACTACTTCTGGTAAACCAATTATACGACTGTGGGGTTTATTCCTTTGTCGTTTCTTTTGTAGTTCTCGCTCTGCAGCTATTTTGCTGGAGCCAATTTTGGTATTTTGCAGGTTTTCCACTTTGATTTCAAGATCTCCGTGTGAGCCTGGTCGGGAACGAATGTCGACACGAGCAACCTGTTTCATATAGATTGTTCGTTTAGAAGGAGTCATTAAAATTGAGTCAGCCCTACTATTTATCCTTCCTATTGTAAAAAGACGAACGAAATAAAACCTTACCTCATCAATTGAGGCAACATATTTTGCGAGGTATCTTGATACCATGTATCGTCCGCAAACGATGACGTTGCAGTCGCTCCTTGTTATTCCAAATAGAATTGGATTTGTTGGACTGAAGCGTTCCCCTCGATCGGCAGGGTAGACGTGCTTGCCAGCTTCGAATCGTTTGTCTAGATAAACAATTTCACCATCTGGACCTTTCTGCAGGAAGTCTAATTCAATCAATATTGCCGTAGCTTCTTTAGAATGTTTCATATGGATTAGAATGAAACCGTATACTTTATCAGGATTTTCTTTGGCATAATCGGTATACCTGCATACTAGATCTCCGTTTAGCAGCTTTCGCTTGCACCTGTTCTTGCACCTTGCACAATCATGCACCTGAAGGATTCTGCTGTTCTTGCGTAATAGTTCGGCTTCTTCTTCATCCATAATAATGCCCATCTCAATCATCTTTTTAATGTCTTCTTGAAAGAAAAGGCGATCACTAGAACATCTAACTCGTTGGTATAATTCATCCTTCTCGTCTTCTGAATCAATATTGTAGTCAATGAATGCAATAAGGTGCATGTGACTGTTCGTACCAGATGCCTTCATTTCTGATTCTTGGTGTTCCAATCTTCCAAAATGTCCCTTGAACTTCCCTGATATTTCGTCCGATGATTCAGTGAGGTACTTTAACATTCGTTCCATGCAAACTTGCCAAGTTCGTGTATTTTGCACTGCCATAGATGCTTCTATACCCATTTCTAAATCTTTCTTGATGTTCTCATCAAAATTGATGTCGTCTTTCATTTTAAGTATGCATGCATTCTTAATTTCATGCAACCGTCGCATGGATGGAAATTCTTTATTATTGCATGTCATTGTAATGAAGTATGATGGGAATCCATCTCTCAGCTGACTCGATAAACAGTTTACGGAATGGCGGCTGTCAATTACGTCACATGAGTGCACATTATTTCGTACGTTTCCTTGATTACTTATGCACAAACCAGGATTACGCTGCCGTAGTCCTCTGTTCAAAATTGTTCTGTCATCACAGCCACGCAAATTAACATTTGACAGTACATCATATCCCTGGAAAATATATCTCGAATTGCACGATGTTCCAACAGACGTATTTGAAATTCGGCTCAGTAAGTGATCGTGATAGCTTGCTATATTCACAGTTGCAGCCTTTTTTTTGTCCGTCCAAAGTGTTCCTGTGAGAGATCCCACAATACTACCATCTGAGTTACTCATGAAAAAAATGTCAGGAAACATTATACCTTCTGGATATGACAGGGGTGTTGGGTCATTCGTTGTTGACAGCAATCCTTGTAGCATTCCTTTTTCATATTTGCTCATGGCCAACTTGTTGTTGGTACGTAACAGACACTGTCCTTTCATATTATAAATGATATGGGCGTTAATTTTCTTTCCGTTCCTCGCGTAAACTCTTCCAGTACATCTGGGCACTGTCGCGCCTGCGGTAGGAATTGTAATTTCTTCACGATCGAAAAGATCTTCATCAACTGGCATATGCGAAGGTATTTCTGTTAATGGATCGGTTAGAAACATGTCTGAGTAACTAGCATCATCTGGAATTTCAAGAATCTTATTTGATGTAAATAGGTACGGGTCAAGAATGGAGTTATCGTCATCACTAGCACTTGCTTCCCCTTCCGCATCGTCTTCTTTGTCCTCATTTCTTTCTTCTGATTGTGAAGGAATGTTTTCTTTCTTAATATTATCTGCGGTATGTCTGATTCCAACAGGTGGTACTAATACTTGATGTCCCACTTGAATTTCTTTCAATTGTAAGTCGAGGTGATGCTTGCAAATTCTAGCAGTGCAAGTCCATGGACATTCGAAATGACTGTGTCTTGTACATTTAACGTCATACGAACATTGTTCCTTCGAAGAATTCTTCGAATCAACAAGGGGTGTACGATGTTCTTCACAAATGACATTTAAATGTCCTCCAAGTGCCTTAAACGATTCGTTTACAATTTCTTGCATTTTATCTTTCGTTCGAACGAAGATCATGACTTCCCACGACGTGAGTGCTTCGTCTGGCAATCCGATGTCTTTGTTCATGTGAGCTTCAGGATTAGCAAAGGCAAACCATTCCCCTGCATACGGTTCCTGATATCTCCTCCCCTGCAGTGAGTTCCGTTCCAGGCACCACCACATGTCATAATCAATCTCACGATGTCTTACAAATGCGACAGCTTTTAATTCATTGATATCGTCACAATCTTGATACGATATATACCTCGCTCTGAATGTATGCCCATTTACGACAATAGCATCGTGATACCAATTTACTCTGTTTTCTTCCTTGCGATGAATCATAATTACTTCACAGTGCTTAGGTGCATCAAACGTATGTTCAAAATCATCATCTTCGTCACCATTGTCGTTGAAGTAGTATTCTCTAGATACTACAGTACCGTCTATTCGACATGAACTCGCTATTGTCTGTAGGAATAAGGTCATTGGAGTTTGAACAGGTCCTCCCACTTCATCATTGAAGAAATGTTTTTTCATCAATTCGGTCAGTGCCGATGCTTTCTTGTCTTTTGCGTTATTCGCGAGTTCATCTGATAGATATTCATATAAATCATCCCATTTGTATGGTGGATAGATTTCATCATTGTTCGCAGTAACAACCTTCTTGGTATCATATTTAAATTGGGAGATTGAATTGTTGACTTCTTCATGGATGTATTTGAGAAACCAACCATGACATAGCCGTTCATCTCGGGTGCCATCGAAAAACATTTCGTATATTTCAGCAATGTTTCCGACAAGCGTTGCAACGAGCCATACGGAATAAGACAGGCCAGAATTTTTTACTTTCAACATGTCAGGAACTCGAATTACAGGAGCTCCATAATTATCACACGAGTGGACCCAAATAAATGATGGCGGCCATTTTGGTATAAACTGCTTCTCGGGAAATGGAATATCTCCATGGTGAATGCCTGCGAACGGATATTTTTAGTTAGTTCAAGTTCTAATACATGCATTTTTCTCGACAAAAAAGAAACAAAATTGTAAGACTTACGATGTAAATCTTCGCATGGTAAAGCTTCTGCAAAAAGCTGTTCCAGGATGATAGAGTCCATGAAAGATATTGAAGTTGCGCCTTCTAACGCTTCCGCGACAGGAGTTGAAAATGAATCATAGACAGCTTGAATATCTCCCCGAACTCCACGAGGGACATGCTCCACCATATTTGCAGCTGCTTGTATACAGTCTGCAGCGTGTTCTGCTGTAATTTTGCCATCTTTTACCAATTTCTGGAGTAATACTTTCATATCAGGACGGCAATGTACACTCAGCAACAGATTGGTATCGTGTATTACTGATTCTTTCTTGAGATTTCCAACATCTTTGGCATCACTGGAATCAATACCTTTGTAATATCCATCAACTTGCACCACGGCTTGTGTAGTAGTATATGTATGTGCATGCATGGTTTTCACAGTCCTTGGTACTAATACGATGTGTGCAAGCTGGGCGCTGAACTCACAAGGTGTAGTTTGCGTGGCAGGATTCATGGGGACATGAACGTAGCGTTTTTTTGATCCATTGTCGTGTCTCTTGCACGTCGCAATTACTGGTCCTGTTCTCGTCATTAGAAAAATTCTGCGAATGGACTGGTTGATATTGCTGGAAAAAGTTTGTTTCTGCGGCAGTAATACCCCGTCATGAGATAGGAAGTCATTACGCGCTCCATTCAAGACATTATCTTTCCTGTGTTGATTTATATCTTGGGTGTGCCGAATACTGTTTCGATTAATGATCGGGTTCATGAACCTCAAAAGTACCGTTTCAAAATCTATGCTTCCGCACTCAAATAAGAATGACGTACATCCAAAC
>Ga0209712_10002009_pt1 | contig 17034 bp, 15 predicted proteins | sample ArcOceMetagenome_FD_187443 | JGI IMG/M metagenome (GOLD analysis project Ga0209712, IMG submission 187443) | Marine eukaryotic phytoplankton communities from Arctic Ocean - Arctic Ocean - Greenland ARC118M Metagenome (SPAdes) (version 2) | ecosystem: Environmental > Aquatic > Marine > Oceanic...
CAGGCGGGTTTAGCGAAAGAGCAAACGATGAACGCATAGCCGTGGTCCGTGCCAACGGATTGACGATATTTATCGATTCACAAAGTTCATGGTTAGCAGACGACAATAAACACAATCTGCAAGCCGGTGACCAAATTTTGGTGTTGCCTAAAATTGATACGAAGTTACTACAAGCAGTGAAAGACATCACTCAAGTTGTGTATCAAATCGCCATTGCCGCGAATGTTGTCAAATAACTTGTATATTTGATACGAATTTAAATTATGACCACAGTACTTAAACGTAATAAATGGGAAATTTGGCGAGATGTAATTTTTGCCTTATTCGTCCGTGAAATTCGCACCGGATTTAATGACAAATTTGGCTTGAGTTGGGGAGTTATTAGTCCCGTCATATTTATTTTTATGTTGTCATTTATCCGTAGCCTTTTGGGTGGAGCTGAAGTTCATACCTTAACCACCTTTGAGTTTATGGCTATTGGCATCTTGCTTATCCAAACTTTTTTGCAAATGTTGAACGGCTCAGCTGGCGCGATTAAGAAAAACAAAGCCCTATTTACTTTTAGGCAGGTACAGCCAATAAGCGCGGTATTCGCAGGGGCTTTGTTTGAATGCATCGTTAAAATATTTGTAATGATTGGCATTATTATCATTATGTATTTTATGGAGATGGATCTGCATTTATCTAACCCTCTACTGCTGTTAGCATGCTATTTTCTTTTGTGTCTTTTCGCAGTTTCTCTGGGATTATTGTTTGGTATAGTCGAGCTATTTGTCAGTGAAATCAGTAAAGTGAGACAACTACTTACCCGACCTATGTTTTTTATATCAGGCGTGTTTTTTTCTTTGCAAGATATCCCTCGAGAGTATTGGCATTTCCTAGACTGGAATCCTGTTTTGCATGCTATTGAACTGACCCGCTTTGCAGTGCGAGCAACCTATGGAAGTGAAGGTGTGAGTTTGAGCTACCTTGGCGGCACCGTACTGGTATTTAGTTTTTTTTCTTTGGCCATTTACCACATTGCTTGGAAGCAGGGTATAAGTAGATGATAAGGCTTGAAAATATAACCAAGTATTACCCTTCACGATTAGGCAAGCAATATGTTTTTAAGGATTTGTCATTTGATATTCCATCGGGTCACAATATTGGTATCTTAGGTTCAAATGGGGCAGGTAAATCCACGCTTTTTCGCCTTTTGGCTGGCAGTGAATATCCTAACAAAGGGCGTATTGTAACTGATTTAAGTTTGTCATGGCCGGTCGCATTAGCCTCGGGTATTCATCCGCAAATGACGGGCAGAGAAAATACTCGCTTTATCGGCAAAGTCAACGGTATTGCAGATATCGACGAATATGAACAACGGGTGATAAAATTTGCTGAACTAGGTAAAAAGTTTGACTTACCCGTGAAAAGTTATTCTAGCGGCATGAGACCAAGACTTGCGTTTGCTTGCTCAATAGGCATCGACTTTGATGTGTATCTGATTGACGAGGTCACATCGGTAGGTGATGCAAAATTTCGTAAAAAGGCCAAAGCAGCCTTACTTGAGCGTAGCGAAAAAGCCAACGTGATCATGGTGAGCCATGAGATGGATGAAATCAGACAATTTTGTGACAGTGCCATTGTGCTGCACAAAGGTGAATTAACGTTTTACAACGATCTCGAGCAAGGGATCGCACAATATCAGGCATTATAAGAATGACACAACAAGCTCAATTCAAATTGGAACAGCGATTTAACGACCTCAAAGCTTCGGTAGACAGTAAACAGTGGTCTGATGAACGTTTTTTAATAAAAAAAGTTGAGGAACTGGAGTCTGTAGATATCGTCCTCGCGTTTAGGCTAATGCAGAGAGTTAAAAACCTTAATCCCAGTGTCGCAAATCAGCAAAAGTTAACAGAGTTAAGAAAGCAAGCATTGAAAAAGGAGCCAGAGTTAGCGACATTATCTTCGACAGAGTCAAAAAGCAGAATGAATTTGATAGGCAATGCGCAAAGCTTAAAAGCGCAAGTTGCTGGAGTGCTTGCTCATCCCCAAATGGCGAAGTTTAAACGGCCCTTTGCTATTTTAGTGTTACTACCATTCGTGCTTTTCACCTTTTATCAGGTGATATTAGCCAGCCCGCGATATGAAAGTCAGGCAAGGTTGATCGTAAAAGAGCCCAACGGTATGGCGACCTTAGATCCTGCTATGGCGTTTATGTCTGGCTTTGGTGTGTCTTCAGGGAATACGGATACTGAGCTAGTGAAAGCCTTTATTTATTCTACCGATATGCTGTCTTATATTGACCAGGAATTATCCATTTCAGAACATTTCAGTAGCACTGAATATGATTTTTTTAGCCGCTTATCCGCCCAAGCGAGCAATGAAGATAAATTGGGTTATTTTCAGGATAGGGTCTTGGTTGAAATAGACGATAAGTCACAAATTGTTAGTGTGTTTGTGCAAGCTTTTACGCCAGAATTCTCTCATCTTGTTAGTCAAATAATCGTTGCGCGTGCCGAATGGTTTATCAATGAAATTGGCCATACTTTAGCGAAGGAACAGTTAAAGTTTGTGCAGCAAGAGCACGCGCTGGTCGAAAAGAGACTGAAAAGTGTTAAAACTGAGTTACTGTCTTTTCAAAGTCGTCATGATTTACTGGATCCACAAGCCGAAGGTATGGCATTACAACAAATTGCCTATCAACTCGAAGGGCAAATTGCAGTCAAACGAACTGAACTTCGTACTCTTCGCAGTAGTATGAGTGAAAATGCACCTCAGGTTCTTAACGTTGCAGCACAGTTGCAAAGTATGACTCAGCAGCTCGAAAATGAACGTGGCCGCCTTACCGACCAATCTTCTAGTGAAGATATGCTTCCAGAAGAGGTAAACCTGAATGTGTCGCAAATTTTAGCAAAATTCAGTGATTATAAAATCAATTTAGAGTTAGCTCTGCAGGCCTATACATCGTCGCAAGTCTCGTTGGAAAAGTCTCGGATAGAAGCTTATCGCCAACTTAAGTATCTGGTTATTGTTGAATCACCCACTCAACCTCAGGAGGCAAAATATCCGGAGGTTTTTTATAATATCAGTTTATTTTTAGCGATAACCCTGATGATATTTGGTATAGGTCGCATCGTCATAGCAACAGTTAAAGAGTTACGCTAATTAATTTTAGCTAACAGCATCAAATGGTTTAGTGTCTTTGTTACCAACACTTAATACATTTCGAATGTCTTACGGTTAATTTCATAAAAGACTGACGAAATATTCATGAAAATTGATATAAGGTTTTGAAAACATGAGAAAAGGAATTGTGCTGGCAGGAGGATCGGGTACACGCCTGCATCCCCTTACTCGTGTAGTCAGTAAGCAGCTTATGCCGGTTTATGATAAACCGATGATTTATTACCCTATTTCGACATTAATGTTGGCGGGTATACGGGATATTCTGATTATATCTACGCCAGAAGAACTGCCACGCTTCGAATCACTTTTAGGTGATGGTAGCGACTGGGGGCTCAACTTTAGTTACTGTGTTCAACCTTCCCCCGATGGTTTGGCTCAGGCACTTTTGCTGGGTGAATCGTTTATTGATAATAGTCCCTGCACCTTAATTTTGGGTGACAATTTATATTATGGGCATGATTTACAAACATCCCTGATCAGTGCAAGTCAGCAAACGGTCGGGGCGACCGTATTTGGTTATCATGTACAAGATCCTGAGCGTTATGGCGTGGTCGAATTTGACGACCATTGGAATGCGTTGTCCATAGAAGAAAAACCCCTCAAGCCCAAATCACGTTATGCGGTAACGGGCCTATATTTTTATGACAAGGAGGTAGTTGAGCTAGCCAAACAAGTCAAGATGTCGCCGCGGGGTGAACTTGAAATTACCGATCTAAATAACCTATACCTGCAACAAGGCAATCTAAAAGTTGAACTTATGGGGCGGGGAAGCGCATGGCTTGATACGGGTACGCTTGATAGTCTGTTAGATGCCGCGAACTTTATTGCTGCGATCGAGAAACGCCAAGGCTTAAAAATTTGTTGCCCTGAGGAAATCGCATTTCGGAAAGGATTCATCGACGCCGCGCAATTAGAACGCCTAGCGACGCCACTGCTTAAAAGCGGATATGGCGATTACCTGATGCAAGTCTTACATGACAAAGTGAAGTAAAGAAATATTATGCAAGTTAAAGCGACTAATATTCCCGATGTAAAAGTTATAGAGCCAATGGTATTTGGGGATGAACGTGGATTTTTTATGGAAACTTTTCGAGATGATTGGTTTCGCAAGAACTGCGCAAATGTAAATTTTGTTCAGGATAATCACAGCAAGTCAAAACAAGGTACCTTACGAGGACTGCACTATCAGTTAAAACAGACCCAGGGTAAATTGGTCAGAGTAACCAGTGGTGAAATCTTTGATGTCGTTGTTGATATGCGTAAATCCTCTGATACTTTTGGTAAGTGGTTTGGGCTACTTATGTCTGCAGAAAATAAACGCCAACTCTGGGTACCCGCCGGATTTGCTCATGGTTTTTATGTGACCAGCGATGCTGCTGAATTCTGTTATCGTTGCACAGATTATTATCATCCAGAATCCGAAATAGCGTTAAAATACAACGATCCCACTTTGGCTATTGACTGGCCTCTAATAGCACCTCCTTCGCTATCTGCAAAGGACGCTGATGGATTATCATTTACTGATGCGCCAGTTTGCTAATTGATTCAGGCATGGAAAAAAACACTTTAATGCGTATTGTGGTTATCGGAAAAAGCGGTCAACTGGCGCAAGAAATTGGTCGGCTTGAAAGCAACATCATTTTCTTCGGTAGAGAAGACATTAACATCGTTGACTATGCGCAGATGGCGAAAATTCTTGATGAATACAATATTGATTCAATTATAAACGCTGCTGCATATACCGCAGTAGACAAAGCTGAAAGCGATCAACAAAATGCCTATGACTTAAACCAAACGGCGGTGGCTAATTTGGCTAATTATGCCAAAAAACACAATTGCCATTTGGTACATGTTTCGACCGATTATGTGTTTGGTGGCGATAAAGGTTCTCCTTATAAAGTCGAAGATAGTTATCATCCGCAAGGAGTTTATGGTGCCAGTAAGGCGGCCGGCGAAAAGGCGGTGTTGGAAATTTACCCGCTGGCAAGCTGTATTCTGCGTACCAGTTGGGTATATTCCACTCATGGCAATAATTTTGTTAAAACCATGCTGCGTTTAATGGCAGAAAAGTCGGAACTAGGCGTGATTGACGATCAAATAGGTTCTCCGACCTGGGCGCGATACTTAGCCAAAGCCTGTATTTACGCGATCAAACATCGGGTAAGCGGAATTTATCACTGGACTGACGCAGGTGTTGCCAGTTGGTATGACTTTGCTTTGGCGATTCAATCACTGGCATTGGAAAAAGGTTTGTTGTCTAAAGCCATACCAATCAAACCTATCCCTAGCTCAGCTTACCCAACCCTGGCTAAACGACCCCATTATAGTGTGTTGGACAAGAGTAATTTGGCCAGCGAATTTGGCTGCCCTATGCCTATATACTGGCGAGACACTCTAAGTGAGATGTTAGATGAACTGTGCGCACTCAACTCAAATATAATTAAGAAACAGCAGAAAAATCTATGAGAAAAACATTATTAGTTACTGGCGGCGCCGGATTTATTGGAGCCAATTTTGTTCATTATTGGTTGAAGAACAATAGCCAGGATAAAGTGATAGTACTGGATGCTCTAACGTATGCGGGCAATAAAGTCAGTCTTGAGTCGGTTGCCGACAATCCAAACTTTTCTTTTGTGCATGGGAATATTTGCGATACGACATTGGTTGAAAATTTATTAAAAGATAAAGGTATCGATACCATAGTACATTTTGCTGCTGAATCACATGTTGACCGCTCTATCACCGGGCCAGATGCCTTTATCGAAACGAACATAATAGGTACTTACAGTCTGCTTAAAGCGGCCAAAAAAGTCTGGATCGATCAGTTCAAAGATAAAGGACTAGAGCCGCTTAAACATCGATTTCATCATGTTAGCACTGATGAGGTTTACGGTACGCTAGAGCCTAACGACCCGGCGTTTACTGAAGAAACCGCTTACGCACCTAACTCACCTTATGCGGCGAGCAAGGCAGCCAGTGACCATTTAGTGCGTGCATATCATCATACTTATGGCTTAGACGTCACTACCAGCAATTGTTCTAACAATTACGGGCCATATCACTTTCCGGAAAAACTGATCCCCTTGATTATCACCAATATTTTGCAGGACAAGGCGTTGCCGGTTTATGGCGATGGCCAGCAAGTTCGCGACTGGTTGTATGTAGAAGACCATGCTCGTGGTATTGAGTTGGTGCTAAAAAAAGGCCGAGTGGGTGAAAATTATAATATTGGTGGTCACAATGAGTGGGCAAATATTGATATTGTTAATTTAGTATGTAAGTTAATGAACGAAGCGTTCATTAAGCAACCGAAGTTAGCTGACAACTATACCCAAGCAGGCAAAGTCATAAAACAAAAAGCCCAGGATTTAATTACCTATGTTACCGACCGTGCTGGGCATGACCGCAGATATGCCATCGATGCCGCCAAATCGGTTTTGGAATTGGGTTATAAACCGTTAGAGTCATTTGATTCAGGTATAGCCAAGACTATTGAATGGTACCTTACCAATACCCAATGGTGGATTCCTTTGCTTGATAGTCAAAATCAGATAAAACATAATTAAAGTAAACAATTCGCTATTTAAAAGAATTAAAGGAACAGCTACATGAAGGTCATTTTGTCACTTACATCCTCTGCACTTTGGCAAAAGTTGTATCCAAATATTAACGCCATTCATGTTGAATCGTTAGTTTCAATTAGCTCGATGCACGAAGGGCTAATTTTAGTTACTTCTTTGCAGGATATTTGTGATGTCGCAATTTTAGAACTATTAGAAGATTCCAAAGAAATTACTATTTTTTATCAACAAGCGGAATATTGGATTGGTGAGGCAATATCCGACTCTAAGCAAGTTTCTGATTCATTGGATCAGTGGCGTAGTCAGATAGTCTCGTTACTCAATATTAAGAAAAAAAATCGCCGTAATATAAAACTTGTTAATTTGGATCAACTTCTAAATCAACCAGGATTTGAAGGGATTTTAAGTGGCCTCATTGAGTCTGAAGTGCAAGGCGTTTCAGACCTAACTGAAATCGATCCCTATCATTTATTACTTGCGAAGCAGGCTGTCCAACAGGCCGACTTAACTACTCTAAATACATTGTTGTTTGCATCTAGTGAAGCGGTTGGTAACCCGCCATTACTGGCGTTTGATATTCAGAAATTGATTGATGACGAAAATGTTACATCTAAAAAAAATATTACCGAACAAGAGAAGTCGAACTTGTTTTCAAGAGAGTTAGTTATTGCTCATGACGAGAGCCACTCACTCAATGAGACAATATTAGAATTGAGAAAGGCAATTGAGGATGAAAATAAAGCACGAAGTGCAGCAATTAAGTCTACAAATAAAATAGTAAAGGCTCATGAAGAATTGTTAATGCAGCAGCAATCGGCTAACAAAATTTTGCAAATTGAAAAGCAATCTCTGCTAAATGAATTTGGCGAACAAGCTGCTGTTACGGGCGAAACGAATAAACAGCTCACCTTAAAAATATCGACTACATCAAAGAACTTACTTAAAGAACAAGAGCGCATTAAACAAAAGAATGAAAAGCTGCATAATTTCAGCCAAAAAAATAAGAAGTTGCTAGCAGAAATTTTAGGGTTAAAAGAGTCTTTCAATAAAAAAATTGAAGAAAGTTCTAGATTAGCTGAATCACACGAACAACAAAATGAGAGCCTACGAGAATCAATAGGAAAACAAACCCAGCAGATACATGATTTACTGGAGCAGAAGAGAACAATTCAATCCGAAACTACCATAAGTCAGAAAAAGTTACAGAGGGAATTAAAGAAGTCTCAAAACGAACTGAATTTATTTAAAGCCACAAATGCAGCATATATTCAAAAGATAAATAATTTGGAATCAGAAATGACGACGATTAAAGAATCTGTGATGTGGAAAACATCCGCACCAATAAGAGCGTTATCTAATGTGATTTCAAAAAAGGACAGGAAAAAGCAAAGCTTACAGCAAGACATGGCCTTGATAATGTCATCGAAATATTTTGACATGAAATGGTACTTAAAAAATTATCCTGATGTTGCTGCGGCGAATATTAACCCGGCTGAGCATTACCTTAAGTTTGGAGCCAAAGAAGGACGGTATTGTGGTCCTATTTTTGATGCAATTTGGTATTTGAATAAATACTCGGATGTTGCTGAATCCGGCATGAACCCACTCTTGCACTTCATAAAATATGGCGAACCAGAAGGTCGACAAGCATCACCGAAATTATTGGAATTAAACGCCCAAAAATAGTTGAACTGTAAATATGAAAAAAATATGTAACACATTGGTATGGTTAGGTGCAGGAACTGCCACTAATCCAAGTATATCATTCGATGAATTTGAGCGTGTGATCTTTATAGAGGCAAGGCCGGAAATCGAAATAGAACCGGATTCCTTGAAACCATTTGGACCAAAAATCGAAATACATAGAGTCTGTTTGGTATCACAAGATTCAAATTTTAAAACATTTAACGTATATAATGTTGAAGAAGTCAGTTCGGTTAACAAACCTACCGGTATATATGAGTTATATCCGAATATCTTAAAGATTGCTGAAGAGACTGTTGATTTTGAGTTTGTAACTGAATTCTTAAACGATATAACCCTCGACAAAAATACGACAGTTAAACTTGTTGTTGATATACCCGATGTTTCTGTCAGTTTTTTAAGTGACATTATTGATAGCCAAGTATTCGATAAGGTTAAACAAATTTTATTATTGGCACCACGTTTCAAGTTATTTGAAAAATCTGCTGACTTAGTCGAGTTATTAACCATGCTTGAAGAAAACGTTGAAATACAATATGAATTGGACGAAACGGATCCTGATTTTCCAATTTGCCATATTGAAATCATTCAATCGAGGTTTGAAAAAAATCGGTTGGCTGAATTAGAACTTGAATTCGAAAGAAAAAATCATGAACTGTTAGACAGTCGAGAATCAACAACATTATTAACACTTGAATGTGAAAAATTAGTCGCTGAAAATAAATCTTTGGAAGATAAACTGCAGGGCATAACGACAACGCTTGCAGAAGATCAGGAGTCACTGACAACAAGAAACCAGCAAATCGAACAGCTACAAACGCAAGCGTTAGTAGAGATTGCAGAAAAACAAGACGTAGAAGCGCGACTGCAAGAAGCCGGGAAAACACTGCTGGAAAGAAGCCAGCAAGTCGAACTACTAGAAACACAAGCCGAAGTAGAGCTTGCAGAAAAACAGGGCATAGAAGAGCTACTACAGAGCATGACAATGCTGCGAGATAAGCAAAAACACCACCACGAAGAAAATAAAGCATGGGCAGAGTCACTCAAACAAAAGTTAGCTGCAAGTGAAGAACAGCGATTAGCCGAGACCGCTCTTCAAGAAAAGACCGGGAACGAGTTGATTGAAAAGAGTCAGCATATCAAAAAGCTACAGGCTGAAATTGAGAGCTCGCTAGCGGAAAAACGTGTTGTGGATGAACAACTCATAAATATTACTGTTCAGCGAGATAAACTGCTTATTGAAATCCAACATAAATCTAATCGCTTAGACGAAGATGCGGTTGTAAATACACGTAAATTAAATGAAGCAAACAAACGCATCGATCAGATGCTGACAATGCAGAATATGAACGCGAGAATGTTGCAAAAATCAGAAGCGGACAATGCAAATTTGCGGGAGAACATCGCGAATAAGCATGATCAAATTGAAAGTATGACTGCGCTCCTCACGGAATTGCACGAAAAACTTAAATTGGCTTCCAATTTTTATGAGGAATTGACGACACAGCATCCGGAGTTAATAGAGAAGTCAGTGATATGAGTAGCACCGCAATAACCTTTGTAAAGTTGCAACAAGAACTGCAAAAGGCACTGTCTACGATTGAAGATTCTACTGAAATAAAGTCGAAACTCCCAGAGTCGTTCGAAAGTGCAGGATTTCCAATGGCTCAGAGCTTACTGGAACGCTGCGAAGAAATCGTTCAGAAAAATAACATACAGGTGAAGCCCACAATTCGTGTGTTACAACATTTTGCATGTAGCGGTGGCACCTTAGTTTCAAAGTGCTTTGCGGCATTACCAAATGTTTATTTACTCAGCGAAGCGCATCCTACAACTGAGCTGCATATGGGGCAAGGTAAAGCTAAGTTTTTGCCTAGCGATGTTACTAGTATGGCGAGGTATGCTAAGATCCCCGATTCGGCGGGCTTAGCGCATACTTTGTTCAAGCAAAATATTATCGCGACTGCACGCCATACAGAAAGACTTGGGGGGCAGTTAATTATAAGGGAACATACTCATACTGATTATTGCGTGGGTAAGAATACAGTTAAAAATTCGACAGTAATTAACATATTAAGTGAAGAATTTAATATCCTCCAGTTAGCAACGATACGAGACCCCATTGATGCGTATCGCTCACTAACTGAAAATAATTGGATTCATTTTGACCCTGGTACTTTCGAAGAATATTGTCAGCGTTTTTTGGTGTTCGTTAATACACTGGAAGACAAGCAAATCATTCGATATGAAGATTTTGTGGATAACCCTACCATGCAAATGCAAGTGATGGCAGATAAGCTAGAATTGCCGTTTGATGAATGTTTTATGGATACTTTTAGCATCTTTCGTGTCTCTGGTGATAGTGGTCGAAGGGGAGAAAAAATTGAACCACGAGATAGAAAAGCATTGAGTGACGATTTTAAAAAAGAAATATTAAACTCAAAGAGCTACAGAATGATAACGAAAAGATTTGGGTATGACACGATGGGAGTGGAAAATGATTAATGTATTTTTCCCGTATTATCAATGCGGAGATGTTAACCGACAATTAGAAATAGATTTGTGTTTGCAGAAAAATATAGATAACAATCAAATAGATAAGTTATTTGTAATGATTGATGATGGGTCAGAAATTGCCTGTAATGACCATAAGATATCAATTATTAGGCTGGAAAAACGCCCTACCTATAGGTTCTGGTTAGACAAAACCAAAGAATTAGACTTGAAAGGCATTTCTATTTTATGTAATTCAGACATTTATTTTGATAATTCAATTATTGAAGCAAAAAAAGTGATGTGTAAATCACAATCTTTTATCGCATTGTCTCGTTGGGAACTATTGGGCAACGAGACTAGTATGCATCCCAATCCGCATTGGTCACAAGATGTATGGGCAGTTAGGTGTGACGACGATTACAGCAATGAAATGCTGCATTTATTGGAATTCCCTATGGGAGTGCCCCGTTGTGACAATAAAGTTGCCTATCTATTTGCCATTTATGGCTGGAAGGTATTCAACCCTTGCACTGTGCTTAAATCAATTCACGTGCATGAAACACAGATGCGCACCTACCATAAGAAAGTAGACGACAGAATTATAGGTGCAGTTGCTCACGTTTACCCGCCTGAAGATCCCTATGCAGAAGCGGAAATGGAAGCTTCTATCTGGGTGAAAAGAAGTAAACAATTAAAAAAGGCTAAAATAAACAAAACACTCGAAAGGTGGAAGCGAGAAGCCGACGAAGAAGTGCTCTCGCAAAAAAGCACGGATATCATGTTTAACATAGCGCAGCCAGCAGCACTTTTGGCTGCTATGGAACATGGGAAGATAGTCTACAAAAAGAATATTCATTTTTGCATTTATGAAACGACCCAGGCATTTTATTATAGAAATATCTATGATTCCCACACATTATTGACAGTACCGAAGACATTAAAGTCGGAATTGACGGCATTAGATATAGTTGCGGGTTTAATTCCACCAGTTATTAATACCTTTGTTGACGACATCAAACTCAAAGCCCTATCCAACGAACATCTCAATTTCTGGCAGTACCCCTGTGCAACAGAAAAGCAAGCTTATGAAAATCACCTTGCGTTAAAACCAGGTGAGCATGTAAGTGAATCGAATGTCGTCAACACATATATTCCATTGCCTTGGGCCACCTACATTGATCGGAAAGACTTTCCCCATGATTATCTAAAACAAGTTAAACGTTTGATATCCCGCTATAAACAATTGGCGAGTGAACAAAATATTACTTTAAAAGTTCATACAGTTTGTCAACATATACATTGGGTACGAATGCTTGATGTTGCTAACGATCTGGGTATAACTGATGTTTACCTTTCACATAAAGATTCTCGCAGCGAAAAAACTCAAAAGGAACAAGGGCACAGTTTTACCTTACACGGTTGGTCCTTGATTGCAGTCAATTATGTTATCCCAGATCGCAGTGAAGGCATGGTGCGAAAACCGATTGAAGACAAGACATTGCTAGCATCATTTATTGGGGCGCATATGCCTCATTATTTAGATGATAGTCGCCTACAGTTATTTGAGGCGGCAAAAAGCAGTGGTCGCGATGACGTATTCGTAGATCTCGGCAACGAATGGCATTTCAATAAGTTAGTATACGAAGAACAGGTATTAAGTAAAGAAATTGAATCACACCATATAGATGAGCATCACCAGAAAACCTTTAGATACAATACTATTTTATCGGACTCTGTTTTTTCACTTTGCCCGTTAGGTGCTGGTCCAAATACTTTAAGATTTTGGGAATCTATTGCGGTTGGCTGTATTCCTGTGATTTTTTCTGACGACTTGTCCATTTTTTCTGAATTAGATTCTGACATTAATATTTTGGACTATTGTATCTTTTGGGATGGGGAGATTAGTCCAGAGCTTTTTGAACATTTAAATACAATTAGGCCAGAGTCTGAAAGAACGTCTAATGATTTGATAGATATTTACAATAAAATAGAAAATAATTTAATTTGTTTTAAGGATTAATTAATGAATGAAACTACAAAGCTAAAGCTCGCTTTTGTAAAACAGGATGTTTTTGCAGATTTATATGTAGGGTTACCAGGCGATAAGAACGCTTATTTGAATAGTCTGCAGCGTTCTGGTCCTCTTGCTTTTTTTACTGCTTTTGATGCTCAGTTATTTATTGTGTCTGCTGACGAAAGTGCAGATACATGGAAAGAGAAGGTTAGGTGTTGCAATCACAAGAGTTACGCTGAGTGGGAAAACGTGAGGCATAAGAAGAATGTTGTAGGTGAAAGCGAACTTAGTCAATTCGAAATAGCAACACCTATGAGTGAAATTAAGTTCGAAGAATTCGATATAGTTATTTGTGTCGATGCGTGCATACCGCCAGACGTAGCTAAACAATATAGTAATGTATTATGGGCCTACTACATATCAGAGCCATGTATGGATTCTTATAAATTTTCGAAGGAAAAGTGTTTACCTGGGTATGATGTATTTTTGAATCAGATGTTTAGACCACTTGGCCATCAAGAGTTAAAAGAGTTTTCAAAAAACTCCCATGAAATTGATTTTCCTTATGCATTTGTTTACCCAAATATATACGCTGATGTTTATTCTTTCGAAGAAAAGCATCTTGAAAAAAATGAAACCGCTCTTAATGTGGTAATACCAAATTATGTAAAGAAATTACTTAGTAAAGAACAAATTTCTAGGTTAAAGACAGAGTTTAATATTTTGACACCTACTGGAAATATAAGGGATTTTTTGCACTGCTTGCACCAAGGAGATATATATTTGAGACTTGGCGGGCAAGGTAAGTTCGGTAATGAAACCGTTGAAGCAGTCTGCTCCGATTTGTTATTCCTTAGCACAGAAAGGGGATGGAAAAATAGAGTCTTTAATATCGATGGTGCCAAAATTCCAGGCGTTGATTTCAATAAAGAGCAAGTTGAGTTTGCGATAAATCGTTTGAGAGAACTCAATGTAAACCGTGACGAGTTAAACTTTATTAAGGCGAGTCAACAAAAAATAGCATTGAACTTGTGCTTCGAGAGGCCATTGAAACAGCTGTTACAGAAATATAAGGAGAAATTGAATGTACAAGCCCACTTACACTTGGCCTAATCCAGCATTCCCGTTTCGAATTTTTTACCAAGGTCCAAAATGCAGAATATTTATTATAGAGAATATTCAACACAACTGGAATTGGTTATCTGCTTATTATGATAAAATAAAACCTACTGATATTTTTTTTGTATATTGCGGTTGGTATCATAGTCCTCACTTTGCAAAAGAAGCTGAAAAAATATTTTCTGAGTTAAAACTTAATAAGAAAAATTTTATCTTTATGTATAACTCACCTAAAGAAAAAGTGAATTTTTCCGAATATGGATTCGAGGGGTTAATGATTAATCAGAATTGTTGGCTGGACGAAAAACTTATAATGCAAGTAAAGCCAGAAGTTGAAAAAATATATGATGCAATTTACGTGGCTAGACTTAGTGCTTTCAAGCGACATGAACTTGCAAATTCTGTAACTAATTTGGCTTTGGTTGCAGGTATTAATCATGGTAATCCAGAAACTAAAAACTTACCTCAGCACATGTTTATGAACGATATACAACTTTCAGCGCATGAAGTGTGTGGCAAAATAAATGAATCTAAATGTGGCCTAATACTATCTGCAGTAGAAGGGGCATGTTTTTCATCGAGTGAATATTTACTGTGTGGCATACCAGTTGTATCTACTCACTGTGAAGGTGGACGGGATACTTGGTATGATGATTATAATTCAAAAGTGGTTGAGCCTGATCCAAGAAAGATAAAAGACGCCGTAGATTTTTTTGTAGCGAATCCCCGTGACCCTTATCGAATTAGAAATGACCATATAGCTAAAGCACAAAGCTATCGGAATATATTCATAAGGAAGTTAGGCGATATTTTTAATACTTATGGTATCGATATGGATTCGAGAAAGTATTTTGAGGATAATTTTATCCATAAACTTAGAAAGTCCCAAAAACCTAACTTTGAAGAGATATTTAACTAAATTATGCTTATTAGAACTATACATCACCAAGCCGCGACGGGCGGAACACTAATTTCAAAGTTTATATCTTGTATGAACAAAAATAGATTAGTCAGTGAGGTCAATCCTCTAGGCCCATTTACCGGGGGGATTTTCTTTGAACCGACCGGTTTACTATCACAATACAGTAAACAATATGGCAGGCCTGATTATGAAAAATTACTACAACATTTTAGTGATCAATTAAAAATAGTTTGCAATATTAGTGAAGAAACACAAACAAATTTGACATTGCGAGATCATAATCACAATGAATACATGTCAAAAGAGCTACACAATAATGGACGCCCTTTAATTGATGGTGTCAATTTCTACAAAAAACTATGGAATTTGGATCTTACGACTAGGTCTATTGTTACTGTGAGGCATCCACTAGATTCATATTTGGGATGCCTTTCTAAAGGTTGGGTTAAAAAAATTGATGAAAGCTTGGATACATATAGCGCCAGATATCTAAAGTTTCTAGATGACTATAGTGAAATGCCAATATTTAAGTATGAAGACATTTGTAGTGATCCCATCGAAAAAATGACTGAAATATGTACTTATTTAGAGATTCCATTTGATCCTGATTTTGTAAATAAATTCCATACTGTTAGATTGACCGGTGATTCGGGCAGAACATCTACTGATATAGGTCTCAAACCAAGACGTGATATTCCGGAACAAGTTAAAATGCAAATAGAAACTGCAGATCACTATATTAAGCTATGTGAGCGTCTGAATTATACTAGCTAGAAATTTATGTTAAAGGATTGACGTGGTCAACCTAATACGACCACCCCAGATAATTTGACTCCCCCACACCCTGGAACGTGGGGTGTTAGCGCCGACGTAAACTCGCAGGTATTTACCGCAGAATAAATTGCAGCCAAGAACGCCTTAGCCCAAATATTATTTTATGACGATCAGCGGTTAGAATGGCAGTTCATAGATGCCGGGTCACAAGATGCAAGATGCCGCAAGATGTCGGGGTCAGGTTGAGCCTGCTACAGTTTGCCGGGGCGCTTTATCATATTACCTCACGGGGCAACGGTAGAAACTTTATCTATCTTCAGGATGATGATTTTGAGTTGTTTCTGCAGGTTTTAACTGACGTGTGTGAGCGCTATAATTGGGTTGTTCACGCGTATTGTTTAATGAGTAACCATTACTACCTTTTAGTTGAGACACCGGATGCCAACCTTAGTCAGGGGATGCGCCAGTTAAAGGGTGTTTTTATGCAATCGATGAATAGCAAACACCACCGAGTAGGGCATTGATTTCAGGGAAGGTACAAGGCTATTCTGATAGATAAAGATGTAGGCTTACATTATTCTCAAGTAAGTCGCATTGTTGCAAAATACAAGACTTGGCCCAAGCCCACAAAATAGGTTGGTAGGTGATTTACTAGAAATTCCTTTTAAACAACGTAGCGCTGCACCATTGCCGCTTACTGAATACCAAGCTCAAAGTGTTGATAAGCATCAAGCCATCTATAATGCATGCCGCTCGGGTGGCTATACGCAAAAACAAATCGGTGATTATTTTGGCTTACATTATTCTCAAATAAGCCGTATTGTTGCAAAATACGAGACTTGACCCCTGTTGTGTTATGCTGGAAAATCCCTTTGAATTCAATAGTATTAGTTGTCGCCCATCGTTGCTTAGTATTCAATGCTTTGAGCTTGTTAAATAACGTTTTAGAGAGAATAACCATGATTCAAGAAGTAGCTTTTATTCATGTGCCCAAATGCGCAGGCTCTAGCCTAAAGGTGGTTTTTTCTGGCTGGTTTGGAAAAGGATTGATTCCACATTATATCAACGAAATCAGTGGTAAAACGCCTACTTTGTTAACGCCAGAATACACCAATACAATTGCCAATAAGTTTGGTTGTTGTTGTCTTTATGGTCATTTTAATGCGTTAAGAGGGGTTGGAGTACAGGACAATATTCCCCACATAACGCGCTTTTTTACTATTTTACGTGAGCCGTTTAGTCAGTTTGTTTCT
>Ga0209712_10002012_pt1 | contig 17010 bp, 15 predicted proteins | sample ArcOceMetagenome_FD_187443 | JGI IMG/M metagenome (GOLD analysis project Ga0209712, IMG submission 187443) | Marine eukaryotic phytoplankton communities from Arctic Ocean - Arctic Ocean - Greenland ARC118M Metagenome (SPAdes) (version 2) | ecosystem: Environmental > Aquatic > Marine > Oceanic...
CCATCGATCCATCGATCCATCGATCCATCGATCCATCGATCCATCGATCCATCGATCCATCGATCCATCGATCCATACATATTATGTTCCAACTGTCACGACAACAGAATCTAAAGCTAAAAGACTTATAAACCACATAACCTAGTAACAGGTATTATATTATCCATGACGTAAGATTGTCGTGTTATTGAGCGCATCTGTGGTCGTCACTGTAATATTGTACAGAGAACGTAGAGTTATCTTTCACTTGGCAGCACCTAAGCGTTGAACCTTCGGGTTTCCATGAAACCCACAACATTGGTCAAGTAATCAATCCTATCAGAACCACTCTTTCCCATTCTACACGTATTGGCTTGATAACATGGAATCCACAATTCAGTCCCCATTTCTTTGGTCCACTTTCTTTCCGTCACAAAAGCATCTAACTCATGTGCATTCTGAAATCCAAGTAAGATTCTGCATTTTTCGCTGTCGATCGACTCAAAGGCCCTTTCAATGGCTAGAACCAAATTTTCCCGAATAGATACTTGCAATTGCTTTGCGTAGGTCGCCAGAGGTTCCAAGGTAGGATTTTTTTCGACACAAGCCTGGAGAGATCCGTAGACTTCCGATATGGTACCGCCATTGCCATTGCTCTCTGTATTATTGGAGGTGTCAGAGTTCCTGCTAAAATCTTGCGAATGCGCTCGGAGCAGGGGAGCGACGGCCCTCCACAATGATACAAATTGCTGCAATTGCGGATTGTTCTGTTCAGAAGAGTAGCGTCTCCATAAATGTCTTGCGTGGTCATATTGCTGCAAATGAATCAGAGCGGCTAATCCTGTAAGGAGGATTACCGGCAATGCGGAGGAGGCGTCCCGGGATGATGATGATGATAGTTCCGAGTCTTCGCAGGCATCCACGATTGCCTCTGTGTTTTCAAGGATTGAAGCGACTGGAAAAGTTATTTCTGTGTTCATTGCTGTATTGGTGTTGGTGTTGTAATAGTTATTTTGAAGCAGCGACTGGTTTCAGTGGTCTGTGATAAGGGGTGATGGCGTTAGGGGTTATCAATAGGAGTAATAAATACAGGGAACTTTGGTAGAGCGAGTTTAGAGACATTAGTGACTGAAGTGAGTCCTGAACTGCAATTTTTTAATGAAAACTTTATAAATATAAATATAAACTTACTTCGGTCTCTCAAAGGTAATACGGTTCAACCAAGGTTCAACCTACAGTACAGTACTTGGTTCAAAGGACAAGAATGAATACCAGGTTTTAATCATTTTTGCCCCTTGGCAAGGTGTCAAAAACAACCACTTTGAGTTGTCATTTGTGGGATCATTGTTGAAGTGAAATGCGTGTGAATATTTTGGAGCTACTGTATCATCGGGCAGATCAAGGAACGTTCGATGCGCTTGAGGGCACTTTCCTATTCAATAAATAATTTCACTTATTAGCAAGTTATTAGAGGTATTTATAAAAAATCTAGCCATCGAGTGCGAGAAAAGGTGAGTGAACATAAGGTGGTCGGTTATGATGTCGTTTGGAGCGATTTTTGCGGGAACTTACTTTTTTTGACACTGTGCTTCTTTTATCATAAGCCCCCAACATAAATTTGACCTCGAAAATCCAAACGGTACAGCTCTGTTGTCCGAAGCCATCATCATATCAATCAGTCCAAACGGTCTTTTCACAAAATTGTAATTGATCAACAACTACCGTAGGAAGCTACACACGTGCCACCACAAAACAACAAGAAAACACAGTGCTCAAAGCAGTACACACATTTGAAATGAAATTCTCAAGCTCGCAAGCACTATTGCTCATCGTTTCATTGTCCACAGTTGCAGCATTCTGTGGTCCTCAATCTTTGTGCTCTACACAATCTCAAAGTAATACTGTATCCCATACAAAGCTGAATTATGCTCCCAATAGACAAGATGATGAATCCCGTACCAAGCTAAACTACGTTGCCAATAGAAAAAATGATGATGAGTCACGCACCGACCTTTATTACGCTCCCAGGACAACCTCGGAATATGAGACGGGTTTTCTCATCGATGAATTCAAAAATGCGAAAGGAGAAATTACCAAACCTTACAGAGAATTGGAGGCTGATAAAACAGTAGAAAAGACGGAGACAACGACAGGAAAATGGTACGTAGATTACATATTTGTATCATTCTGTTGATTTTATTCATGTCGAACTATATCTAACAAATCCAACTTTCAACCATATCAGGTTTGACTTCGATAATGAAAGAAAAAAGTTAGACAGAATTTTCCGTAGTCACGAAATTTTCTCTGACGATCGTCCCTCAGGTCTCTCTGATGAGCTTCCCACAGCAATTGGATATGCCGCAACATTATCAGTGGCTGGTCTAGCGAGTGGTATGACTGTGCTGGCCAAGGCTGTCGCTATTGGTCTTGAAGAGGGAGCAAAGGTATCTCAAAAGATTGAATGCACATTTACAGAAATGGCAGTTGAAATAAGGCACACTGGTGTTGATGTTGGTGCAAAGTCGACACAAGGCTTTTTCTATGAAATTGGAGAGAAGATGAAGGAACCTTCTAATATATTTGGAGAGAAGATAAAGGAACCTTCTCATACATTTGGAGAGAAGATGAAGGAACCAGAGAAGATCGGGCTCGAAAGACAGAAAATTAGACACAGTTCCAAAAAACAACCAAGCGGGTCCAATGACTTTGACAATCCCCTTCCAGAACTTGTCCAATCTCTCATTAGCCAAGCTGAAAGCGTAGTATCTTCTTCTCCACTGAGAAAGAAAAAGAAAAAAGTTGCATCTGTACCTGCGCCCACTGAAGGCCAATATTATTCACCATTTGAAGCTTGCAATATTTTATACCATCACGAAATGGATCCAATGTTGGATAAACCAACAGCTCTGAGGCTCTTGCTGGACAAAAATTTTGTCCCGGTGGGAAGATCTCAACTCTATCGTGTATTCAAGCAATTCAAAGAAGGAAAAATCACTGAAGCAAGGAAATGGGGCCAAAGGGGTAGACCCAAGAAGATTTGAGTGATGCCATTGCTATTATTATTATGCATTTACCAATTTATTTATAAAATAGAAGCTATACGTATATGCACTCTAACCACTACACGTACTGTACATGTAATAGTGGAAATCATTTCTAGATTTATTCGCATCGTCGACCAGTTCCTGGTGGCCAGAAAAGAGTGAAAAAGTTGCAGACCGTTAACGTTCCGTTTGATGGATGGAGGGTGGTGTCTGAAATATTATCACCCCATTGTAAAGCCCCCGCCCCCCCCCCCCGGCCGGCGGCCGCAACAAAAACAACACAAACATGCTAACACGACAACATCAACAGCAAAGTCATTCATTCATTCCGTTGCTTGATATAAACGTAACAGTTGCTGCATCATCTGACAAGCAAATTTTGACAGTCTAGAAAGAGATCAATGAAAGTGTCATCTATTTTCAAAATCAATGCCATTGCGGCACTGATAAAACTTCTCACAATTGCATCAGTAGCGGCGACAGGGTCAAGCACGGAAGCGCAATCAGCAACTTCTACCGAAAATACACCCACACCCCTCAAAACTTTCCAAATCTACCACGCGTTCCGAACTAATGAATTCAAACCAAGGGGAACCATCCAACTCACCACTTCCACAGAGGACGGGTCCGTCGTCGCTTCCGTTCATGGACAGGAAGGGTCTTTGGACAAGGCTGTTTTTGAGGAGATGGATGCGGTTGTGTCGAGTGGAGGATTTTATAAGGTGAAAGTTGTGGATGAAGAGAGTGGTGCTAGTTCTCTAGCGAGTGTGCCTGGGTGTGATGTGCGACGAGCTAATTTCAGGTACGTACACCATAAATGCTAGTACAGTACAGTACTCGACGCATTTTACAAATATCTAAAGCTATGGTACGCGCGGTTCAACAATGTCCAACGTATAATTGGTGCTAATCCATTACTAACTATTTCTATTCAAGGGAGGAGATTGAGCTCACTTTGGGAAATACAGGATCCATCATCTCCATCTCCTACAAGCCCCTCGCGTCACCCCTAGCACCACAATGCCACGAGCTCGAGTCTTTGACCGATGCAAGCAAAGAAAGGGAATTTGCATTCAAGACAACCGTCTCCTATTCTACATCCAATCCTGGTATGACAATTCCGTCAGTATTACCGACAACGAATCCAGCCCCGGGATACAATTGGATCAAGAGGCTTAAAAGCCCTGGCGATAATGGCAATGCCGGCGGTGGAGCAGGTGCAGGTGCGGAGGATGGTGGTGGAACGTTCGATCCAGAGGGAGAAGCTGGTCCTCAGCATCAAAGCTTTCTCAGAAGATATTGGTATATTGCGCTTCCAGTAGCGATTATGACATTATTGGGTCCGGCGGAGGAGCCCCAGCAGGGTGCAGGGCAAGGTGCGGCTGTGGCAGCTGGAGCTGCTGCTGCTGGTGGAAGAAAGAGAAGAGGGAAGAGAGGTTAATTTCATTGCAATCAATATAGAACTGTTGAGCCTTCCAAATGCTATTATTTAGATGTTATTTTTTTCAGTACGTTGAAGACTGAAAGCTTTGGTTTCCTGTAAATTTAGAGAAATTTCAAGGCCTTTCCCGGGTTGTATAATAATCTACGGGATACAGTTACAGTACGGTATACATTACTTCTCCCCTATCTTCCTATTCCGTCCCGACAATAATGGCATGTTTGTTCATAGAAGCAGGTGTGTATGTCGAGGTATATCTATCTGCAATCCGAAATCTACCAACTGTTTGTACGGTAAGGTACGTGCAAACGCAAGCTTCTTCCATAAAAGAAAGACAAAACTAAAAAATTCAAATTGTGAAAAACATTTGTTTGTGTCCTGTAAACTTCGGAATTAGAGATTACAACCAACCGACTGTTTCATATGTTGTCATTTACTAGCTAGCATAGCAACACAGATTTGCTACAGTGGTATTATTCTCCAGATCACTACATTTCAGTATCAAAACACAATGCATTCCATCGAGGAAAGTTACAATTCGAGACAGTTGTGCATTACCGAATTGCAGGGAGACACTTGCAGCAGTAGTAACTATGTAACTTCGCAGAAAAAGTTTGTCGTAGCATATGGAATTTGCGCTGGCATAATGAATTCGTTCTCGTTGTTTGCTTTCCTTCGAGCATTGCAAACAAAGGTGTAGGTAGAAGATACAAAGTCAGGAGTTACTGGGTGGAATTTCTATTACCTTTGGGTTTTTTCAATTAGCATCTATATGTTCATGCATTTTCTTTTTTTCAGTCTGTCGAGATGTTGCCTTCAATTGACTAGACCTTATGAATCGAGGTATGGGTGGTGGGGCGAAATTGATGAAGAGTCCCAGATTGTCCGCATGAAATCAAAGATACATTTTCTTTTCGGTAAAAAATTTCTTTCCGGTAATGTGGTGAGTTTATAAAGTATTCGTCAACGTATCTCCTCCAAATAATCAAATCGTGCTAATCCTCTGCTTCTTGGTTCGCAACAGATCGGTGGTGGCATTGCACAATGTTTTGTGTCAGGTTTCATGTATCATTTGGACATCGCCTTCTTCGTGCAAGATGTCCTGTTCACTTTCACCAAGGTTTGTGTGTTATGTTGGTTCATTAAACTGGTGACGACAAGAGCATTGAAGATGAATTCTCAATCGAATCTCATCAATTCGAGATGTAATGACGTTGTGTTCAGGCAAGGTTCAGTGTAACCCGATAGTACATACTCCTAGTACAAAAGGTTATTTCTACAAGAGATCTTGTATTCACTTCGTTTGTGTATAACACTCAAATGATTGGAGAATTCAAGACATCATAATATGTATGTTGTTGAATGGGGAAAATAACAGGATTCGATAAAATCTTACTTACTCTCTTATTTTAAGTTTCAATCGTATAGTTCAATGTTGATTTATTTGGATTTCGATGAAGTTATGCCACAGCACAACATGACAAATTTGAGACTTTGCATAAACTAAACAACTAAGACGTCATTCAAAAGGGCTGGATGAGTCTCTGACTGGCAGTGAAGAAAAGATGCTCGTCAACTTTGTCCTCATCAACGCTTAGTCCAGGTATTTGTGGTTCATGGCCGGCAAAGTTCATAATCATTTCAAACCGAGTTGTGTGCCTCTACTACAGTACGTGTGCGTGTAGTAGCAGTACACATCTCAATCCGACATTCTGTGGGCAGACGTGTTTCTACAAACTTGACATGCAGGGCATAAAAGAATACTTCGATACTACTCTTAAATATGTACTGGCACGAGTAAGTGCACCTCACGAGAAGTGAATCATTGCCCCTCATAATCTCGCAAGGGGACGTGCTTTTGGAGAAATAGCGAAGACCTGCGACGAACCAAAATTTGGAACACGCACAAAAGATGTGAGAAAAGTAAATTGAAAGTTCACAACTGTCACAAATTCAGGAACAAATGTAACGAGGGATTGTATCAAAGGCTATTGAGTTCATCGAAGTTGGAGAAATTAATGCAGATGTCTCACCCGCCTTTGAAGCACGATCGTCGCCCATTTTAGACTCGGACCATTGTGCCATTCTTGCATGTATATTGACCGACCGCCCATCATGAAAGGATAAGAGCATCGGCTTCGATACATGCGTGTAATCGTTTGAATGTTTGAAGTTGGGGACCATTTGCAAATTGCGGAACGTACCATGATTCATGTAAAGACATATTTACTATATGCAAGCGCTAAAGCAAGTACTTGTTGTTGAAAAGCATCATTGGATCGATGGCCCAAAAGAGAGGATTTGTGAGCATTGAACGACGTTCAACATTGTTTCAAATCCGTCTACTTTTCGCTTTCTCTGTTCCACACGTTGAATTGTGGACTTATGCAATGGGGATCGATGATTTCAGATTTCCAAATTTTGTGGGGCTAGTTTTTCGCCGTCTGCGGTTGTCGGTTGTGTTGATCCAAGATGAGAAAGAAGAGAAAAGAGGGAGAATCGAATCATACATCAAAGCGAAGCAACTGAAACGGCATTATTCAAGACGAAACACAAAACACAACACAAACGCACACTACTTGTACACTATTGTATCAAACTCTAACAACACCAAACACAATAGACAACTTCATCTGATAGAGCCAAAAAGATCGAGTACCTGTAGAAATATCCTAGCATATATATCATTACCATGTCAGTCACAATTCACACATCAATTGGTGACTTGAAATTCGAAATCTTCTGCGATACTGCACCCCGAACATCCTTCAATTTCCTCGCCCTATGCGCATCCAATTTCTACAACAATTCCGTATTTCATCGGAATATGCGGGGATTCATGCTACAAGGCGGTGGAATAGGAAGCACGGGTAAAGGAGGTGAATCTATATGGGGAGGAAACTTTGACGATGAATTCCATCCCGATATGGTACACGATAAGAGAGGTGTCCTTTCCATGGCGAACAAGGGTCCAAATACGAATGCGTCACAATTTTTTGTTACCTATGAACGACAGCCGCATTTGAATAATGTGTACACTGTGTTTGGGAGGTTGTTGGAGGGATGGGATGTTTTGGATAAGATGGAGAAGTTACCGGTTTTAGGAGGGCCGAAGAAAAGTATGGCGACTAGGCCAGTTGATCCGCCAGTTATATATGGTGTCACGATACATGCTAATCCTTTGGCGGATGAGGGCATTGTTTATCCGGATAAAAACGGGGGTCCGGAAAAAATTCAATGATGAAAAAATAATATAATACATACAGTGTACACGTACGTGTGTGTGTAGGTGGTATACAGTTGTTTCATGCTATATGTACCAAGTCCTAATAAAGTCTCAAACTGTGCACAGAACATCCATGAAGAAGAAAGTAGTTGTAGTCCTTTCCATTTAATTATCTATTCAAATGTGGAATAGAAACTGCTTGCGCTACGTAAAAAGCTACACAATGGAGTGTTCAACTGTCACTAACTCGGCACCCTGCACACTTCCGTAGTTTTCCTGCCCGTCTTTCCGATCGTCTGCCTGCTTCGTTTTCAATCCCGTTGATGGCGAACTTCTATTCATCTCTCGGTGCATAACTTCCATTAAAATGAGCAAAATCAATGAAAAGATCTGCATGAAATGAACTTCATTCCAATTGCCTCTGGAACATCCATCTTGAACTCGTATAGAATCGTGGCAAGTCCCAATGGCAAAGTTACTCAAAAGAGGTACTAAAACAAGGAATATAAATCCAGATATAGCCACAACTAGACCCGATATCACTCCAAAATGCTGAAAACCAATTGAAGTTGCGAGGTCTGAAAAAAAGCATGGATAGAGGAAAGAACGAAAGAATCCATAGATTACAAAACTTTCCATCATGTGGGTCTCGCTCGGCGGTACCAGTAACAGTAACATTTGCAATAAACCGAAAAGATTGGTAATAATATTTGTCCAGAATGAACCAATCACATCAAGGAGATAACCGGCAATTGGCGAGAAAATGACACCAGCCGCTGACATATATGAAAATGCTTGAATGAGATTGTTGCGAGTTGCTTCGTCAAACTGACCTTTATCGTTCAACTGGTGGCCCGGGGAACCGAATCAATCATTAGAATTAGAGAAAGATCGAGGGATTATCAGGTTTGAGGTATGCATTACTGTATCTATTCAGATCTTACCTCGGTACTGATGGAAGCAATATAATAGTTGGCCCAAAATGAGGTGACGACGAAAAAAATGGCCAGTCGTATCACTCGTCCGCTGTGCATCTGTTCTCGGAAGCTCAAATCTTCCAACGTACTCGTAGCAGTCATATTGGAGTCAATTCCATCTCGTTCCGGTTGGATTTCGCTCAAGGATATCTCATCGTCGCTGTTATTTTTAATTTCAGCACAAGATATACCTGGATTTTTCTCATAAGTCGTGTCCTGCCATACCCAAAAAGAAATCAATACCAAGATTAGTATTGAGCCACCGAGGAACTGAAATAACGATTGAAAGCTGACGTTACCATCGACCCAAATTGAAGTCAATAGAGGAAACACTATAAATGACAGATTTATAGTCCCGTTTATCAAACTCATGACCGTATTCTCTCGTCCAGGGAACAAGTTCCCCAAATGAAGGAGGGAAAGCTGGACTCCGGGGCCTCCTACACCTATTAGGATAGCTCCAGAATAAATTAAGAATCTGCTTCTAACTGACGCAACAAATACAAAACAGCCTAATGCGACAATGATATTGGAAATGATGGAACACACTTTTGGATTGTATTTGTCTTGAATGATGCCAAGGAAAAGTTGAGACAAACAGGCAAAACTCGATGAAACTGAGAAAATCTGAAGTGTTACTGGTGGAGAAAGCCCAAAGCCTCCTTCCGTTGTAGGTGTGATTAAAATGTTTGACAAACCTGCCCATCCTGATTGGAATGGATATTTATCGGTATCAGATGAAGTGGGTAACAAGAAGAGTAAATCAAATTACGGGGAGTGTTGACTGTGGGTACAAAATACACAACTCACCATAAATTAGACCTCCTGCACAAATGTTCTGCAGGCATCCAAATAAAATCATAAGCAGACGCCTCTTATAGCTTGGGATAGATTGCATTGTTCCTTGATGGTTCTATTGCCTAGTGGTTTGCATTCACTTTGACAGGTCCAAGAAATCAAGTAGTATGTTGTTTGTTTTGTGAATAATTTGAAATTCTACAGTAAAAAAAAATGTTGTCCTCGAGCGGTTGGGAAATCTATTTTGAATGTTCCCGAATGCACTAATTACTGAGCTCCCTGTAATGTGAATGTATTCATACCGGCACGTCACAGCCATAGAAGGTTTAAAAAAGAAACGAATAAGATCTGATAAAATTGATCTTGGCAAAGAGAAAGCTGCATTGCGAAAAAAAATCTGACTAAAAGGGACAGTTCAATTTTGAAAGGTTACTCTTGGTTACATGAATGTTCATCCAAATAAATACTAAAGTACCAACACGAAAACCCGACAATGTTTCCAAATATCCCTTGTTTAGCATCATTATCTCTCCAACTCAGTAAAGTAATTCCACATGCATTAATGCGCGTCTTCAAAGTCTGTCATAATAGTCTAATAAATGCTGGCATTGTCATGGCTTCTGTTCTTGTTTCAAAAAGTTATGCTTTTACGAACAAACTTGGCTGTAACTTGAAGTCTGTATGAGCAGCAATGAAATGAGGCCAAACCGACTGAGGTGTTAGTTCCTTGTCGCAATCCACGCATGAATGCGGTTTCTTTTGCTGCTCTAGATCAAAACCTAAGTGGGAAACGCAGAGATGCTTCTCAAGCTTCTTCAAAGAGAGAGGGTTTACGTCATGAAGATCACACTTAGGACATCTGAACATTTTCTTGGCTTTGTGTTTACTTGTCGGATTTACGGTCTCAGGCTTCTTTGTATCATTGTGATTGGTTGCCTCTGCATCTGAGTTTTCAAAAAGAGTCATGTTTTGAAAAAGAGTCATGAAGCTACTAGGAACATTATTGCTCCCAAGCTCTTGGCAAATCGCTGCACCGAAATCTTTCAACGCGAAGATTTCTTCTTGATTGTTGATGCTGAGGTCATTGGAGGAAATCTTGGTAGATGGTGACAGCTGTTCTCGTACTATACTTCCTCGTTGGCCGGGGAAAATTTTGTTGTTAATTTCTTGATTTCTATCCAGATTGGATTTTTGTCCATTTCCAGAATCACGTACTGCGCGCACAGGATAGCCCAAATTGCCTCTTCGTACATCTGTAATATCCTCCTCGTCCCATGGATTCATCTCAAGCCCATTGAGGGAATTGAATGCATCACAGAGCAAATCGACTGCTTGTGGAGAATATTCTAGCCCTTCTTCGGCAATGTTTTCGGTGAAGAAGTCGCAAAAGATATCCGCTGCGATAGTTTGTTTGTTAGATATAGTACTGGTGTCGCCACTCGTATCAATTCCAAAGCATCGCCTTGACAACGACAAAAAAGCATCACCTCCTGGTAAGATGGTCATCCCTTCAGCTCGAACACGCCCTCCCTTGAGTTCGAGGATATTTCCACAACAAGCATACATGTCATAACATTGAGGGGCAGTGGTTGCAGGAATGCTGTCGAAATCCAACAGGGCGGGTTCGTTAGTTTCCGTCCATATCCATTTATTTCGAATTGTTTTACTGCCCAAATTCACTTCAAGGTAGGCAGCATCTTCTTCAAGCTGATTATCAACTTCGTGTTGAAATCTAATCACAGTATTATTGTAACGGCCCGAGGCAATCGCGTGCAATATTCTTGCCTCCTCTGGCAGGTTTTGAGTAATATAAGGAGATACAGTAGCATCAATTTGTTCTTCTGAGAAAATCACAACCTGACGACTTGAGCTGTTGTTAGACTTTTGAAGCGTCGCATCTGGCGTGCGAAGCAGTTTGACTAGATCCAGTTTGCGAACCTCAAAACTTTTGGAGCTTAAAAATGAATATATATTGAAAGGACCGCCATCGCCTTTGGCAATATCGATAATAAATACATTCTCCTTTAGAGCAGAAGAGTATTGCCGCAAGCTCTCTCTAAGGTTCTTCAGCTCTTGTTTGGCTCTCTTCAATTTAGTCACTGAGGAATACTTCGCAAACGAAATATCTACATCCGCCTGATTGCTGCTCCTATTTTGGTCACCGCAATTGACCGTTCCTTCGAGTGTAAAACTGCTACCAAGCAAACGCATGACTGATTTTTGCTGTCCGCCCGAAATATATACATGAATAATTGAAGCAATCTTGCAAACAATTACGCTGCAACTCTTGTCCATGGAGAAAGACAACAGGCGTTCCTCAAATTCAAGGGGCTTGAGAGCAGGGATTTCTCCATCAATTTCAACAGGTTTGAATTTCCCGTTATATATTGTATAACCTTGACCCCCCAGGGTAAAGCTGTGTCTGTCCTTCTCAAAGATCTGATTGAGATGCGATTCTTGGATCTTATCACCTTTGACTTGTACAATATATGAACCGTCTTTCACATCAAGATTTGATTGTCTCAACTTAACAACACCATCATTGAAAAGCCATGACTTCATAACCCGAATACAATTTAGCTTTGAATCGCACATGTCCCGAGGTGGTGACTTCAAGCAAAGGGTTGATTCCGTTTTGCCCAAACAATTCGCAACACGCACTCTCAGATTGTCTCGTGTAGACGCAAGCCGACTCAACCTAGGGTAGCTCACACTGTGTTTTTTACCTGATGACGACACGTTCAATTGAAAAGGATAAATAAGTTATCACATCATCATCTGAGTTTGTTAGAATACCCAAATGTTAACAATTCAACTTACAAAAAGCTCCTTTTGATGTTTTACAATGGTCAAAGTCATAGAGTAGATTCATCACGCTGAATGTTTCAGATAGAAGCCCTCCATCAAATTTTGCTTTCGAGACGTACGTCTTCGAAACAATATCTTTCGTGAAAAAATCAAAATAAAAGTCAGCCATAATGATACAATATATAATACCAAATAAACGGCTCAAAAGAAGTAATTCTCACCATTATATACCTCTGGCTCCTGGAGTAGTGCATTTGGCAACAACCAAGGAGATTTTGGAAAGGACAGAATCGCCGCAACTTCGATTGTTTCTCTTAGAGACCCTAGGCGCGCACCAAACCCAACGAGAGCCCCGATGGTAAGATCAATACCCAATGCCACGACGAGATCCCCTAGAGATGTAATTTCAAAATTGTCATTTGCGGCTGTGGTGAATTTCCTGTTGAATAAACTGTTGAATGAGTTCTCTATATTCACTGTGTCCGGTGGTTCGATACAGCCCCTGAGGATTTCGGTAATGCTCTCATCAGCCACAATTGTTCTAAGATTGAGGATGACTGAATCAAGAGGAGATCGTAAAATCTCTCCTTCTTCAAATTTTCTGAAGTAATCATTGAAAGCTTTGCGGGGATATAGTCTGTAAACACTTCCTTCTCGCACCCTTCCCGTCCTACCGGCTCGCTGTGTGGCGTTGGCTTTCGAGATCCACGTAGTTTCTAACATCTGTCTATGACTTTGTTTGTTGTAGGTGATTGCTTTACACAAACCAAAACATATCACATTATCAACGTCGGGTAGAGTTATGGACGATTCAGCAGCATTTGTTGCAATGATTATCTTGACCTCGTTTTGTTTCGGGGAATCAAAAGCTTCCATTTGGTCCTCAAAAGGTATATCGCTATGGATGGGGACGCAATTATATTTGATGGAGCCAACCATGCCCTCGAAAATTTCAGTAATTGACACAATATCAGCCATGCCTGAGACAAAGATCAAAACTGATGTTCCACCTTTACCAACTTCAACAGCTATTTGAGCTGCCAAATGGTGAAGTTTCAGAATATGGTGAGAGTTTGGAGCTAACTGGCAACGGCTTTTGTTACACTTGTCTTTTATTTCGTCAAGGGCCTTGCATTCTTTCGAGGACAACCGTAAATGCTTGCCTATATCCTCTACGAAGTACTCATTGATGGGAAAACATCGCACACCAACAAAAATGGGAGGCTCTGAAACATCAAAATATTTCTGGTACATGTCTGCCGCAACAGTTGCAGACATCAAAACGATCCTTATCTTTGGGTGCGTTTCTAGCAATCGCTTTGCAAGTAAGCACAAGATATCCGAATCAATTGAGCGTTCGTGAACTTCATCAATGATTAAGTAATCTACGTCGTGAAATGCACCTTGATTATTCGCTAAGTATCTGACAAGGTAACCTGTCGTCACAAACCATGCTTGAGTTCGTTTACTCTCGTACTCCCGAACACCGTGCCCCATGCGCAATCCTATAAGATCTTTCAAGTGCGGTTCTGTCATTCTGATCCTTTCTGTCAAAGATTTTGCAGCGATACGTCTTGGTTGGCAAATAAACATCTTCACTTTATTTGACGTTGGCTCGGGAGGAGGTGCCTCAAGTAGCATCACGGGTACTCGAGAGGATTTCCCAGATCCAGTTTCACCCTGGATAATCGTCACCCGATTCTCTTTCACAGATTTCAATATTGCATCTTTGTGTGCATCGATAGGAAGTGCTAGACGTGTATGGTGAGACGAACGTTCCTTCTTGTTAGGCGCCAAGTCGTTGGTCTCGGGATCTACTTCTTCGACCATCCTGGCGACTAAAGCGTGAAAAAAACAAAGATGATCAAAAATCATTGACGGAGAACATTCATATCCAAGAATTCCTTTTGGAACAATGTTCAATGTTGCACGGATACTTCTTTGGAAGAGTGTTGAAAGTTGAACGTGACTCCACTTCAATTTTGATGGAACACAAACGTAGCTCAGGCTCTGAGCTCGCATTACGTCGTATGTTTCTTCAAGAAAAGGAACAATGTCTTCTCCTTCGTGAAGGACGTTTTCAAATGGAGACATGATGTGGGACTTCAAACAGAAATCCTTTCCTCCAAGCCCACCCGAGGCAGGAACCAATGATTGATCAAATGCCTTCACATAGTTATTCATATCTGTATCATCGATTATTTCCTCTGCATCTTCTTTCTTCTCTTCTTCCTCACCGTTGAAGGCCAAGTCGTCATCGTCATTATCATCTCTTTCCTCCAGGAAAGGACTTATATTTTCAAGCCGAAATAGCGCACGCGAGAATTCAATATTTAGTTGTTGATTTGGGTCAGTACTTTCAACATGAAACCCATCCAGTTCAGAAACCTGATCAAATACATCTGCAAGCTTCAGATTCTTGTTACCATCAGCACAATGATCCCTGAAGAAATTGACCGACTTTCTAAGTTTCTTTTCCTGAACAAATGATGTGTAATCATTTCCAACCAACATGCTTGCCTGAGGAGAGTTTCGAAATTGTGTGAGCCAATGAGTAGTGTACTTGTACTTTCACGGGACAAATCAAAATACAAACCAGTCAGAATCAATCTGGGGTCGAACTGATATATCTTACCTCCACAATCAAATCTTCCGATATGTGAAATTCTTCCGCAATGTGTCGTCTCGTGACGACATACCCCCTTATACCTTCCTCATCGATAGTAAGTCCATCCAGGGGCAAATACTGCACGTGAAGATCACCCATCACCCACAGCTCATTATCCAACTTGAACCCAAAGACGCAATAATCCGAGTCCTGCCCAATCGCAAAAGTCCGATTACTAGTATCAAGCGCAGACTCCATCGCCACAGCCTGATCCGCCTCACTCTCACACTGTGTCACTCGAAAGAACGCCTCCGAGTCCTCAAATTCTCCCCTGTCAAATTTCCCCGCCCACATATAAAGCGAATGCTCCACCTGTTGAAACAGCAGAATTGGAAGAGGAAACTCTGACATGAACGTATAAGGGTCCGGAATTTTAATTTTTCCCGATCGGTTGTTACGGGAGCGAAAGGAAGGAGGCAGAATCTGCTTGGTGAAGAATTTCCTCAGATTGCTTTCCTCCACCATGCGCCTCTCCCCTCTAGACGCCCTGGTGAGTGCTTTCCTCGGCTGCTTATTCCCATCCAAATAAACGGACACATTGACCTTGTGCACGTGTACAAATTGCCGCATAACTTCATCAGTCACTTGTTGGACTTTTTTCATATCCAGCATGGTGGGTAAAAGATGCGTAATCAAATGAAAGTCATCCTTGTATTTGTCACTGTCACGCTGGCTCATGACGGACTTGTAATGCTCAAAATATGCCAGACAATAAATGTGAAATGCCAAACCGGGACCATCGATGGCGAGAGTGGATCCGGGTTGGATCGTTTGTTGAGGGAGAGAGCAGAATACTTCACCCGTTTCTTCCGAGAAGTTTGGGAGCAGTCCGTGTTCTCTGAGATGTGCTGTGAGGCCGTGAATTCCCATCTTGGCCGTGTTGGGTGTATGTGTGATGCCTTGAAGCTTATTGGTAATCGAAATATACGTGTGTACGTGTGTGTAGCTGCAGAGGGAGAAAGTGAACGATTTGAAATTGATTAATCCAAACAAATTGAAAATGATTGATGGATTCTGAATACAAGGATAAGTTCAAAAGTAATGACTGGATGATGAAATCGCCAAATTCTTCAAACCGCTATAAACACCCAGAAATTAATTACCCACGACCGAGCATATTCACAGCAGGACCCACGACGCACTCACTCACCTTCAACAATTTCCAAAGCTTATTCTGTTATCCTCTCTGAATCTAGAATTGAGCTTGTTCGGTTCGTGAAACTTTCTTTGCCTTTCTCAGTGAACAACAATGAACAATGAATATTAGCGATTTTATGAGTAATGAGGTAGTCTAGTCAGTAGTACGGTATATCACTCGTTCGTCGTCGCCAGGCACAATCTGAAATCAATCCCAAATCGCTTGGAGTTTCTGAGATGATGTTCTTGCGCGAAGAAGTTCCGCGCGAATCAGATGCGCGCGGCGCAGCGTACCTTTTTCAAAAACGAGAAACAGGATACAACAACAACAACGACAATGAATGTGAAGCCTAAATGCAAACGAAGAAGGCATTGGAGTACCACACCGTACTGTACAATACAAAGTACCGGTACACTATCTACTCCTCGCAACCATAAGCAAAGACCATTTGCCTCATTCAACCTCTCACCTGATAAGTGTAGTACAGTTGAATGCAATAAACGTTCAGCAATAAAATTTGAAATACAAAGATACTCCCCGCAAGCTGCAACACTTTGATGACCATGACGGAGGATATTCCCATGAATAATGATAATGATGTAACGGAAGAAAATATTGAAGAATCTACTACCAAAGGGGATCATGTTCAAGACGAATTAATGGAGAACGATGATGTTGACAACGACAACGACAACGACAACGGCAACGACAACGATAACGGCAACGACAACGATAATGGTAATGCTAATGACGATCAGCAAGTGGAGGAGGAGATGCAGGGTTCAGAGGACGAGGATAAGAAGGAACAATACATTAGTGAAATGGCGGAGGCCAAAAACGATATGATTGATAATGTGACTGGAGAAGAACCAACTATCCCGCAAGATGAATCTGTTGCAATTGCTACTGCGGATAACGAAGCTGATAA
>Ga0209712_10002013_pt1 | contig 17008 bp, 7 predicted proteins | sample ArcOceMetagenome_FD_187443 | JGI IMG/M metagenome (GOLD analysis project Ga0209712, IMG submission 187443) | Marine eukaryotic phytoplankton communities from Arctic Ocean - Arctic Ocean - Greenland ARC118M Metagenome (SPAdes) (version 2) | ecosystem: Environmental > Aquatic > Marine > Oceanic...
AATGTAGAATCTGACTTATCTAAAAATACACGTATTAAAAAAGTTACTTATACTATTTTATATTGAAATGGTTTTATGCTAAAAGTTAAGGTTATGCAGAATGAAAATGAGGTAGCACAGATAAAAGACCAGAAATATTATGCTATTGATTTAAGCGAAAGATAGAAAAATAGTATTGAGCTAAAAATATGATTTATACCATTTTAGCAAAAAAAAGCGATGCAAATCAATACTTTTCAAATCCTCAATCGTTAAGGGTAATTAGCCTTCTTCGTAAAAAGTATATCTTATAAATAGTTCTAACTTCAGCCGAGATAAAAATTACAAAAAGAAAAGAGGAACAACGGAATATTTATTTGTTCTATGGAAATTCAGTTTGAAGATGCCGGAGATAAACCTGTGGTGAAAAATCGGATGCTTTCAAAATCGTTCGACCTTTCTTGGAAAAAGAAAATTCGCTTATAGATTTTCAAATCAATAGCATTTCAAAATATGGCAATCGATTAATTATTATTTAAAATTTTCAAAATCATTAATAACTGCCTATTATTGCAATAACCTCTAAATACTTTCAAGTATTTTGGCAATCATTCTAAAGTTATAAAACTTGATATCGCTCTAACGAGATTGATTCGCCGAAAATGCCGACTTTTTAAAATTTTCAAACGAGTTATTTTATACCTTTAATAAAGTAGCCAGTATTTCGAGGTAAATTGAAATAAAGCAAATGATGAAAAAAATATTTGACGATAACGACTATATCAAGGAACGAAGTATTTTACTCGGACAAGTAGCGGAAGCACGAGCGAGAGAAAAGCGTGTTTTGGCTTCAAGTCAGAATTTAAAAATATTACTATTTCTAAGTTTGGTATTATTACCATTGTCACATTGTTGGTTTGGAAAAACGGAAAAAGCACAACTTTCAGAGAAGAATCGGGCGGTTTTGATGGATTTCAGAGAGGAACAATTAAATACGAATTTTGAACTGTTACAACAACTTTCTACCCCAGATTCGACTTTCACTTATATCGTTCAAGATGGTGATTATCCAGAATCCATTTCTCAAAAATTTTATGGCACGACGAAATACGCTTACGTTATTATGCTAGATAATGGTGTTGGAAATGATAGACGTTTGATTAGGAATGATACTTTGGAACTTCGACATGAGTCGGAAATCTTGGATAAGAATTTGAAATAATTATTTCATAGCTTCATGGTTCTCTCCTTTCGCTCGTGATTAAATTAGCAGTCATCATCATCATAAAACAAGCAAAAATTTTAGTACTAAAATAATCAAAAAGATGAAGCACTTAATTATCGTTTTTCTATTCTTATGCGTTTATAATTTCACTTCGGCACAAACCAATTTTTTTCCTCAAAAAAGTTATGTTATTGAACCGATTACATTTAATACGCTCTCGAATATAGATATTTATCAACCTTCCTTATTAACTAATTCTATAATATATTTAAATAACGCATTTAATATTTCAACTTATAATTATGATGATTTAGCCATTTTTTGCAAATTAGAAGTGAAGATGGAAAAAGCCTCGGGAATTCCTATAAAGTTTCGATTAGGCGAAGTGAATTATGTAGAGAAATTAGAAGGAAAACCGTATTCAATATTTTATTAAAAAGGTGTGAAGGCAGGTGATTAATACCTTAAATCTGTAACCCCTTAAAATCTATACTTTTTTGTATTTACAAGCTCTAAAACTTACGAATTTCAAGAATTACGAATCGCAAACTTTGTTGCTTTCTCAGCATTTGAACTGTTTTGTTGGACAAAATGGAATGGGGAAAACAAATATTTTGGATGCGATTTATTATTTGTGTATGTGCAAAAGTCATTTCAAAACGAGTGATAAACACCTTACGAAACATGAAACAGACTTCTTTCGACTGGAAGGAAATTTCGTGAGTGAGCGTAAAGAAGAGAAAGTGATTGATAAAATAATTGCAAAAGTTCAAGCTCGAAAACGGAAAGATTTTGAATGTAATTTGGCCGTTTATGACCGACTTTCTGACCATATTGGACGGTTTCCCGTGGTCATGATTGCACCAGATGATACGCTGATGGCAATGGAAGGAAGTGAGGAACGTCGTCGATTTTTGGATAATACGCTGTGTCAATTAGATAATCAATATTTGACACATTTAATGCACTATAATAAGGTACTTTCGCAACGAAATAAAGTACTCAAGCAATTCGCGGAGACTCGAACTTTTGATGATATTTTGATACAATCCTATGATGTGCAATTATTACCTTCTGCAAATTATATTCATCAAAAACGGCAAGAATGGATGAAAGATTTCGAACCGATTTTTATTGATTATTATAGTCAAATTTCGGGCGAAAGAGAATCCGTCAAATGTATTTATCAATCGAAATTATCCGATACCAATTTTGAAACATTATTAGCCGAAACTCGTGAAAAAGATAGAATCTTACAACGAACGACGACCGGGACGCATAAGGATGATTTGAAGTTTGTATTTAATGACGTTCCTGTCAAACAGTTCGCATCACAAGGTCAATTGAAATCTTATATTTTAGCGTTAAAACTCGCTCAATATGAGCTTTTACGACAAGAAAAAGGAATCGCTCCTATCCTACTTTTAGATGATATTTTTGATAAATTAGACGAAAATCGAGTACGACATTTATTAGAATTATTAATACAAAAAAAAGAATTCGGTCAGGTTTTTATTACCGACACGCACGAAAATCGAGTCGCTCAAATCGTGGAAAAATTTGATATGAATTATGAAAAATTTGTGATTGAGAATGGAAAACATTTGGATGATGAATTGTAGAAGACCCATCATTCCGGCGAAGGTCAGAATAACATATATTTTTAATTATCAATTATCAATTATCAAGAAAAAAACTTTAGCTTTGTAAGCTGTCTAAACATATAAAATAAATATTAATAGCTAATAATAAAGACTTCACCTTATAACACGCAAAATAAATGACTCGAGAAAAAAATGATATGCCATTAAAGGATATTCTGAAACAATTTTCTGATAGTAAGAAATTCAAGGTAAAATTGACTAAAACGAAAATTATTTCACTTTGGGGACGTATCATGGGTGCAACTATTGAACAGTATACGAAAAAGATAGAATTACACCGAGGGACTCTGTATTTAACGATTGAATCGGCAACTTTGCGTCAAGAGTTAAGTTATGGTAAGGACAAAATCGTGAAAATATTAAATGAAGAATTAGGAGAAGCATGTATTAAAGAAGTTGTTATTCGATAAAATCGTGACAGCTAACATTTTATTTCCTCAAAACCATAGTCTTAGCTGTATCGTATAAAATATTCGTAAATCCTTGAATTCCAATAGCCTCTAGTTTTACACGACTTTAATGTATCATTTTCACACTTAGTATATCTCAAATTGTGTGATATCAACATTTTCAAAAAGTTCCACTTCAAAAGTCAAATATCTGTCAAAGAAAAAAATATAATTACATAATTAACTTTTAATCTGCGTTAAAAGTTAATTATGTAATTATATTTGCTGGAATAAGATGAACGAGGAACATTTGATTGTTGCCTAATTATATGTTTTTTGGATGAGAATTGATAATATAGATACTGTACATTAAATTGAAACCTAAACTACTTATTATTGTGAAATTAACAAAGAGAAAAAAATTACTACTAGGTGGAATCGCTTCACTTGCGGTAATAGCCACGATTATTTTTAGCTTACCAAAAACGGACTTAAATTTTAGTACATCTGCTGTTCTTGCAGGAAAATCAGCTACTGAAAGTCCACTTTCCAAACCGATTACAATAGAAGATTCTAATATTAAGTATGGTTTTGTCTTTGACAATTATAAAGTCACAGAAAGTGAATTCGAGAAGAATGAGGTTTTAGGTGCGGTACTTCAACGTCACGATGTTCCTTACACGCAAATTGATAAATTAGTAAAAAAAGCAACCGCTATTTTTGATGTTCGTAAAATGCGTGTTGGAAAACCTTATACGATTTTAGTATCTGAAGAGGGAAAAGCTGCGGATTATTTAATTTATGAACCGAGTCCTTTCTATTATGTCGTTTATGATTTGCGTGGAGAAACTGCTGTAAAAATAGTAGAACGTCCGATCGAATTAAAAGAGACAGAAAATTCTGGTGTCGTAACGGCTTCTTTATGGAACGCAATTGTAGATAACGGAATGAGTTATGAGATTGCAGCGAAAATGGAGGCAGCTTTAGCATGGCAGGTAGATTTTCATCATATTCAGAAAGGCGACCGATTTAAATTAATTTATAACGAACAATATATAGACGGCGAAGCTGTCGGCGTTGGAAATATTCAAGCGGCTTATTTCAAAAATGGCCACAAAGAATTTAACGCCTATTATTATGAAGATGAAAATTATACTGGTTACTTCGATGACGAAGGACGACCAATGAAAAAGGCATTTTTGAAATCGCCTGTTCAATATGCTCGTATTTCTTCGGCTTATAACTTGAGACGTTTTCATCCTGTATTAAGAAGAGTGAAAGCTCACTTAGGAACAGATTACGCTGCTCCTTATGGAACACCGATTTTGGCAGTTGCTTCTGGAACTGTTTCGAGAGCAGGTCGTACAAGGGGAAATGGAAATTTTGTTAAAATCCGTCATGATAAAACTTACGAAACGCAATATTTGCACATGCGAAAATTTGCAAAAGGCATGAAACCTGGTGTTCATGTGAATCAAGGTGATGTTATCGGGTATGTTGGTTCTACAGGTTTGGCGACTGGTCCTCATGTCTGTTTCCGCTTCTGGAAAAACGGAAAACAAGTAGATCACAGAAAACAAAACTTACCACCACCAAATCCGATGAAAGGTGAAAGTTTGGAAGTATTCAAAAAGATGCAAATAGAAATGGCAAAACGTTTGATAGCTATCGAATTTCCTTCGGAAGAAGACGGTGTGAAATCTAAAATGGAGAAAACAGTTATTGACCCGTGATACCTTTTTGAGAGGGATAAGGAAAGGGATTTTGCAAATTTTGCAGAATCCCTTTCTTCGTTTTTTAAATCTTAGAACTGTTACACCTTTTCAAATCATCGAATAAAGCAGCAACTAAACACAAAAAGCGGCCTACAACTATCCTATCTTGAACAATAAAGACGATTAAGAAAAAGTTAAATATTTACCACAAAATAGAAGTTCCATTATTTCAAAGATCAAAACTTTAATAAAAAAGTCATTTATAATAGCACTAAACTGTAAATGATAATTGTAATTTTAAAGTTCAAAAGGAATGGCACTGTAAAAAAAGTCTATTCCTCATCTAAAAATAAGACTTCAATCAAACCAGATTTACAAAATCATCTATTCAGAAAATGACGAATTTATCCTTCCTACATAAATGATTTAAAGTAGAATTAATAATTTTATTAAATAATAAACCTCTAACTGTCAGGTAACTATTAATAATTATTATTTCAATTCTATTTGATTTTTTAAGGCTTACTGCGTTTTTTCTTTTAGGAGATTTTTAATTTTATGTAATAATCATTTTAAACATGACTTATCACCTAAAACTATTACTACTCTCTTTTATATTATTGGGTACCGCCTTTGTGTCACAGGCACAAATAACGTCGGCAGATTTCAACGCTTTTAATAATAACACGGTAATATGTGTTGGACAGTCTGTCCCTTTTATTCAAAATATTACCGGAACTCCGATAGATTCTATTACTTGGAACTTTGGAGATGGTTCTATTGAAGCCGGTCAAATCAATGGTGCTCCTGGACACCAATATAATTCAGCGGGGATTTTTACAGTAACCATGATTGTTTATTCCGGAATAACTTCTGATACCACAACAAAAGTTAATTACATCACCGTAAATCCGAACCCTGATATAAATTTCACAGTTGCCACGACTGCTGGATGTCAGCCTTTAGATGTTCAATTGAATTACGTCAATACCGTTCCTATTTCAGGAACGTGGACTTGGCTTTGGTCTTTTGAGAGTGATTCCGTCTGTATCGCAGGAGATACAACGATTGATGTCAATCTATCTAATGGAAATCCATTTATATGGACATTTACAGAAGATGGTTTATATGATGTCAGCTTAGAAGTTGAAAATCAATTCGGATGTAAATCAGATACAATTGTTACCAGTCTAATTAATGTATTTCCGACACCAATAGCGAGTTTTACTTCTGTTATTACACCGGATTGTGATTCTACGACAAATGTAGATTTCACAAGTACATCAAATATTGCATGTTCCTCAAATCCTGTTTTTAATTGGGATTTTGGAGATGGAACATCTACCAATATATTCACACCAAACGTAAATCATGAATATTTAACAAGCGGAACATTCAACGTTTGTTTAATTGTCACAGATGGTTTAACGGGAAATGGTTGTACTGATACGATTTGTCAAACGATTACAATTGATGCAAACCCAACCGTAACAGCTTCCGCTTCCGCAATGTCTATTTGCTTGGGTGAAGATATTCAGTTTTCAGGTTCATCGTCAGGAAATGTAACTGGTTGGCTTTGGGATTTTGGTTTTGGAAATACTTCAACTTTACAGAATCCAACACATACCTTTAGCAATTTGGGTTGTCATCCTGTTAATTTGACGGTTACAATTGACAGTTGTTCTTTCAGTACAACGCTAGATACTTGTATCATAATTCGTCCTGTTCCGTCAGCTTCTTTTGCATCACAAGATACGAATAGAGTTTGTACACAACCGCATACCATGAATTTCACAAATTCCGTGAATGGTACATTATCGCCAAATTCGGCGTGGACTTTCGGTGATGGAACGACTTCTACACAGCAAAACCCCGTCAAAACTTGGAATTATGCAGGTATTTATCCAATTACGTTGACCGTTTCCTCCCCACAAGGTTGTGTGGCTGCTATACAAACCGACACCCTTATTATTGATAGTATTAGTGTCGATTTTACGCCAAGTACGACTTTTGGATGTGAACCGTTAACTGTTCAATTTACAGATAATTCCACCTCTTTAAATAATATTACCAATTGGCTTTGGGACTTTGGTGATGGAATAACTTCCATGCAAGAGAATCCATCGCATACTTACACTTCTTTTGGGAATTACAGCGTCACATTGACTGTAAACACTTCTCAAGGTTGTGCAGAAACTTTGGTAATGTCCAACTTAATCAGCATTGGAACGCCACCAGTATTGAGTTTTGCCGTAAGTGATAGTACGCCTTGTCTGAATCAACTGATTTCGTTTACCAATACTTCAAACTCAAATAGTGTAGATTGGACTTGGTTTAATGGGTTAGACACCGTTCTAGGTTTCACCCCTTCAGATATATTTTATACCTCAGCAGGTAATTATGATATTTGGCTTTCTGCAGGTATAAATGGCTGTTACGATACTTTACGGATGAATAACTTCATAGAAGTACCACTCGTAGATGCAGATTTTGATACAGATGGTGATTGTGATATCGATCCTTTCCTAATCAATTTTACAAATAATTCCAACACAAGTACTTCGGGAATAACGACTTATTCTTGGGATTTTGGTACAATACCAACAAGTACCTCAACCGCAGAGAATCCAAGTTTCATCTTCCCTGGTTCTGACGTGTATGATGTAACCTTGACGGTTACAGATATGAATGGTTGTACAGATATGACCATTCAGAATGTCAACTTATTACAGCCAGAAGCAATTTTTGGATGGGAAAACGATACACTTTCTTGTATTGCTGCGGGAAGTATTATTAATCTAACGGATACTTCTACCAATTTCGATGATTGTTCTTGGAATATTGTAGATGTAAACTATATTTTTGGAACAGATTCTACTTCTTGTCCGCCAATTATTTTATTCGATTTGTCGGATACATATATTATAGAACTAATCGTCACATCAGATAATGGATGTACCGATACCACCTCAAAAGAAATTTGTATTACAGATGTTATTCCAATTGGAAATATTGATACCTCAAATAATTCCGGGGTTATTAGTAATCTATCATTAACTTATACGAACGGAGGTATAACTACAACTGGTGGAAGTTCACAGAGTTGTTTGATACAAATAAATCCAACAACAGGTGATACAACCTTTATTGATAGTTTAGGACAATCAATTGTTGATTGTTTTATCAATTATGATATATATACAGGTTGTACCCCTTTGACAATAGATTTGATAGATTCTTCGACCGCGTTTCCAGATTCAATTGTTGCTTGGTATTGGAATTTTGGAGATGGAAATACGTCTTCACTTCAAAATCCTACACATACTTACACAGAACCTTCGGGAGAGTTTGCCTATTTGGTAACATTGACCGTTTATAATTCCTATGGTGTTTTTCGGACAGATTCCGTTACGCTTGTTCAACCAACACAACCAACTTCATCTTTCAATTTATCACGAAATACCGTTTGTACTAATCAGATAATTACAGCAGCAGACAGTTCTTCGGGAAGAGATTTATCCTATTACTGGACATTTGGCAATGGAGATACAAGCACAATCTCGTTACCGACATTCAGTTATGCAACAGAAGGTGACTACGAAGTTTGTTTGACCGTCACCGATAGGAATGGTTGTGATAGCCTTTATTGTGATTCTGTCACCGTCATTAATCCAGTTGCAATATTTACAGTCGATACGACTTATTCCGATTGTAATAGTTTACAAGTATTGTTTACCAATACTTCGTTAAACAGTGTTTCTTGGCTTTGGGACCTTGGAAATGGCAATACTTCTACTTTAGAAAATCCTCCAGTAACTTATTCCGGAACAGGTTTATATGATATTACTTTAATTGCAGCCAGCGTTTCCGGTTGTCGAGATACTTTAACACAAAATAATTTAGTAACGATTGGAGGTCCATTGATCACGAGTTACGGATTGACGCCAACTGATAGTTGTATTTCGCATACCGTTAGTTTCAATGTTCAAGGTGAAAATATTGCCTTAATAACGATTGAATATGGAAATGGAGAAGATACGACTTTAACGACCAGTACGGCCACAATAATTGATACAATAATTACTTATACTTACGAAACTCGGGGTACATATTATCCGATTCTGAAAGTAGAAGATGCTCTAAATTGTGAGCGAATTTGGTTATTTGATTCTGTTTCTACGACGGAACCCGTTGCTTCATTCACTATTGATACGACTTTGGGTTGTGTTCCTTTAACGGTTCTTTTGGACGCATCTACATCAGAAGATGTTTTTGAATATCAATGGGACGCTCCAGGTGGAATTGTCTTTGGACAAGGAACAGCAACCCCGAATATTTTATATAATAATCAAGGTTTTTATAATGAAATTACCTTAGTCGTCATTGATGTAAATCAATGTCAAGACACCTTAACTTTTACAGATACGATTACAGCAGCAGGAATTGATGTCGGTTTTTATCCAGATAATTATTTCGGCTGTTATCCATTAACCGTAAACTTTACAGATACGTCGGCTGTCTTTCCGGATACGATTGCGTCTTGGTATTGGGAATTTGTAAATGGAGATACAGATACTTTACAAAATCCAACATATTTATATGACGGTTTAGTAAATATGAATCAAAGAGCAAGGTTGACCGTAACGAGTAGTTACGGCTGTACAGATGTGATTCGAAAAAATATTTTACCCACATTACCAACGGCATCATTTTCATCTGATACGTTAGTTTGTACGACACAATCCGTCAACTTTACAAACCAATCAACAGGATTAGGTTTGACTTATATATGGGATTTTGGTGATGGAGATAGTACAAATGGTATTAATCCAATACATTTATATACGACAGAAGATACATTCAAAATCGTATTAACGGTAATTGATCAAAACGGATGTATTGCACGAGATAGCATCGATAAAATTATCGTGGCAAATCCTTTAGCAAATTTCACTTCCAACAAAGTATATATTTCTTGTCCGCCAGATTCTATTCAATTCATAGATTTATCTTTAAATGCCAATTCTTGGAATTGGACAATACCTGGAACAAGTCCGGGCACATATACAGAACAGAATCCGTCAGTTATTTTTACAAATCCGGGTTACTATGATGTAATGTTAATTATTACCAGTATTTCTGGTTGTCAGGATACAATACAAAGAGATAGTTTCATTAGAGTGGATGGACCTTTTGGAGCGTTATCATTTACACCAAAAGAAGATTGTGTAGATTTGGAAGTTACATTTAGCGCACCATTGAGTAATACAGAAGCTTTAATTTTCAATAGTGACGATAATCCATCAATTGTATTCATCGCCCCTGGAGATACGTTCAATATTGCACATACTTATACGCAACGAGGAACTTACTTCCCAGAAGTTATCATTCAAGATTCTCTGGGTTGTCAAAAAACCTTAACCGATGGCTCCGTTATCGTAACTGATCCAGAGCCAGTCTTTACGGTTTCGCCAGATACTTCTTGTTTACCATTCACGGTAACGACATCTAATACGTCGTTAGATGTTGATAATTTTGAATGGATTTACAGTAGTGGAACGATTAGTAATCCGACCGATTACACACCAACATTTGCAATTACAGATACCGGTTACCATACCGTAAGTTTAGTGATTACAGATATTTATGGTTGTACAGATACGGCTTCACATACTTTCTTAGCAACGGATATTTTCCCTGCTGCGAATACGACTGTAACCGATGGCTGTCGACCATTAACGGTTCAGTTTACAGACTTAACAACTGTTTTCCCGGATTCAATCGTTTCTTGGGCTTGGAATTTTGGAGGAAGTGAAGGAACTTCTACATCACAAAATCCAGTGCACGTTTATCAAGATATTGGCGTTTATACTCCGATATTGATTGTTACGAATTCTTATGGCTGTACGAAGCAAATTACGCTTCCGCAAATAGAAACGACTTTCCCAAGTGTGAGTTATACACCTTCATTGACGTATGCTTGTACAGGACAAGATATTTTATTTGACAATCATTCTACAGGTCAAGCATTGACCTTTGCTTGGGATTTTGATAATGGCGTAACTTCCACAATAGAAGATATTACTTATGCTTTCCCAGCAGAAGGAATCTATAATGTTTGTTTGACAACAACTGATATTAATGGTTGTGATTCTACTTTCTGTCAATCAATTGCGATTGCGAATCCAGTTGCGAACTTTATTGTGGATACGGTTTATCGTCCTTGTCCTCCAGCTACTTTCCAATTTACTGACCTTTCAGCAAATGCAGTTGCATGGAGTTGGACATTCGGCGATGACAATACTTCAAACATACAAAGTCCGTCACATACTTATACAGAAACAGGAATCTATGATGTTCAATTAATTGTAACAACCGCTTCCGGCTGTATGGATACTTTATTGAAACCAACTTACATCGAAGTTGGTGGACCAACTGGTAATTTCACATTTACACCAAAACAGGGCTGTGCAGACGTTACAGCCACATTTACAGGAAATGTAACGGCGAATACGGTTGATTTTTACATTTGGGATTTTGGTGATAATAGTTCAAATACAAGTACTACCAATTCAAATACGAATACGGTTACACATACTTATACCGCAGCAGGAACATATTATCCAATCATGACACTTCAAGATTTCACAGGTTGCCAATTCATCGCCACATTGGATTCTATCGAAGTCGATACTTTACAATTTGATTTCTTTGCGAATGATACGTTATTGTGTGAAGTCGGTAGTTTGAATTTCACACCTTACATTGCGTCAAGCAGTCCGATTGATTCGGTACGCTGGAACTTTGGAGGTGGAGATATTACGACTTCTGACTTGATGATGCCCACCGTCCCGTATAGTACGGTTGGTGATTTTGATGTTGAGTTAACAGTTTATAGTCGTCATTGTACCCAAACAATTACGAAAACGCAATACATCAAAATTGCACCAATTCCAAATTCAAACTTTACAACTATTCCGGCGGAAGGTTGTAACCCAACGACGGTCACATTTACCGATGCGACGACTATTTTTAGTGGCAATGTGGTAAATTGGGATTGGACATTTGGAGATGGTGGAATTGATTCTACTCAAAATACGGCACATTCTTATCAAGCAGTTGGAACGTATGATGTACAATTAATCACCGTTTCAAATCATGGTTGTTCAGATACCATTTTGTTTGCGGATACGGTTACAATTAATCCGATTCCACATCCGATTTTTGATTTAGATACTTTTGCATGTACCGGACAAGATGTTTTATTTACCAATACTTCAACGGGAAATAACTTAACATATAGTTGGGAATTTGGAGATGGCAACGCCTCTACCCTACTTGAGCCAATCCATCAATACACAAATGAAGGAACTTACACCGTTTGTTTGACCGTATTGAGTAGTGATGGTTGTGATTCTACGGTTTGTAAATCACTTACAATTGCAAATCCAGTTGCGAACTTCAATTCGAGTCTTCAATATTTAGCTTGTCCAAATGATTCGATTACGTTTAATGACTTGTCAGTAAATGCAGTTGCATGGTTCTGGAGGTTTGGTGACGGAGATTCTTCGATTTCACAAAATCCAATTCATACGTATTTAGAAACTGGCACTTACGATGTTCAATTAATCGTTACAGGTTTATCTGGTTGTCAAGATACTTTATTGCAACCAGCTTATATTGAAATTGGTGGTCCAGTTGGTAATTTCACATTCACACCAAATCAAGGTTGTGCAGATGTCACCGCTACATTTACAGGAAATGTAACTTCGAATACCGTTGATTTCTACGTGTGGAATTACGGCGATGGAACAATTGACACAACGTTTACCAATGCCGCAACAGATATTATTACACATACTTATACGACAACGGGAACTTACTTCCCGACGATGACTATCGAAGATTTCACAGGTTGCCAATTTATCGCAACATTAGATTCTATCGAAGTCGATACTTTACAATTTGATTTCTTTGCGAATGATACCTTATTGTGTGAAGTTGGTAGTTTCACGTTTACACCCTTCATTGCGTCAAGCAGTCCGATTGACTCGGTCGTCTGGAACTTTGGCGGAGCCGATATTACGACTTCGAATACGATAATGCCAACGATTCCTTATAGCACCGTTGGTGATTTCGATGTTACATTGACGGTTTATAGTCGTCATTGTACCCGAACAATTACGAAATCACAATACCTCAAAATTGCACCAATTCCGAATCCTGGTTTTACAACTATTCCAACGGTTGGTTGTAATCCAACAACGGTTTTCTTCACAGATACAACCAATATCTTTAGCGGAAACGTCGTCAGTTGGGCTTGGGATTTAGGTGATGGAACGCTTGATTCTACGCAGAATCCAGGTCATTCTTACCAAACAGTTGATACTTTTGATGTTCAATTAATTACGGTTTCAGAATACGGATGTACGGATAGTGTGACTTATACGGATTTGATTATTATCAATTCAATTCCACATCCAGCATTTAATTTAGATACATTCGCTTGTACGGGACAAGATGTTTTATTTGTTAATAATTCGACAGGAAATACATTGGTGTACAGTTGGACCTTTGGTGATGGAAATACTTCTAACCTTTTCGAGCCAGTTCATCAATATACAAGCGAAGGCACATTTACCGTTTGTTTGACCGTAATAGATGTCAATGGTTGTGATTCTACAACTTGCCAAACATTGGTGATTGCGAATCCAGTTGCGGCGTTTACTTCAAATACACAGTATTTAGGTTGTCCGCCAGATTCAGTTCAATTCACGGATAATTCAATCAATACGGTAGCTTGGAATTGGTCATTCGGTGACGATAGTATTTCTACTGCACAAAATCCATCACATATTTATACTGCGACTGGATTTTATGATGTTCAATTAATTGTTACAGGAATTTCTGGTTGTCAAGACACTTTATTACAAACGACTTACATCGAATTTGGTGGTCCAGTTGGTAATTTTGCATTTACACCAAAACAAGGTTGTGCAGATGTTACCGCGACATTCGTAGGAACATTAACGGATAATTCAATCGCTCAATATAATTGGGATTTTGGAAATGGCGATAGTATTACGCACGTTTCAAATATGCCAGTTGATTCGTTTGAATACATTTATACTACTTCAGGAACATTCTTCCCGACGTTGACTTTTGAAGATTCAACAGGTTGTACCTTCTTCGTAGAATTAGATTCTATCGAAGTAGATACCTTACAGTTTGATTTCTTCGCAACAGATACGGTTTTCTGTGAAACATCAAATATTACATTCAATCCTTACATTGCGTCAAGCAGTCCGATTGATTCGGTTTTATGGACATTTAGCGGTGCAATCGTCACGACTTCAACGATGATGATTCCAACGATTCCGTATGATACGATTGGTGATTTCGAGGTGACTTTGACGGTATTTAGCAATCATTGTTCAAAAACAATTACGAAAGTACAATACATCAAAGCCGCCCCTATTCCAACATCTTACTTCACCACAGCAACGAATCCGTTCTGTGCTGGACAAACGATTTCGTTCTTGGATGCACATTCGATATTTAGCGGAAGCATAGTAGATTGGCAATGGGATTTAGGGGATTTAACGACAGATAGTTTACAAAATCCAATGCATACTTACGCAGATTCAGGATTTTACAATATTAATTTATTGGTAACTTCTGAATACGGCTGTACGGACGATACGACGATTACGGTTTATATTAATAAAACACCTGAACCAGTGATGACTCCAGCGGATATTTTATGTATTGGCGAAGTCTTCACTTTGACGGCTTTTGGTGGCGATACTTACGCTTGGTATAATGGTTTGAACTTGATTTGTGATACTTGTATTTCGATTGATGTTGCTCCAATTTTAACGACTAATTATACGTTAATTGCAACTTCAACAGCAGGTTGTCACGATACGATTTCACAAACGGTTAGCGTGTTACCTTACGCAATTCCGCCTTTGGTGGTGAGTAATGATACGACGATTTGTAAAGGTGATATGATTCAATTATTCGCTTCTGGCGGTTATGATATTGTTCAATATCAATGGGATTTAAATATCCCAGGCTTGACGTGTTATACAAATTGTACAAATCCTTTCGCAAGTCCAGAAGTAACGACAACTTACTACGTAACCTTGACTTGGGATGGCGGATGTTCTAAAACGGATTCGATTATCGTTACGGTTATTGATGATGCAACTCCGATTTTAGGAATAGACAGAACGGTTTGTTTAGGGGAATCTGTTCAGTTAGGAATTTCGACTGGAGGAAATGCAATTTGGTCGCCAGGTGATGGCTTGAGTTGTGTATTCTGTGATAATCCAGTTGCAACGCCATTATTGACGACAACTTACACCGTAGAAGTTACGACTCCAAATGGTTGTGTTATCCGAGATACAATGAGTGTAAATGTTCAAACGCCTAATATGATTAATGCGGGTGATGATGCTACAATTTGCTTAGGAACGACAATTCCATTGGAAGGTACCGCTATCGGAACAGTGACTTGGTCACCTTCGGCAACATTGAGTAATTCAAGTATTTTGAATCCAATAGCTTCGCCAATCGTGACGACAGATTATATTTTGTCGGTTCAAAATGACTTATGTATTCAAACGGATACGGTTACCATTACAATTGCTGATAAAGTTGATATTAATATTACTGATGTAGAAATTTGTGAAGGGGAATCTATTGAGATTGACGTTCAAGGTTATGCAGATTTTTACATATTTACACCAGATACAGGTATATTAAGTATTAATCCAACGATTATTCAACCAACGGAAACAACGACTTATACTGTGATTGGTGAAATTCCGTCTTGTGAATCTGATACGACTATATTTACAATTACCGTCAATCCGATTCCAGATATTGGTTTATTACCGAGCATGGTTGCGTTCAAAAATACAACAACGCCATTGCCGATTGATAATCCGAATTCACAATATATGCACACTTGGACGCCAAATACGCAGTTGTCATGTCCTGATTGTTTTGATCCGTTCTTTATCTCGGATTCTACTTTCAATGAAATGATAGTTTATGTGGATTTATTGACCAATGAAGGTTGTTCTTTCACGGATTCGATTTTGGTGACGTTGACAGAAAGTTGTGGAAAAGATTTGGTTCAATTACCAAGTGCCTTCACACCGAATGGCGATGGGCAAAACGATATTTTCAGAGTTCGTGGATTAGGACTTGCGGATATAGAAATCTTTAGAGTTTATAACCGTTGGGGCGAACAGCTTTTCAGTACTTCATTAATCAATGAAGGTTGGGACGGAATCCATAACGGTCAAGTAGTCGAGCAAGGTGTTTATCACTATTATGTTCAGGCAATTTGTCCATTAACCGGCGCAATATTAACTTTCAAAGGCGATGTATTTCTACACTTTTAGCAATTGACCTCATCCCGGACGCTTCTCCTTTAGGAGAGGCGTTAGGGGTGAGGTAAACCTATAAAAAATGAAACTTCTTCATACTATATTTTTTTTATTGCTCACTTGTGTTGTATTCGCACAAGACTATCATTACTCGCAACAATATGCGATACCGATGATGTTAAATCCAGCTTTGACAGGTTACACAAGCTGCGACGGACGAGTTTCGGCTCAATATCGAAATCAGTGGGCAAGTGTTTCAGATGCGTTTCAGACGACTTCTGCTGCTTACGAACATAAAACGTTTCAAAATAATCAAATTGTAAACGGTTTTGCCGGTTTAGGTTTAACCTTATTTAATGATCAATCCGGTGGCGGATATTTGCGTCAAACAAGTGCTTCACTTTCTGCAGCATATCACTTCTTCTTAAATGATGACAATCAGTTTATCTCTATAGGTGGACAATTTGGAGTTGGACAACAAGCCGTTAGTGGTCCTTTTACTTATGATGCTCAATTTACTGGACAAACGTTTAGTTACGCTTTGCCAAGTGGCGAAGCTCCTTTAAGTGCAAATAAGTTATACTTCGATGGTGGTGCAGGAATCTCTTATACTTTATTGAATAGTCTTATGACC
>Ga0209712_10002014_pt1 | contig 17001 bp, 16 predicted proteins | sample ArcOceMetagenome_FD_187443 | JGI IMG/M metagenome (GOLD analysis project Ga0209712, IMG submission 187443) | Marine eukaryotic phytoplankton communities from Arctic Ocean - Arctic Ocean - Greenland ARC118M Metagenome (SPAdes) (version 2) | ecosystem: Environmental > Aquatic > Marine > Oceanic...
TCCTTGGGAGTAGCAGCGTTACCTGTTTTTAATTTTAAAATAACGCCAAATCCAACAACAGGTGTTTTTAATTTAAATTTAAATTCAGACGAACTCGTAATGCTTAAAATTTATGACACGCTTGGAAAGTTAGTTTTTTATGAAAAAAACAGAAATCTATCAGAAAACGCTCAAATTAAGTTAGTACTTCCCAAGGGATTGTATTTTTTAAAAGTGAATATAGGAAACAAGGTAATTGCTAAAAAATTAATAATTAAATAGTCTTTTTAGGATTAGAATTTTTTAAACTTTTTAATCTCCCAATAGTAGGTTTTATGTTTAAAAATAGTGCGATAAAGCTTGTAAATTTACTTTAAATTTGAAGCTTTAAAAGCGCTCATAGGCATATCTTTCTACTTCAATTTAGTTAAATTGACAATACTTAAAAAAGTGTACCCTTTTTTCTGTTTAATACCGTTTTAAAATATTAATAGTAAGTGTATTAAGTGTTTTGTTAAGAAAATTATGCTAAAAATGTAGTAGGTGACTAGAGCGTTTTATGTATTTGTTGTGAATAAAACCTTTTTTAACAACATATATAAACCTAATTAATATACTTATTCAAATTTTAATTCACCTATTTAATTCCTTCCAAAACATCAATTAATAATTAAAAAGTGTATTTTGCAACTAATAAGTATAAAATTAGTACAATGAAAGGTGTTATTTGGTTGTTGTTTTTAGTTCCTTTTGTTTCTTTTTCCCAAGAAAATAGGAAGGGAGAAACGAGCAATTTATTGGTAGATTCTTTAAGGAATCAAATTATACACATTACTAGTGATTCCTTGATTAGATTAGATGCAAATAATTTAAAAATTGTAGCAAAACAGAAAATTTTAAGACCGAAGAGGTTACTTGCATTTCGTCCAATAATTAAAGCAAACAAATTAATCTTTTTAGATGAGCAGGGAGGCGATGTTTTTGAGTTAACAGAAAAAGACAGTTTGGCTAGGATAGATAATTCTGATATTAAAAATTTTTTAATAGGAAGCTCCATATTTATTAAAAATGACACACTTTTTAGACATGGTGGTTATGGTTATTGGAGTTCATCTAATTTTTTTATTTACTTAGATAATGCAACAAAGGAATGGGAAATTTATAATATATCAAATACTTCTAGTAAAGCGAGAGCTGTGCATTCTCATCTTTCAATTGATACAGGAGATGAATTTTATTTTTTTGGTGGGTCTGGTCTTCATAATAATGGAGTAAGAGATTCTTTTTCAAATGATGAAGTTTGGTCTTTTAATTTTAAAACTAAAGAATGGCACTTTTTAGGAAAATCAAAAACTGATTTTGGTTCATATCCTGCTAATTTCATAATTGATAAATCTATCTATATTATAAACGCATTAGGTAGGTTATATCGTGTAGATGTAGTAGAGAATGAGCTTACAGAATTTAAAATTAACCCTTTTATCTATTTATTTCAAATTGATGTAAGTCCTGTTTTTTATAAAGACCATCTATATTATCTAAATAAAAAGGGTATTGTTAAAAAGGCAGCTTTTAAAACCCTTTCAAATAAGGTTCTAAAAACTACTACTTTTTATGAAAAAGAGAAAGGTTATAATTCCTTATTAATTAGTGCTGGCTTTGTTTTTCTTTGTTTGTTACTTATTGTAGTTTATGAGTATTTGAAATTAAGAAGCTCCCTGGTTATTTCAAAAAATGGCTTAAAGTATAAATCTAAGTTTGTTCAGTTAGATGGTGTTGCAATAGCTATTATTGAATTGGTAATTATAAAAGAAGTAGAATTTTCTGTTATTACTGAATTAGTAAGAAAAGAACATTTGAGTAAAATTCAAAATGAACGCAATAGAAACCAATATCTAGAAGATATTAATCTTAAAATTAAATTATTAACTGGGTTTAAAAGTAATTTTTTAATTATTTCCAAATCTACTTTTGATGCCCGCTATAAATCGGTTATTTTTAATAAAATGGATTATGAACAAATTCTAAAGTAATCTCATAAAAGAGATTACTTTGATGGGGTATCTATACTATAATGCATTTTGTTTGTTGATTGGTAATCTAGATTATAGAATTATATTTTATTACTTTTTTTAACCTTCTTTATTATTAATTTTTAAAACAACACATTCTAAAGAGATGTTTTTTTATTAGGCTTCTTAGGTTCTTATCTTCTCTTCTTTAGAGCAGAACTCTTAGTGTTTTATTTATGTTTTAGTTAAAATTTTGTTTGAAAAGAATTAATAAGAATAAAAATAATATATTTGATACTTTAAAAAATTTTCCTTTAATGAACATTAGATATATCAGAATTTGTATTTTAGTTATTGCTTTTTTTTCAATAAAAAGTCAGTCACAAGAAACATTACCAATTTACACAGATTACTTATCTGACAATGTTTTTCTAGTACACCCTTCGGCAGCCGGGATAGGGAATTCTAGTAAATTAAGGTTCACTTCGAGACAGCAATGGGTTGGAGTTCCAAATGCACCAGCTTTGCAAACGGTTAGTTTTCACACAAAATTTGGTAAAGAATCTAATGCTGGTTATGGATTAATTCTATTTAATGACAAGAATGGTTTTCATTCTCAACAAGGATTGCAAGGAACATATTCCTACCATTTACCTTTGAGTGATGGTCGATTTTTTAAGCAATTGTCTTTTGGGTTAGCTTTCTCGTTTGTTCAAAACCAGTCAGATCAAAGAAGTTTTACAGGAGATCCAGCTGTTAGCCAAATTATAGAAAGTACAAGTTATTATAATGCAGATTTTAGTGCTGCATACCACAGTGGAGGTTTATCTTCTTACTTTACAGTTAAAAATTTATTTCTTACCGCTAAAAACAACCTAAATGTGCAAGAGCCTTTAGATCTAAGAAATTATGTGCTGTCTGTTGGTTATTATTTCGAAAATATAAGATTTGTACAATTAGAACCTTCTATAATGCTTCAGGTTAGAGAAGGAACAGGAGAACGATTGGCAGATTTTAATTTAAAAGCGTATAAGACATTTTCAGAAACCCAAATTTGGGCTGCATTGTCTTATAGAAGAAATTTTGATAGTAACAATAGTTTAGACAAAGCCGCATATCTCTCTCCTGTAATTGGTATAAATTATAAAAACTATATGTTTTCATATACACATACAAAGCAGTTAAATCAGGTTTTATTTGCAGAGAATGGTTTTCATCAAATTTCTTTAGGTATCAATTTATGGACGCGTGAACCAAGGGGAGCAGCTTGTCCTAATATTCATTCTCTTTATGGTAGCTTTTAGAATTTTTCTTTTAGAATTCTTAGATTTTTAGGGATACGAGTAGAAAGTAAATTTTGTAAAATAGCAGTATCTTTATTTGTATAAATTATATGTTGTGTATTATTATAAGTATTGGCAATATGATGCTTGTTTAAAACTACCTGCGTCTGCCTAGCCACAGCTTCACCAGAATCTATTATTTGTATCCGGTCTCCAATTATTTTCTTTATTTGCGGTATTAAATAAGGATAATGTGTACAACCTAATACAAGAGAATCTATATTATTAGTAACCATTGGTTTTAAATAGGAAGACAATAAAGAGGTCATTTCTTTAGAATGTAGTTTACCATCCTCAATTAGTGCTACCAATCCTTTTCCAATAGTCTCCTGCACCTGAATATCTTTATTAATAATACTTGACGTTTTTTCAAACAAAGTACTGTTAAGCGTTCCTTTTGTGGCTAAAATGGCAATTTTTTTAGTTTTAGTATTTAATGCTGCAGGTTTTATCGCAGGTTCTATGCCAATAAAAGGAATGTTGTAATTGCTTCTTAAGTAATCGATAGCATTAGTTGTAGCCGTATTACAGGCAACTACAATAATTTTACAGTTTTTTTGTAGTAGAAATTCTGTATTTTTTATACACAATGCTATAATTTGGTCTTTAGACTTTTCGCCGTAAGGAGCATTTTCACTATCAGAAAGATAAATAGTATGTTCTTTTGGCAAGCGCCTAAGTACTTCCTTCCAAATAGAGGTTCCGCCTACACCCGAGTCAAAAAAGCCAATAGGAGAATTAGTATTTACCATATTTTGTAAAAATAAAGAAACCTACTTTAAAAAGTAGGTTTCTTTATTTTATTTATAAAAAGTAAAAATTATCTTTGCGTTTGCTGCTGTATTGGCTTATCAGCTAATAAACCTAATTTAGCTTTTGCAGCATCATATAAGTCTGTACCTTTTTTTATGATCAAAGATTTAGCGTCAAATACATACAAAATTCCTTTTGCAGCAGCAATACTCTCCATAGCTACTTCAGCTTTCTTTACAATAGGCTCTAAATCTTGCGCTTGTCTTTTTTGCATTTCTTGGTAAGCAGCTTGTTGTGCTTGATCAAATCTTGCTTTATCTAGTTGCACTTCTTGAGCTCTTTCTTTATTTGTAGTTTCAGTTTGTGTAGCTTGTTCTGCAGTGTATTTTTGAACTTTAGCTTCTAACTTTTTCTTTAAACCTTCAATTTCACTTTGGTAAGATTTACCTAATTTCTCTAAGGTAACAGTTAATGCTCTTGTTTCTGGCATATTGTCTATTACTCTCTGATAATCTACATGAGCTATTTTTTGTGCATTTGTAACACCAGCGAATCCTATAGTGAATACAGCAATTAATAGTAACGTTTTAAAATTTTTCATTCTAGTTTAATTTAATTTAATTGTTATTGTCTTGGGTTTTTTGTTTATTTCTTGCTTCTTGCTTCTTCTTATTCAAAGCAGCTCTTTTTTCTTTAAGTAACTCTCTTTTTTCGTTTCTCTTCTTTAATAATTCTTTTCTTTTGTCAGCAATTGCTTTCTTTTTTGCTTCTCTATCTGAAAGTTTTTTTGCAGCAACAATTTCTTTTTTTGCTAAAACTTGTTTCTGTTTTGTACTTAACTCTTTAGGAGTGTTTTTTTCTTTCTTTTCAGTATTTTTTTTACCAACCAATCTAGTTCTATCTATTGATGCTAAAACGAGGTCGCTAATATCGTATTTTTTATTTGAATATAGCATTACTAATTCACTAGATTTATCAAAAACAAAATCATATTTTTTTCTAGCGGATATATTCTGAATTGCATTGTAAACTTGATCTTGAATTGGTTTAACTAATTGCTTCCTTAGTGTAAACATATCTCCTTTCGGTCCAAAATATAAAGATTCTAATCTTCTAAGTTCATCATGCTTTAAAGATATTTCTTCTTCTTTTTCTTCTATTAGATCTTTTGTTAGAATAGCTTTTTCATTTGCTAAATCTGTTTTTAAAACTTCTATAAATCTAGCTTGTTTATCTAATCTTTGTTGCCATTTAACAACTTTTGCATCTAAAGTATTTTGAGCCTCTAAATATTCTGGAACATTTTCTAGAATGTACTCCATGTCTATATAAGCTATTATTTGACTTCTCTGAGCCCAAGAGAGGCTAATTGAGAATAAAAGAACTAAACATAAAAATATTTTTTTCATTTGTTAACTATTTAGAAAAAACCGCACCAAAAAAACATTTGGCATTATAAATGCGTTGTTTTCTTAGAATTGTCTTCCGATAATAAAATGTGTTTGCCAACCAGATTTCTCTATTCCACCTGGTAATGGATCAAAACCATGTGCAAAATCAATTCCTAATAATCCAAAAGCAGGCATAAATATCCTAACTCCTAAACCAGCTGATCTTTTTACATTAAACGGATTATATTCATCAAAATTGTCATAAGAATTACCCGCTTCTAAAAATCCTAAAGTGTATATAGAGGCAGAAGGAGCATCTGTAATAGAATACCTAAGCTCTAATTGAAATTTATTGTAAATTGTTCCTCCAGCAATGGAAGATAGTCTATTGTTTTCATAACCTCTTAAGCCTACCGTTTCTCTACCATCTAATTGGAACTGCGCAATACCATCTCCACCTACAAAATAGCGTTCAAAAGGTGTTTGACCTAAATCATCATTGTAAAATCCTAAAAACCCGAATTCTGCATTGGTCATTAAAACCAATTTATCAGTAAATGAAGTATACCATTTACCTTTAGCGTTAAACTTGTAATATTCTAACCACTTATATTTGTCTGCAAGAAAATCGTTTTGCTCTACAGAAGTTAAATTAGCCGGTTCATCATAGTTTTTGTCAGTGAATAGCGAATAAGGAAAGGTAGCTTTTATTCCAAAAGAAAACTCAGAACCATACGTAGGAAAAATTAAACTTGGCCCCGCAGAACTTCTACTAAAATTTAAATTGTAAGATAAGTTATTTAAAGTACCGTTATTTAAAACATTATCACCAACTCTAAATCCATAGTTTTTTAACTGAAAACTTTGATATGAGATTGTTTGTGATAATTGGAAAAAGTCATCAGGCCATTTTAAACGCTGGCCTAAGCCGATAGATGCCCCTGTAATTCCTAATTTTCTATCTTTATCTACATCATAGGTTTGCGGATTTATCTGAAACTGATTTGATTGATAAACAGAAAAAGATAATGATTTAGGCTTTTTACCACCATACCATGGCTCTGTAAAAGAAAAACTATAAGTGCTAAAAGTTCTACTAGTTTGCAATCTTAAAGCTAGTTTTTGCCCGTCTCCTGTAGGTAAAGGTTTATATGCTGCTTTATTAAATATGTTTTTGATAGAAAAGTTGTTGAACGAAAGACCTAATGTTCCAATAAAAGAACCTCCACCATAACCACCTTGTAATTCTATTTGACTACCTCCTTTTTCTATAACATTAAAGTTAATATCTGTAGTTTTATCCTGGTAATTTGGCACTACATCTGGTGTAACGTTTTGATCAAAGAAACCTAGTTGGCCAATCTCTCTAATAGACCTAATAATTTCTCTTCTACTAAATAAGTCTCCTGGTTTTACTCGTAATTCTCTAAAAATTACATGATCATTTGTCTTGTCATTTCCGGTAACACTTACTTTTTTAATTCGTGCTTTTTCATCCTCTCTAATTCTAACTTCTACCGTAATAGACTCGCCTTCTACTCTGGTTTCAACAGCATTTACTTGAGAGAATAAGTATCCGTTATTTTGGTATTCAGAAGAGATGTCAAAAGATGTTGGAGTCCCGTCACCATTCACACGTTCTTTTAAAACAGCACCATTATAAATATCCCCTTTTTCAATTTTTAAAACGCGTTGCAATTGTTCATCGGTATATTCTTTATTTCCAATAAATAATATTTCTGCAAAACGATATTGTTTACCTTCCTCTAAATCTATATTAATATCTATGGTATTGTTGTCATTCCAAGAAATACTTTCTTTTAGAATACGAGCATCTCTATAACCAAGTCTACTGTATTTATCTAAAATACTTTCCAAATCTTCTTGATATTCCTCCTCTATGTATTTTGAACCTTTCCAGAAACGTCCGAAAAACTTTTCTTTTGTATTAGACATTGCTTTTCTGATTTTTTTATCAGAAAGTGCTTTGTTACCTGTGAAATTTATGTCTTGAATTTTGATTTTAGCTCCTTTGTCAATAAAAACCGACATATTAACAATGTTGATGTCTGTTGTATCTTTTTGAACGTCTAAGGAAACTTTAGTTTTTAAGAAACCCTTGTCTGTATATTTTTTTGTGAAGTAGTTTTTTGTGGTAACCAATAAATTGTCTGTTACCATTTTACCTAATTTCAATTCTGCTTCTGTAATAAGCTCTTTGGCTTTAGATTTTTTAATTCCAGTAATATTTACCTGATTTAATTGCGGAAGCTCTTGCACTTCCAATTTAAGGTAAACTGTTTCTCCGTCAATTCTATCTAAATAAACATCTACATCACTAAATTGCTTACTTTCATAAAGCTTTTTAATAGCACTTGTTAATTTATCTCCAGGTAATTTAATAGTTTGGCCGTATCTAAGACCTGTAAAAACTCTCACGGTTTCTTCACTAAACTTTTTAAGACCTGTTACAGAAATTCCACCTAAAATATATGCTTTCCCTTTTTCAAAAGAAATATTTTTATTAGATATTGTGTCTTTATTAACTGTAGATAAACTATCTTTTTTAACTTGTGCACTAGCACTATAAGTAGAAAATAGTGCTGTAAGCACTATTGCTGCGGAAAATAATTTCATAAAAAATTTATTCTGTAATTTGTTCACTTGTTTTTCCAAATCTTCTTTCTCTATTCTGGTAATCTATAATTGCATCGTAAAAATCCTCTTTTCTAAAATCTGGCCAAAGTACATCTGTAAAGTATAATTCAGCATAAGCCATTTGCCAAAGTAAGAAATTACTGATGCGTTGTTCACCACTTGTTCTTATCATTAAATCGACCTCGGGCAAATTAAACGTATATAAATGGTTATTTATAATATTTTCATCAATTTCTTTTACAGAAAGTTCTTTATTAACAACTTTTTTAGATATGTTTTTGATTGCGTTAACAATTTCTTCTCTAGAACCATAACTCAATGCCAATGTCATTATAATTTTAGAATTGTCTTTTGTCTGAATAATTACTTCATTTAAAGCTTTTTTTGCTTTGCTAGGTAAGTTTTCGATATTTCCAATAGCATTTACGATAACTCCATTTTTCTGGAAAGTAATTAATTCTTTTTTTAATGAGTTTACAAGCAAACTCATAAGTGCATCTACCTCTAATTTTGGTCTGTTCCAGTTTTCTGTAGAAAAAGCATATAAAGTTATTGCTTTCACTCCAATTTGAGCTGCGGATTCTATAGATTCTCTAACGGCAGTTAGTGCATTTCTATGGCCAAAAACTCTACTCATACCTTTCCCTTCGGCCCAACGTCCATTGCCATCCATAATAATGGCTACGTGTTTTGGCACTCTTTGTAAATTAATAAGTAATCTTTTGTCCATATTTTTTTATAATCCCTTAGTGTAACATGCTGGTCTTCCAAAGGTGTAGATTATAGATACACCTGTGAACATATACCAATCATTGCTATTTCCTTCAATATTAAAATCTAAATTATTATCTGAAATAAAATCTAAATCGTCTTCAAATGTATATCTAAACTTTGTTTCTAAAGAAAAAGCTAAATTACCTATTAATTTAGACTTAAAGCCAATACCAATAGGTAAGGCTAACACTGTTTTATTTTTGTTTACTGTCTCGGTTTCTCCAATAATAATTCCATAATTAAATGCTGCTAGTTCTACTAGAATGTATGGAGTCCAGCTTTTATCCTCTGATGAAATGTCAAACTCGTAAAAATTAAACTCGAGTCCTAAAGCTACTTCATTTATGGTATTCGAAAAACTTAACCCTCTATTGTTTCTAAAATGACTACCTGCTTTTGCGTCATCTCCTGCTATTGGTAAATAACTAAATGTAGCTTTTAAAGCAACTCTAGGGTTGTAATTGTATTTAAAAAACACTGTACCTGCAAGTTTATTTGGATTTATGTAGCTTGTACTACCAATATCACCAACATAGTTTGTGCCTCCTAAAGAAACTCCAATTTCATACTCTTGACCAAGCATAGTTGAGCAAAAATAAAGACATGCAATAAATAAAATACTTCTTCTCATTATAGAAAATAGCCAACAAATATAGGAATTACAATTTGCTTTATAAAGTTAATACTCAGTCTTTTTTGAATAACAAGTTTTTTGCTTTTTTATTGTTTGGTAGTACTTAAAGGTTGGTTTCATTTCTAGTATCTTCTCCCCAAAGCAACTTGCTGCGTAATGTTTGTAAAAAAGACTGATTGTTAGGGATAATACTCTTAATGGTAAAAGGGGCCTTCTCTATAAAAACTTTAGTATTTTTTGCAACAGAAGTAATTCTAGAGTCTAATGAAATTAAAAATTCTTTTTCTCTAGAATCTACTTCTAATTGAATAGAAGTTTCATCTGAAATTACCATAGATCTGGCGGTTAAATTGTGCGGTGCAATAGGTGTTATAACTAAGTTTTTAGAATCTGGAGAAACCACTGGACCATTGCAACTGAGAGAATAACCGGTAGAACCAGTTGGGGTAGCAATTATTAAACCATCTGCCCAGTAATTTGTTAAATATTCATGGTTTAGATTGGTGGTTACACCAATCATTGAAGTGGTGTTCTTTCTTGCAATTGTTACTTCGTTTAGAGCAAAATTAATTTCAGAAAACTTCTCTGTTTCTGGAGTAGTTTTTACAGATAAAAGTGTTCTTTCTTGCACAGAATATGCTCCATTTAAAATAAGAGTTACACTTTCTTTTATGGTCTTTTTATTTATGGTTGCTAGAAAACCTAACCTTCCTGTATTTATGCCCAACATTGGTATTCCTAGATGTCTTATATAGGTAACAGCCCTAAGAATTGTGCCATCTCCACCTAATGTAAACATTAAATCAAAAGAGTTATTTAAATCATTAAAATGAGAAAATGTTGGATATTTTTTATTTAGAATATCTCCTTCAACTAGTAAATTATAAAATTTACTTTCGATGAAACAAACAATATTATTTTCCTCTAAAATCTCTAAAAGAATTTGAATTTCTTTTTCGGCTGAAATCGAATAAGATTGTCCGTAAACTGCTACTTTTTTCATTGTTAATTCATTTTTTAAAATAAATACTCATAAACCAATTGATCTAGTTACATTTCTAAATATTTTTGCAAATAATCAGACCTGTTCTTTAAATCTTCTAAATACACATCATTTTCATGTGTAGAAATTATCTTATAACCATACCTTCTGCAAGCATGCATAATTTCATGAATATCTTCTGTACTTATTTTAAGTGTAATTTGAACCAAATTTTGTTTTTTTTCTGAAATATACATTCCTAATAGTTTACCACCATTAGATTCTATAATTTGAGATACTTCAGCCATAGAAAAATCACTTTCTAGTTTCTCTATGATTACTGTTTCGCTATTTTCAGTTATAAACGGACTCGTAGCAAAAACGTCTAAAACATCACACAAATCGTAATAACCAAGGTATTTTTTTTCTTTATTTAGAACTGGTATAATAGTAGTGTCATTATCTGCGAAAATTTTTAAAAGCTCTAAGACAGTTGCATTTTCATCTGTAAAAAAAGAATTTAACAAGTGTCTATATGCAGCTAGAGATGCGTCATTATTTTCTATAGTTTGAATATCTTCTTGTGCAAAAGAACCTAAAAGCATGTCGTTTTCTACCAAACAAAAATGTGTAATAGAGAAATTATTAAACATTTTTTTAGCTGTTTTTACGCTGCCTTTTAAATGCAATGGTTTTATTTCATTTAGTATGTAATCTGTAATATTCATGCTCTACGAATATAGGATAAAATGATTTAATAATTTATATTTGTACTCTAATTTTAGACAATGACAAAGTTAAGCGTAAATATTAATAAAATAGCAACTTTACGAAACTCTCGTGGGGGTGATGTACCAAATTTACTAAAAGTTGCTGCAGATATAGAGAATTTTGGTGGCCAAGGAATTACGATTCATCCAAGACCAGATGAAAGACATATTAAATACCAAGACGCTAGAGATTTAGTAGCTGTTGTAAAGACAGAATTTAATATTGAAGGAAACCCAATTAAGTCTTTTATAGATTTAGTTTTAGAAACGAAACCTACACAAGTTACTTTAGTGCCAGATTCTATTCATGCAATTACTTCCAATGCTGGCTGGGATACTGTAAAACATCAATCTTTTTTAAAGGAAGTAATTCAAGAATTTAAACAAAACGGAATTAGAACTTCTATTTTTATAGATACAGATTTTAAACTGATTGAGGCTGCAGCAGAAACAGGTGCAGACAGAATAGAACTATATACAGAAGAATTTGCATCTCAGTTTGATTTAGGAAATAAAGAGGCTATAAAACCATATACAGAGGCTGCGGTTTTAGCAAACAAAATAGGTTTAGGTATTAACGCAGGACATGACTTAAGCCTAGAGAATATTAAATTTTTTAAACAAAACATTCCTAATTTAGCGGAAGTTTCAATTGGTCACGCCCTGATTGCAGAAAGTTTGTATTTAGGTTTAGAAAATGTGGTAAATATGTATTTGCATCGATTAAAGTAGTTTTCAATTATCACGAGGATTATAAAGTTTTAGCTGGTAGTAAGTATAGGAAACAGTAGTATAATGCTGCGTTTTTTTCTGAAAACTCTTATGTAACAAGCAGCGATAATAATAGTAAAAAAATGTCTAAAAACCCAATATTACATTCCACTATAAAAGGTGAAGGAATTTCGTTATTAATCTTGCATGGTTATTTTGGAATGTCGGATAATTGGAAAACATTAGGAAATCAGTTCTCTGAAGAGTTTGAAGTCCATTTAATAGATCAAAGAAATCATGGACGTAGTTTTCATGAAGATACTTTTGATTATGCAGTTTTAGTGGAGGATTTGTTTAATTATATTAAATACCATCAATTAGAGCAAGTATATATAATTGGGCATTCTATGGGGGGTAAAACAGCAATGTTGTTTGCAGTAATGTATCCGGAATTGGTTGAGAAATTAATTATTGTAGATATTTCTCCAAGAGAATACCAACCGCACCATAACGCAATTTTAGCAGGTTTAAATTCGATAAATTTTTCAGTAGATAATTCTAGGGCTAAAGTAGATAAGAAATTAACTGATTTAATTCCAGAATTAGGGGTGCGTCAGTTTTTATTGAAAAATGTTTACTGGAAAGAAAAAGGACAATTAGCTTTTCGTTTTAATTTAAAAGCACTCACAGAAAATAACTCAGAAATAGGGGAAGCCTTGCCACCTTTTACTATTTATGAAAAGACCACTTTATTTTTGAAAGGTGAGAATTCAGAATACATTACCGAGAAAGAAGAAGCAATAATCTCAGCACATTTTACCGATTCTAAAATAATTGAAATTAAAAACGCAGGCCATTGGTTACATGCAGAAAACCCGACACAATTTTATAGGGAAGTTTCTGATTTTTTGAGGTAAATATTTGACACAACAAGTAATTTTTTGTTTCGTTTTTTTTCTTGTTATCGGCTCATTTCAAATGGAATAAAAATTATTCTTTTAATATTTTTTTTACACGCGGAGAAATAGCTGTTAAGGTCTCATAAACAATAGTTTCTGAGATGTCAGATATATTTTGTATCATTTTTTGGCTATTAAAGAGGATTACTTCGTCACCTTCCTTGCAATTAATCTTTGTTACGTTTACCATAATCATATCCATGCAGACATTACCAACAATTTCAGCTTTCTGATTGTTTATAAGTACAAAACCTTTTTTATTTCCTAATTTTCTAGACAAACCATCTGCATGCCCAACTGGAATTGTTGCGGTTTTTGTTGCCTTTTTTGCTATAAATGCTCTGTTATAGCCTACAGTATCTCCTGGTTTAATTTCATGAATTTGAGAAATAATAGATTTTAAATTATGGGTGTTTTTTAATTGAGCAGTTTCTTTGTCATCATTTCCAAAGCCATATAAGCCAATGCCAATTCTTACCATGTCAAATTGTGCTTTTGGATAATTTATAACACCAGAAGTATTTAAAATATGTAATATTGGTTCATATCCTAAATTCTTATAGAAGTGTTGCACAATGCCGGTGAAATTACTAATTTGATTGATATTGAAATTATTTTCATTTAAATCTTCACTAGCTGCTAAATGAGAGAAAAGAGATTGCACTTTTATATTATTTATATCTTTTATATTGGCTAAAATTTCTGGAATATCTGTATGCCAAAATCCTAATCTATTTAAACCTGTATTAAATTTTAGATGCACAGGGTAATTTATTAACGGAGCATTGGATGCAAGTTCTAAAAAAGCAGAAAAAATATTGAAATTATACAAGGCAGGTTCTAATCTATAATCTACAATGGCTTGTAAGTTTTGCAGTTGTGGGTGCAAAACTAAAATAGGAGTTTGAATGCCTGCTTCACGCAAAGCAATGCCCTCATGCGCATAAGCAACTGAAAAGTAAGCTACTTTGTCTTCTAAAAATTTTGCAACTTGTACGCCATCACTTCCATAACCAAACGCTTTTACAACCGCTAAAATTTTTGTTTCTGGCTGTAATTTTTGTTTAAAATAATCTAGATTGTGCGCTAATGCACTTCCATCAATTTCTAAAACAGTAACATGATTATTCATTGTTATGCAAATTGTTATTCAGTTTTATTTTCATTAGGTTTAGCGTGTTCAGAAGAAAAACCGTCTGCTTTTTGTTTCTGTAAAGCTTTATAATATGCAGCTCTGCTTAAAGGCTCATATTCTTCCATTTCACCTAGCATTACAATCTTATCATTTTGTGCTTTTCTAAAACTATAGTTTGCTAAGTTACCAGTGTGGGTGCAAACTGCATGCACTTTGGTAACATACTCTGCAGTAGCCATAAGTGCAGGCATTGGTCCAAAAGGATTTCCTTTAAAATCCATATCTAAACCTGCTACTATTACCCGAACACCTCTATTTGCCAAGTCGTTGCAAACCGCTACAATTTCATCATCAAAAAATTGTGCTTCATCAATACCAACAACATCTACGTCATTAGCTAACAACAAAATGTTAGAAGACACTGGCACAGGTGTAGAACGAATTCTGTTGTCATTATGAGATACAACTTCATCATCATCATAACGCGTGTCTAAAGAAGGTTTAAAAATCTCTACACTTTGCTTTGCAAATTGTGCGCGTTTTAGGCGTCTTATTAATTCTTCTGTCTTGCCAGAAAACATCGAGCCGCAGATTACTTCGATCCAACCAAATTGTTCTGTATGATTTACTGTATTTTCAAGAAACATTTTGTAATTTTAGGCTTTAGAGATTTAAATTTTGTGTTACTTTGGTAATTAACAAATTTATTAAAATTTACGAATAAAAAACGACCTCAACTTACAACTTATGCACAAAAAACTGGAAAGCGATTTAATTAGTTTAGCGCACAGCATTTTACAGATGAAAAATAAAGAGAATGTTTTTTTATTGAAACAAAAAGCACACGAAATTTATGAAAAATTATCTGTTTTAGCATTTGTTGAAGAGTATGTGAATACAACACCAGGGATAAAGGTAAAAAAAGAAGCGCTTATTTTAAAGGTTGAAGAGGCGTACAAAGTTAAAGACCAAAGCTCTAAGGAGGCAGATGAGGCTAAAAAGGTAGAAGTAATTGCAGAAGACTTTAAAGAAGTTCTTTTAGATGTTGAAAACGAAAAAACCAATGTAGATATTGAAAATAATTTTTCTAAAGAAGAAAAAAATCTTGAAGAAATTGAAGATCAAAGTATAGATAAAACAAAAGAATTTCTGGAAGTTGAGGAAATAACTGAAACAGAGCAACCTTTTAATGATTTAGAAAACTTAATTTTTGGAGATGCAGAAACAGAAAAACCTGAAGACCCTGCAGAAAATACTCAAGAGCGTAAAGATTTAACCTTAGAGGAAGAGTTAGAAGATACAATTCCTGTAGATATAATTGCTGATTTATTTGAGCCTTTAAAACCTTCATCTTTAAATGACAAATTACAGACCAATATTCAGATTGGTTTAAACGATAGAATTGTATTTGTTAAGAATTTGTTTGAAGGCAGTCAAGAAGACTTTAATAGGGTAATATCTCAGTTAAACACCTTTAAAACGGAAAAAGAAGCGAAAAAATTTATCACTAAAATGGTAAAGCCAGATTATAATTGGTCTGAACAGGAAGAGTTAGAAAACCGTCTAATAACTATTATCGAAAGAAGATTCGCATAAAAATATTGCCATTGAAACCTATCTTAATTCATACTCATTTTCACAAACGTAGAACAGGGGTTACCCGAAGTATAGAGAATGTTTTGCCTTTTTTTGATATTAAATTTGAAACATATCTATTTGGTTATGGCGCAAAAGGAAAACATATTTCTATAAAAAATTTAAAAAATTTATTATTTTCTGATAGAGAAGTTGTGGTGCATTGTCATCGTAATAACGAAATTATTCGCATGCTTTTTTTTCGATTTTTAGGTGCAAAATTTAAGTTGATTGCAACTCGGCATGCAGAAACGATTCCGTCTGGTTTAACCATGAGGTTGCTAAAAAAATCAGATAAGGTGATTACTCTTATTGAAAGTATGAGTAAAAAACTAGGAATTGAAAATACAATTGTTGGGCATGGAGTAAATGTTAAGCTATTTAAGCCAAAAGTAAATGTTCAATTAAAAAACATCCCTCAAGAAAATATTATTTTATGTGCTGGAAGAGTTCGAAAAGCAAAAGGACACCTGGACTTGCTAAATGCTGCAAAAGTTTTAAGAGAACACCAGAACTGGGCATTGGTAATTGTGGGTAAAGTAGATAAGCCTGGTTTTTTAGCAGAGTTAAAAGCAATTGCTAAAAATCATTTTATAGAAAATCAAGTTTTTTTTAGAGATGAAACTCTAGATATTATTTCTTTTTATCAAGCATCTAAAATTGCGGTAGTACCAAGTTATTCCGAAGGTTTTTCTCTAGTAACGGCAGAAGCTATGTCTTGTGGTTGTGCTGTAATTGCTACAAAAAACGTAGGAGTGCACTCTTCATTAATTACGCATGGCGAAAACGGGTATCTATTTGAAGCAGGAAATAGTGACGCGCTAGTAAGGCTATTGGAAAAAGCTATAAAAAATAAAGCACCACTTTTAGGATTCCAAGCAAGACAAGAAATTTTAGAAAATTGGAGTGCAAAAAAAGAAGCAGAACGTTTAATCGATATGTATTTGACATGATAAAAAATATAGGATATTTTATAGTTTTAGCGTTTTTATTTAGTTGCAAGGCTGTAATTAAAGTGCAAGAATTTCAAAATAAAGAGGTGCCTGAAGCTCCAAACTACCTGAATGAAGAAAATTGGGCAGTCTTACCATCTACGTATTCAGTAGACTTAAAAGAATTTGAAACGAAGTCAATAGACTCTTTAAAAGCAGATGTTTTTTACGTGTATCCAACATTAAATACTTCTAAAGAAGATTTGCGTTGGAATGCGCCAATAGCAGATTTAGAACAACAAGATAAAGTTTTAAATAAAGTAGTTTTATTTC
>Ga0209712_10002016_pt1 | contig 16986 bp, 14 predicted proteins | sample ArcOceMetagenome_FD_187443 | JGI IMG/M metagenome (GOLD analysis project Ga0209712, IMG submission 187443) | Marine eukaryotic phytoplankton communities from Arctic Ocean - Arctic Ocean - Greenland ARC118M Metagenome (SPAdes) (version 2) | ecosystem: Environmental > Aquatic > Marine > Oceanic...
TTATAACTGGTTTATTTGTAAATATATTGGTGTATTCAATTAATGAATTGTAGTTGAAGAATAAGTTTATCTCTGCTGATTTACTTATAGTCTTGTATACAGAGTTAAAGCTTGGATTAAGCAAAAGTTTATCCTCAGCGCCACTAGCTCGTATTGCATCCTCAACCAGCATTTTATTTTCTGAAAAGAACACAATGTCACCTTTGAAACTAACAAATAAGATATTTCTCTTATGGTGTAATTCAAATATGGGTTGATTATTGTATTGTCCTTCTTTAACTAGATTACCTAGTAAGGTATTTATTTGAGTGTTGCTAGCAATAGCTTTTCTTTCAAAATTACTACTGAAAAGCAAACCACTATTGTTAGCGCCAACTTTATGAAGTGAGATAAAAAGAGTATTGCTTTTGAAAATAAGTGAGTTTTGATTGTAAAAACTGCTAATTTCTTGAATTTGATGATTGATACTATCCACTATACTTATGTTGCGTAAATGTCCCCAAATATCAGCAGAATTTAAGTTGGAGTATAGTTTTTTAGCATCATTGCATTGCAGAATTACTGCTGCATTGGTTGGAATAATATTTAATGGATTTTCTGTATTTTTTGTAACTTGCTTATAACTGTTGTAACCAATGAGTAGTATAATTGAAATCAGGATTATTGGTGTGGCAATTTTTAGTATTTTACTAAGCATAGTTGTGTTTGAAATCAGAACCCCAAAATTAATAATTTAAAGGGATAAAGTAAGTTGAGCAGGAAGTAGTTGAAAAGTTTTTCTGTGGTGCTTGTTTGCACCAATTTCAGCTATTGCTTTTCTGTGCTGTTTAGTTGGGTATCCCTTGTTGTTTTTCCAATGATAATCAGGAAACTGTATATCTAATTCTTTCATTAAATTATCTCGATAAGTTTTAGCAAGTACTGATGCTGCAGCTATAGACATAAATTTCCCATCTCCTTTTATAATGCATTCATGAGGAATTTTAGGATAAGGGTTAAAGCGATTTCCATCAATTATCAAGAGTTCAGCTTTAATAGCTAAGTTTTCAATAGCCCTATGCATGGCAAGGAATGAAGCATTAAGAATATTTATTTTATCAATTTCGGCGGGAGAAACAATACCTATTGCCCAAGTAATAGCTTCTTCCTCAATAATCGGACGCAAGAGATTTCTTTTCTTTTCTGAAAGTATTTTACTATCGTTCAGTATTATGTTTTTGAATCCTTTGGGAAGAATAACAGCAGCAGCGACTACAGGTCCAGCTAAGCAACCTCTACCTGCCTCATCACAGCCAGCAATAATTTTAACTGAGGGAAAATGATTTAACATCTATCTTGGCACTAAGCCTCTTTTTGGTTTCTTAATTCTCTTTACTTTTTGTTGATTTCTGATATCAATATCTTCTTCCATCAACCATTTTCCTTTGTTGTATTGATAGGAATTGAAAGTCCCTTCAGGGATATAATATTCTTCAAGCCCTTCCAAATCTTTTTTGGGAGGAACTAAGTGATTAAATACTATCCTTTTTTCTTTTTCCTGATATCTTACACTGACACTTGTTTTGGCATCATATTCAATAATAACTCTTTTCTGACTTTCTTTCTTATTTTTTTTAAAAATAGGAAGTCCGAATTTGATTTTATTTTTCCCTGAAAAATACATTACATCAATTATTTTTTTTGTGCTGTAGCCGTCATTACCGTCCCATGCAAGAAGGGTATAATATTTTCTTCCCATTTTTTTGATGTAGGCAATTTGATAATAAATACCTCCATACCAATTTTTAGCATCCAAATCTTCCTGCTCAGCATTACGGATATTTGCTGAATTATCGACTAAAGGTATGATTTCATAGCGTTTACGTTTTATGTTGTGATAATGCACAATTGCATAGTATTCGTAAGCTCCATTGTCTTTTTTTAGTAGCCAATTGAAAATACGAAAAGTATTGTCAGGGGATAAGATACGAGCAATAGTGGGTAGGGAGTCAAAAGGGAACTTAAAAGATTTTTCGTATTGAAGAACTTCCGTAAGGTTAGTTATAAATGCGGTATTGGCTAAGCGTTTTTCAGCTTCTGTTTCTGCATTCATAATGGTATGTGCCATTACTTTTAGTGTATCTTCATATTCAGCAAATAAGTTATTGTTCCCTTTTTGAGCGAAACTACTAAGACTATGTAGTGTAAATACGAGAAAGCATATTTTTTTCATAAGGCAAAGTTAAGTAATTTGATTTTTATAAGATAGTTTCAACTAATGGTTCTCTATAATAATATAGATGTAGTTAAGTGCATCTTAATATAGAATAATAATTTTGTAAATAATTAAAAATAAAAAAGGGAAGCATTGCTTCCCTTTTTTCGTTATATATTAGCTATTATTTATTCAATAACTAGCTTTCTTTTAACAGAAGTATTCTCTGATAAAATATCAACTATATATATTCCACTTTCAAGGGAGCTTATATTTAATGTTTTTTGATTATTATTTACTTCTTTATTTAAAACTAATTGTCCATTTAGGTTGTAAATATTAATTTTATCAATTCCAACGGTATAGCTAACAATGTTTAAAACATTATTAGCAGGATTTGGATAAATCTCAGTTGTTTGAGCTATCAATTCATTTATTGATAAAGCTGTTCCCAATCCAAGAGTCAAATACATTCTAGGGTTTAAATAGCCTTGAATAGTATCTAAATATAAATTTCCGTTTGCAGCTGACATATTAGGATTGCCTAATATTGCATTTGCTTCAAAAAAAGCTGGACTAGTTAGTCCAGGAACACCATTTACAGCTTCTGCTTGTATTCCATATGTTACATTATCCCACCAATCCCAAGGAGACCCTTGTTCTTCATCAAATTGACCAAATGCATTTGGTGTAGTTGATGGTGCTGGAGTTTTGAATATATATAACCCATCATTCCCATCATTATTTAGATTAGCAGCTGTTGTGTAATCATCAGAAATCCATGACCATGATCCGTAAGGATTATTGTTGTACATATTTTGCTTTATTTGTACTGTTCTACTTCCCATTACTTCAACAACAAAATCTCCAGTTGTAGGTACAATTACATCACCTGTATCAATTGGAGCGTAAGGATCTTTTTCACAATGAAAAGATACCATAGGAACATCACCTGCCTGTAACCATGAAATATCTGCTATTGCACCACCTAAATTAAATGCCATATTAATATCATTACTATATCCCAAATTATTTGGAATATTGAAGGGCATTTGACCGATTATCTGTCCATAAGTTGCGGAAGTTGTATCTGTATCATAAACAGGAGCATAAGTACTATCTGTTCCATCAATATTACCAAATACTGGTGGGTAAACATAAGGTGTTGGATTTGCAGGGTCAGTAAAATCTAAAAATTTAGGTAAATATAATTCATTTGCATCATTAAGTGTAGCATAGCCCAAAGAAATATAAGCTCCAGTACCTTGTCCTCCTAATACAATTTTTGACTCGTCAATTCCATAAAGATTTCCATTGTCTTCAGTCATTCTCAAATACCTAACCAAGGCTTTAGCATCTTGTATTCCTCTGTATGCAGCTTGTAATAAAGATGAAGTTCTTACATTTTGATCTGTAGAGGTTGGATTCCACCCTAAACGATTTTCCATAGCAACTGCAACATATCCTTTTTTTGCCCATCTGGTACATTGTTCAACAATTGACATATCTGTTTTTGATCCTGTTGGTTGTCCATTAAGTACTGGAGGTAAAAAACTACCTGTATGTACTAAAATAATTACAGGTCGGTTTGTCTCAGTATCTCCATCTGGCTCATAAATATCACATTTTAAAGTTGCTGGACCAGGAGGTAATCCTTGTAGCATAGGTAATATGCTAATATTTGTAGCATAAGTTACATTAGAAGTAACAGTTACTGCTGAAAAGACATCATCAAGATATCTATCTTGTGCACTTACTGAAAGCCCTAAACTTAAGAGAGCAATTGTAAATACCGATTGTAAGGTTGTTTTCATAATATTTTAGTTGTTTAATTAGTAATGTACAATAATACAAAAATTAATTTAGTTCAAAAAGCAGAGAACAATAAGTCATTCTTCCAATATATGGCCCTCCATAAACTTCATAATGTTTATTGTTAAGAATATTTGAGGAACCAACTTTTAAAGTTGCATTCAATTCAGGTAGTTTTTTACTTAATTGAACATCAACTAAATCGTAAGTTGGAACGTTTCCTGTAAATTGAGGAGAACCTTCATAAGTAAACCCTTCAACCCATTTATAATTAACACTAAAACTAAAATTTCTTAAAAAGAATTTTGAATTAGAAAAATGAATATCTCTACCGCTTAATCCTAAATTATATTTATGCTCTGGAGTATTGTAAGCTGGTATAATTGGATCTTCTGTTCCTTCTTCATTGAGTTTATTCCAAGAATAATTTCCGTTTAAGGAATACTTAGGGTGTAAGTAGTAATTTATTCCTATTGAAGCTCCTTGAGTTGTTACTGTATTTTCAGCATTTGCAGCCATTCGGTAAGCTTGTATAGATTGTAATGAGATTTCATATGCTTCAGGATTATTATTTCCTATTGTATCATATTTTACCCCAATCTTATAGCCTATAAAATCAGTATATCTGGAATAATAATAATTAGCATCAATATAAACTTTATTGAATAATGTAGTACGATATCCTATTTCAGCAGATTTTGCTTTTTCAGGCTGTATAGGTTTCACACTAAAGAATTTTAAACTATCCTTTGATTGTGCAGCTGGCAAATAATAATTAATTAAAGATTCAACTGTAACTAAATTTTCACCATATGCAGTTCCATGACCACTTAGATTTCCTATTAAAATTGCTCTACCAACATTATAGTATAAGTATTGATCAGCTAAGGTAGGGTTTCTAATGGCTGAAGAAACAGAAAAACGAATAATATCTATATTATTTGGCTTATAAACAATTGAAGCAGCAGGAGAGAAATTCAAATCAAAATTCTCGTTTTTGTCAGCCCTCAATGTTCCGCTAAGCTTTAAAGATTCACCAAGGATATTTTTCTCAAAACCAGAATAAATTCCAGCTTCATTATTTATTATTTTGCTTGTTGCATCCATAAATAAACTTCCTTTAGTCTCTGGTGTGTATTGCCTGAAATTAGCACCCACTTTAATAGTTGCAAAATCAGGATTAAATTGATATTCTGTATGAATATGATTTAGCGCTGATTTGTCATGAAAACGAGTTCCTCCATCACTAGGAATTTTGGAAGTGATTTCTGCTAACATTTCATTAAAAGCAACTGTGCCCGGTACTAATCTGTTTGTTTCTAAATCTGTCTGATGTCTTGTGGCATCATGGGTTGAAATTATTAGATCAGTATTAGCAATTAGTACGGAATCACTCATGCTTATCCAGTCTAATATATTAATAGGATTTCCTTGGAATTTCCATTGTTGATCTATAAAGCTGTATTGAGCAGGTTCCCAGTTTACATCTTCCCAATTAAAACTATCCTTCCAATTATTTTTATAGCCAGTATACCAATCTTGATTCGAAATCTGATTGTATTCCTGTAATTTGATGGCAGTAAAAACTGCGTCATAAGAATCTCCAGCATCTTCACTTGTTCTATAGGCTCTTATAAAGAATTTATCTTTTTGTGTGATTTCTATTTTATTTTGCCAAAACTGAATATTTTTTAAACTTAAGCGATTATCTCCTTGATAAACAGTAGTACCTGTACTGTAATTAGTTCCATAAATAAGTTCAGTTTTAGGAGTAATCATATAATGTAATGATGTTTGAGCTTTCAGATTTTTGGTATTATAATCTACAATGTCTTTTTCCATATATCCTGTTCTATGAAATTTTCCTAATCCTGGAAAATTAAGATATTCTGATTGAAAGCTAGTTTGGTTATTGAGGTCCCCATCAGTATCTTCATCTCCATATCTATTTATAGCATCATAACCTCCAGGGTTATTACTACTAATTTCACCATCAACTGCTGCCATATTATTAGCTTCCCAATCCTGCGCTTTCATGTAGGATAGGTTAATCTTAAAGGCAAAAATATCTTCTCCAGCTTTATTTTGAAATTTTTCAGCAAAACGAACAGAATTTTCAAATAACTGGCGTTCACCAAATTTATATTGTATAGATAGCCCTTGTTGCATAAATGGGTTTCGCGTAGTCATGCTAATTACTCCATTAAAAGCATTAGGACCATAGTAAGCTGAACTAGCTCCTTGTATAATTTCAACCTTCATTATATCAAGCTCTGATGAACCTAAAAAGTTTCCTAAAGAAAAATTAAGCCCAGGAGATTGATTATCTACTCCATCAATAATTTGAAGCGAACGTACTGGAGAGGTGCTATTAAACCCTCTTGTATTAATTACTTTAAAACCTAGACTAGCTGCTGTAATGTCTACTCCTTTAAGAGCACCTAATGCGTCATAAAAATTAGCTGATGGAGTTTCTTTAATTGAAATCATATCCAATGCCTCAACAGTAAGGGCAGCCTCTTTCTGTTTTTGGGTAATTCTAGTATCAACTACTCTTACTTCCTGTAGGCTTTTGCTGTCAGGGAATAAATAGATAGGTTTTGGGTTTTTAGTTGTTACTTCTGTTTCTATCAATTTATATCCTAAGTAAGAAATCTCTAAAGTAATTGGAAGTTTTCCTGAAATTGAAAGAATGTAGTTTCCGTTAAAATCAGTTGAAGTTCCATTGTCAGTGCCTTTTATAATCACATTAGCTCCTATTAATGTTTCTTTTGTTTGCCCATCAATTATTGTTCCACTTAATTGTATTTGAGCGAAAGCGGTTTGGAAAAGAAATGTAAAAGCAAGAAGTAAAAGTTTATTCATAAAGTAATTTTGAGTAGGTTCGCAAATTACAAATAATAAGTAAAATGGGAGTAGTTTTTCGAAATTCAGAATTTATTAATGAGCGAGATTTGGTAATTAAAACTTCAAATAGAGCTTTTAATTATGGAGATGGTTTTTTTGAAACGATTAAGATAATAGATACAAAGCCTTTTAATTTCCCAGCACATTACGCTCGTTTTTCTTTAGCATGTGAAGTTTTAAACTTAAATAATGAAGAATCACTCGCTAGTTTACTTTCAATTATTAATAATTTAATAAATCAAAATAATTTAATTAATGGAAGTGTTAAAATTCATGTAAGTAGAGAAGAAGGAGGTAAATATCAACCTAAATCTAATGGTTGTGAAATGATGATTAATGCTTATTCTGGTCTAGGGTTTAAACAAAATACCCCTGTATCATTATGTGTGTTTTCTGATGAGGTAAAAACTATGGGAAGATTATCTAATATAAAATCTGTTAATGCTGCCGTTTCAGTATTAGGAGCAATTCATGCTAAGGAATTAGGGTTTGAAAATGCTATATTAAGGAATGTTAAAGGTAATTATATTGAAGCAACTAATTCATCACTATTTATTATTAAAGATAATGTAATTTCTACTCCACCGCTAAGTGATGGTTGTATTGATGGCACTATGAGGGCTTGGGTATTAAATAATGTAAAAATAATTGAAAAATCATTAATTCTGGCTGATATTAAGCAATCAGATGAGGTTTTTATTACAAATGCTCTAACTGGAATAACAGCAGTAAAAGGGGTAGAGGAGACTATTTTTACTGATTTTAATTATGCTGATGAATTACAGAATAAACTAATTAGTTTAAGTTCGGATCTTTAGGCATATTAACCCAAATAGCATAGTCTGATTTCTGATTCCTAATAATTTTATTCCAAAGTTTTGGGGTAGAATACTGCATGCACAAATCATCTTTTAAGCTCTCTACCAGCCAACTGTCTTCTCGAATTTCAGTATTTAATTGATCTTCCCCCCAACCAGAATAACCCACAAAAAATCGAATCTCATTTTTAGTAATCTTTTTATCCTGCATTAATTTTAGGATTGTATTAAAATCGCCACCAAAATAAATATTTTCAGTTATTTGTTTTGATTCAGGTATGAGGCTTCCTAAAGTATGAATAAATTGCAAGGATTGTTTTGCGACTGGTCCGCCAATATAAACAGGGAAATCGCTTAGTGGAATATTGTTTAATATTTCATTAAGGTTAATTTTTGTTGGCTGATTAAGTATTAATCCTATGCTTTCATCATCATTATGATGTGTAAGTAATACCACACTTTTAAAGAAAATTGAATCGTTAAAAGAGGGTTCTGAAATTAATATTCTGCCTTTTTTGGCTTTCAACATAAAAAGATATCTTTGTTTTACTTTTGTAAATATATAAAATGTAACTTAATATCGCTTATGGATATAAAAAACTTACGCTTGAACTATAAAAAATCAACTATTGATTTTAAGAATTTAGCTAAAAACCCTATTCAATATTTTATGAATTGGTTTGAGGATGCTTTAAAGGTTAATAAACAGGAGGCTAATGCTTGCGTATTATCTTCTGTTTCTTCAGATAATTGTCCTTCTTCAAGAGTTGTTTTATTAAAAGGGGTAACCGAAAATGGTTTTACTTTCTTTACGAATTATAAAAGTAGTAAAGCTAAAGATATTGATGCAAACCCAAATGTAGCACTTAATTTTTATTGGCCAGAACTAGAGCGTCAAGTTAGAATTGCAGGAATTGCAAAAAAAATTATGATAAATGATTCTGATACCTATTTTAAAAGTAGACCCAGAGAGAGTCAAATGGGAGCTTGGTTGAGTGACCAAAGTACAGTTATAGGTTTAGATTATAATTTTATGGACACATTAAATTCTTTAGAAAGTAAATTCAAAGATAAAGAGGTTGAACGGCCTATACATTGGGGGGGCTATTGTATAGAACCTATTAAGGTTGAATTCTGGCAAGGTAGGCCTTCTCGTTTACACGATAGATTGGAGTATAAGATAGAAGATGGAAAATGGATTTATAAAAGGTTAGCTCCTTAATTTTTTTATATTTGTAAATTAGATTAGGATAATTTGAATAGATTTATATAATTGTAAATTATCGATTTTTTTGATATTATTAGCCTCAATTAATATTTGAGCTTCATAATTAGTAAAATGCCAATAATTTGGTTTCGTTATCACATGAGAAAAAAATGATTTTAGATAGAAAAAAGTTTGAATGTTTGCTATACAATAATGATAACTTGCCAAATTTAATTATTAAATAGTTAAAAATGATTAAATGGTTATTTAAATATGGAGCAGCTATTTTTTTATTTAATACTGTGCTGCTTAATATTGAATCTACTTTTAATATTGGTAATATGATATTTTTATCTTTAATGGGGATATTTTTATTTTTTTTAATAATTAATCCTGTACAAATAAAAAATATTTTATTTCATAAGGCATTTTTATTTTTCTTGATTATAAACTTTATAAATCTATTATATTTTCTTCTTTTTCATTCAATTTTTGATTATGAGGCAGTTAAATTCATGATTTCAAAAGGCTTGCAATTTTCTATTATTTCAGTGTCAATATATTTTAACTATGAATATTATAAGGATAGGTTTCTTAGTCATATTGTTTATTTAGTTTTTGGAATTGTTGTGTTTAGTTTTTTGCTTGATCCTTTTATTTTTGCTGGTCGTTACAGTGGAATTATTTGGAACGAAAATATGCTCGGAGCATTTACTATTACTGCTTTTTCTATTTTTTTATTAAAGAATAATAGGAGGACTAATCTTGATTATATTATTCTATTTTCATTACTAGTAATCTCATTGTCTACTGGTTCTAGATTAGTATTAGTTGCACTTGGTTTAGTTTTTTTAATGAAATATGGATTTAGTTCAAGAAATATAATTTATACTGTACTTTCTCTTATGATTACTTTAATTATTGGATCTTATAACTTAGATACTAGTTTAAATAGGTTTGTGTCACAATCATTGTTTAATGATAGAATTTTTCAGTATCAGTATGCCTATGAAACAATTATTAATAAACCCTTATTTGGTTATGGATTAGATAAATATGCCTATATTGATTTGTCATTAGTTCCTGCTTATTTGAAGTTTACAATCATGGGAGCTCATAATGGCTATCTTGCTTTTCTTACTCAGTATGGGATTATATTTGGAGGGATAGTCATATTTATTATATTAAAAAAATCACTTCAATTTCTTCTCTACTTCAGAAATAATGTGGAATATGAAAAAACATATATCTTTATTATAATCTATACATTATTGGCTTCATTATTTGAGACTCTTATGACTGGTATTAATGATTTTAATACAATTTTATTTTGGTTTTCTTTAGCATTTTTATCGTATTCGAAATATAAGCAAGTTAATGAGAATTAGAATTATTTCTGAGATACATGAGTTTTTTGACTATAAGGATCAGTGGGATGCTATTTTCAAGAATCAGAATTACTCATTTTTTCAATCTTTTGAGTTTAATTATTATTCTTGGATAACTGAGTTATGTAATGATAAACTAAATAGCTTGTGTATTGTTTTGATTGAAAATAATGAGATAGCATCTGCCATTTTCCCCCTATATATTGATTCTAAAATGAGATTGCGGTTTATAAATGATAGACATGCTGATTTTTGTGATGTGCTATCAGATAAAAAATTTGATTTTGAGAATATTTTATCTGAGATAAGCAATCATATGAAATTTGATTCTGTACATTTTATTAATTTAAAAAAAGATTCTTTTTTATATGATTTATATGTGAAAAATACTTTGAGAAATTGTCGTTTAAAGCCATTTGCAATGTATTCTGATTTAGTTATTCCTAACGGAAGTTTTCCTAGCAATGTTATTAGGTATAGGTCAAAACAAAAAACTGAGTTTAGAAGAATTAAAAAAAAGAATATTGATAAAGATTATCGATTGTTGTTAAATGATGATGCAGATTTTCCCATTAATGAAATCCATCAGCTTAGAGAAAGAATGATAGAGTTAGGATTAAGAAAAGCTAATTTCTTAGATGAAGAAAGATTATTATTATTGAAGCAATTATATAATTCCAATAGAATCCTTGTAAGTATGGTGAAGAATAAGAGTAATATTCATGCAATTTCATTTATTCTAACAAATGAAAATGAATACTTGTTTTGGATTGATATGTATGATAATACTAAAATGATAAATATATATAATTACATCTTATTTATGGAGAATATTTCATTTGATAACAATGTAAAGATAAATTTTGGCAGAGGGGTTTATGATTATAAGGTTGAAAATTTTAAACCAGATATTAAACAATTATTTGCTATATATATATATGAAAATCAATTGCAGCTGAGCCTTTTCTTGTTTATTGATAAAATAAAGGATATTTTAAAATCAATTTATAAAAAATTTATCAAGTGAAGGTGTATGGTTTTTTTACAGAGCCTGCTTCTTACACATTAGATTTAATAGATAATGTTTATGATATTATGTCTATTGATTATTGTTTTCTTAATTCACACAGTAAAGCTTATGCAAGCTTTAAAGGAAAAAAATATGTTTTTTTAGATAAGATGAGAATTGTTGATCGTATAAAACACCTTCTATATGTTAGGAGAAAGTATGATATTATCATTTTTAATTCTTATGACACATTATCTTTCTTTTTTATTTTATTAATAAATGTATTTAGTATTACCAAGAAATATATTGCTATTGAATCAGATACGCAATTATTGATGCCAAAAAATTACCTGAAGAGATCGCTTAAATATTTATATTTATCATTTGTTTTTCAGAATAATCATGTGTTTGGTCTTGCTGGAGGTAATTATTCTCATAAAGATTTATTCAGGTATTATGGAATGAAGGAAGACCGTATTTTTCTTATGCCTATGATGGTAGATAATTCAAAATTTTATGTCGAAAAAAAGATATTTCCTAAACCTTTTACATTTTTATTTGTTGGTAGGTTAGTTTCTTGCAAAAATATTGAGCATTTAATACAGCAATTTAATATTATTTTTTCAGATAAAGATGCAGTATTAAAAATAGTTGGAGATGGAAGGCAAGGTGAGTATTTAATTGATAAATATACTTCAGAAAAAGTCATTTTTAAAGGTAAGAAATTTAATAAGGAACTAATAACTGAATATCTTAGTGCATCTTGTTTTGTTTTTCCTTCTTTATTTGAACCTTGGGGTTTGGTGGTTAATGAGGCTTTGTCGGCAGGAATTCCAGTTATTGCAAGAAAAGAAGTGGGTGCATGTTTAGATTTGATTAATGGTAAGCAAACAGGTTTTATTGCTGAGGATATGCCTGATTTTGGGCAAATGATGTTAACTTTGTTTAATGATTCTGAGTTATTATATAATTATTCGAAAAATGCTAGTGATTTAATGAAGAACAATTGGAACTATAAGAAATATAAGCTGTGTATGATGAAGTTTATAAATACATTAAGTAAATGAGTTTAGGGTCAATATTTAGACGAATTATTATTGCTGCTAATCAGTCTTCTTCATACATGAAGAGCAGGTCATTAGTGTATCATGATATTCATTCTGATAATTGTTATACTAATATGTCTACATCATTAGATATGTTTATTAAACATATTAATGTTATTCGTGAAATGGGTTTTGATATTGTTTCTGAGATTACAAAAGATGAGGGGCAGATTCAATTAACTTTTGATGATGGTTTTTTAGGTATTTATGATAACATTAGAGTTATTAATGAGTTAGATGTGCCTGTAAAATTATTTATTATTACTTCATATATTGGAAAACCTTCTCATTTAGATAAGAGTCAATTAGTAGAGTTATCTAATAATCCGTTAATTACCATAGGCTCACATACACATTACCATAGAAGATTAAGTACTTTAGATAAAGATGAGCTTAGATATGAGTTAATTTATTCTAAAGAGATACTGGAGGGTCTTATAGGTGATGGTGTTAATGATTTGTGCTATCCGGAAGGTAAGTTTGATAGTAGAGTTATTATGATAGCTCGAGATGTTGGTTATATCAATCAGTATTCATTAATACCTGGGGCATTTTTTTTAGAATTATTTAAAAACGTAAGAAGAAGAAGTTTAGTTCAGTATGCAGGTAAGAAAGATTTGCGATCTATTTTAAAAGGAGGTGATGATGTTTTAGAAAGATGGTATATTAAAAAACATTTTAAGTCATGAATATTTGTTTAGTTTCACATTCATTTTTTCCTGCAACCTGTTATGGGGGGCCAATATTTTCTACATATGAGTTATGTAAAAAACTTGCAGATTTAGGTCACAATATTTATGTATCTACAACTAATGCAAATTGTGGTAGTCGTTTAGATGTTGATACAAGCAAATTTATTGAGATACATAGAAATTTATATGTGCGTTATTATTTTGAACAAATATATTGGTATTTTTCTTTCGCTCTTATCTTCGGTTTATGGAAAGATATTAAAAGGTCTGAATTGATATATATTCAATATATTTTTCATTATACAGTGCCATTAGCTCTATTCTACTCTTGGGTGTTAAATAAACGTGTTGTTATTTGCCCTAGAGCAAGTTTATCTCCATGGGGAATAAATTGGAGAGGAAAGATTTCTAGTTTATTTAAAAAAAGTTGGATAAATCTTTTTCTTCGTCCATTTGTTTCTAATGTAAAGTGGCAAGGATGTTCTTTTATTGAGATAAAAGATATTAAATCTATTTTTTATAAAGCTGATTGCTATGAGTTGTCTGACGGAATAAACACTAGTATCTTTAGTTCAGAAAGGTCTCTTAATTATATTGATGTTATGAAAAAGTATACTGATAAGGACTTTTCTAAAGTTTCAGACATTGTATTTTCCATGGGAAGATTACATAAGATTAAAGGCTTTGATAATTTAATACGCTCATTTTCTTTGGTATTAAAAAATAAGCCAGATGTAAAATTATTGATCGCTGGTTCGGATGAAGGTTCTAAATCCTTTTTACTTCATGAAATAAAGAGATTAGGATTATTAGATTCTGTTTTTTTAATAGGTCAGTTAGATGATATAGAAAAAAAGGAAGTTCTGTCTAATTCATCTATTTTCGCATTATGTTCTCATGTAGAGAGTTTTGGTATAGTTGTATTGGAAGCATTAGCATCAGGTTTGCCTGTTGTTGTATCTAATAAAACTATTTGGAAAGACCTTGAAAAAAATAAATGTGGTATATTTGTATCAAATAAGGAAGATCTATTTGCTGAAGCATTATTATCTGCACTTGATACAGATTATCAAACGTCAGATTGTGTTAATTATGTAAAATCTAGGTATGATATTGATATTGTTTCCAATGATTTTATTAGCTCTTTTTGTAATTATTAAATTTTTTGAAAAAAAATTATAAAATATCAATTATTACGGTTTCATTTAATAGTGTTATAACTATTAGGGACACCATTAATAGTATTATTAGTCAGGATTATAATAATATTGAATATATTATAATTGATGCTGGCTCTAATGATGGTACCCTTGATATAATAAAAGAATATGAAGAGCATATTAGTTATTTTAGTTCTGAGGCTGATAATGGTATTTATGATGGAATGAATAAGGGTATAGCTGCTGCGACAGGTGATATTGTTGGTATCCTTAATTCGGATGATTTTTATCCAAATAGTTTTGTTATTAGTAATGTTGCTAGTACTTTTAAAAAACAAGGGTGTGATGCTGTTTATGGTGATTTGGTGTATGTTAAGTTTTTTAATATTGATAAGATTATTAGGTATTGGCAGTCAGGAGAATATACTGTAAAAAAAATAAAAAATGGTTGGATGTTGCCACATCCTACTTTTTTTGTAAAAAAATATTTATATGAAAAGTATGGATATTATAATACAAATTTTAAAACAGCTGCTGATTATAAAATGATTATAAAATTGTTGTATAAGTATAATATTAAAGTATTTTATATTCCAATGATTTTAGTGAATATGCGTATGGGTGGAGCTAGTAATTCATCTATTCTGAATAGAATTCGTGCGAATAAAGAAGATGGTTTAGCATGGACTAAAAATCAATTGAATAAACCTATATTTGTTAGGATTAAAAAACCATTACTGAAAGTTAAACAATTTTTTCTAAGACCAAAGCTGTAGTTGAGAGTTTTCCTAATTGATAATAACGATTCGTTTACCTATAACCTAAAACACTATATTGAGCAGTTTGCAAGTGAAGTGGTGGTTTCTAGAGGTGCTGAAATCGAGTTAGATGATATTGAGCCGTTTGATAAAATAATTTTATCTCCAGGACCAGGATTACCAAATGAGCACCCTATTTTGAAACAAGTATTGTCTCGTTATTATAATCAAAAACCGATTTTAGGTATTTGCTTAGGGCAGCAAGCAATTGCTGAATTCTTTAATGCTAATTTGGAAAATCTTACAACTGTAAAGCATGGAGTTACTTCAATGATAAAACATTTTAATAATTGTAAATTGTTTAGTGATATTCCTGAAAATTTTAAAATAGGACATTATCACTCTTGGGTAGTTTCAAAAATTAATTTCCCAGAAGAATTATTGATTACTTCAGAAAATGAAGAGGGGATTATCACTTCTTTAAATCATAAAAAACATGATATAACTGCAGTTCAATTTCACCCAGAATCAATATTGACCGAATATGGCTTGCAGTTGATTAAAAATTGGGTGTTAGCTTAATTGTATTCAGGAGTGAACCAATCTTTCTTCTTTTCAAATTTCAAATCTCTTAATGCAGCTGCTTTTACACGGATAGTAAGAGAATAGCTTTGATGGTAGCCAATTGGGATATAGTTGAATAGTAATTCCCAGCAATGTAAATCTCTATAAATATCAATTGATGTGTAGGTAAGTTCCTTGGCGTCAAAATCATATCCTGAACGGAAACCAATTTTCCATTTTTTAGTTAGTTTTAAATTTCCTGAAAAATTAAGAGACTGCGTTGTGTCAGAAAAAGCTGATGATTTATATCCTTTATTGTAAGAGAGTGAATAATTAGCTGTTAAATTCCATGGAATAGCATAAAAATCTCTTTCCTCATCTTCTTGATTCTCTTTTTCTTTATCTTCTTCTTTTTTCTTTTCTTCTGAAAAAGTTTTATCATTAAGTGTAAAGCCTATAGATGTATTTAAAGAGGTTAGTCTAGCTAATCGATTATTGGTATTTAGTTCGAACTGATTGATGTTTCTTGTTTGTTCTTTATTTGAGGTATAAGGGTCATATCTGCTAGAAAAAGTAATATCAAAAATATCTAATAATCGTGTGCGTGCATTTAAAGTAATATCATTCATGTTTAAGGAGTCAGCAAAAATATTGTAGGAACTTTTAATGCTAAGGCTTTCCAATAGCTTAATCTTTTTGAAGCTTTCAACTGTATCTTTTTTACTTCTTATTTTCATTTCTAAAATATTAGTGAATCCTAAAGAAATATTTCCACTTTTTCCTGTAGATGGTGAGCCATAAACCCCATTATTCATAATGCTATATTGCTGAGTATTTCCTAAGGAATCAGTCTGCACAGTTTTATAATAGCCATATTTATCATCTGAAAAATCAGGAGTATAGTTAAAAGAAAGATTGGGAGTAATAACATGTCTTATAGCAGCAATTTTACTTTTATTAAATTCAACCATTCCATAAATTTTGGTATTTAAACCAGTAGAAAAACTATAATTATGAGCTCTAGTAAATTTATGAAGTGTATCAGTAATTAGGCGGTTACTATTTGCATCCCACCTTTTTTCTGTTTGAGATAAATACCATCTTTCAGTAAGGTTAAAACTGGGGTTTAGAGTAAAATGTTTTAATACCTTAATTGATGTGCTAATTGGAATATTATGTTTCATTCCGTTTCTAAAATTAGAAAATGATTTCTTAGTAAATAATAAAGAATCAGCAGTAGAAATTGTATTCTTTGTATTCATGCCATACTTAATCATTATCTTATCGTACCACTGTGTTTTTGCAGTATTTCCCAATGCTTTAAAGGGGTATAATCTTTTTGAATTTAGAGATATGTCAGGTAGCGTTAAG
>Ga0209712_10002017_pt1 | contig 16985 bp, 19 predicted proteins | sample ArcOceMetagenome_FD_187443 | JGI IMG/M metagenome (GOLD analysis project Ga0209712, IMG submission 187443) | Marine eukaryotic phytoplankton communities from Arctic Ocean - Arctic Ocean - Greenland ARC118M Metagenome (SPAdes) (version 2) | ecosystem: Environmental > Aquatic > Marine > Oceanic...
GATACCGCGGTCGGCTACCATGTGCACTTCAACGTTGACCTAGAGCGGAAAAGGCGATACCAGAGCTACAAAAAAGGCTCACCCCTGCCGCAGGGGCACTTCACTCCAAAGCCAAATAGTTACTTCGTTAACTTATGGAAATCAACCTCTCTACCCATGCCTAGGAGCTTAAGCTCTTTCCATGACTTTATGGGTAAGCTAAAACCAATACTATTCCAAGCCACGATATCTAAAGGTACCCGATTAGATGCAGGAACCCTTCGCCCTATATTCTTAACGGATAACTCCCTGATAAATGCCGGACAATCTTCGGATAAATTCCTGACAACTTTACCAGATAGAGATATTGCCTCAACGCCCAAAAGCCAATGTATAGAGAGGATTTCAGGTACGTGTGGAAACAACCACGTAACAAGTCAACAAGTAAGTGAGAGTGTAAGTAATTCTATCAACTATATAGATATTCCCCGGGTAGTTAACAATAAAAGTAATGAGGAATGGCTAGAGGAATATAACAAGTTCTCGAAGGAGTGCGACGACCTATTTTGATGCCGCGTTCAACCTGTGTTCTGAATTGCAGGTAACCCCTAGTCGGGTATAATCTTCAATCCCCAGCAGATAGTCATTATCTGGATCGGCCTAATTATGGGTCTAGAAAACAGGTGGCTGGGTACGATATATCGCTGTGGTATCGAATTGGAATTAGTAAAATGGAAGTAGCTTTTTTTTTGTTAGTTGGCCTGATTTTCCTGATGGTACTTCCGAATATCCTCCGAAATAAATCAGACGGGCTATATTTTGGCCCTTTTAAAGAAAAGATAAGTCAATATACTGATTCGAGTAAGGCTCAATATTGGCTTGAAAAAAACACTAGTCGAGCAAGGGTACTATTCGAAAATCACAGCCTTCGAGACTTCATTTTAGAGCCCTTTAAAAGCGTATTTGACACGCCGCTCAGGAATATGGACCACTACATATACGCAGTCATAACGCAGGTGGCGATCATTAATGCGGTGCTGGCCGGGCTGCCCGGTCGCATGGGGGTTGGCGTATATGTAGTCATGGCGCTAGAGGGCTGGATGGCATTCAGAATTGCTAGGCACGTCGGTATAGACGTAAAAACGACATCCGATATATGGAAGTACTTTGGCGCACTGGCGGCCTCCGTTGGGGTTATTTTTTACCTTTTTCGTACGTTGCTTGGAATTGGCTTCTCACTTTTCTCGATCGTACCCGGCATCAACCCACTCATCCCCGCGGAGTTCTTTGTTACCAATCTGGTGGGCATACTGTTTTTACTTGGTTTTAAAGAGGTCAAGACTGAGGGATCATTCCAAGTCCCAAAGAGGATGGTGCTGGAGGCCATTACATTATCGAAGGACCTGTTCACTCATCAATATGGCATCCTTAAAAATGTTCTGAACCCAGAGAATGTTAAAGTCGTTGCCCAGAGGGTGGCTGGGTATCTTAAAGGAGACTTCCCGGTTGACATGCGCCTTATCAACGGCGAGGGTTTTGCAACGGTGGCAATGGCATACCTGCTCTCAGGGCAGTCTGGGAAGCTGGAGGGGCCTATAGGAGAGGCCTTCCTTGAGGCAATTCGACTCAGGTGGTCGGCTCAGTTAGGGGCGGATGCGTCACAGGAGGATATTGCTAGGTTATTCCGTGAATATGAGCCCGATCAGATGGAGGGCGCGATCAATACGATCAAAGGGAAGATGTTCGAGATTATGGTTTCGAATGCGGAAAACGAGGATAGTGATGGGTGGGTCGCGACCATGCACTCAGATGAGAGCTATCCAGGTTCTGACATTATATTTAGTAACGAAGAAACCGGAGTGCAGTTGGAAGTGTCTCTCAAAGCAGCTGGTGTCTCTAACACAAATATCATCGAGTCTGCGTTGGCTAAGTACCCAGATATGCCCATTATGACTACCGACGAATTAGCGCAGGTCTATGAGGACGATCCTCGAGTATTTGGAAGTGGAATTACGGATGAGGAGCTGTCTAACATCACAGAAGAGAACGTCGAAAAGCTTTTAGAAATGATGGTGCCTGTTAGTCAGCAAGAGGTGGTTGTTGGCGGGGTCACTTTAGGAACAGCCGCTGCGCTTTGGCCGTTTGTAATAGCCTATCTAAGGAATAGAATTTCGAGAGAGAGTTTGGATTTGGTCTTCAGGCACGTCTTAGGCGAGGCAGGTGTTTCGCTCGCCTCCAGACTCACATACGCAACAATATTCGGCCCGATCTTTGCTTGGTATCTTCTTGCGCGAGGAGTAAAGGGTCTGGTCGCAATGGCCGAGCCCTCTAGTACAGTTTTAATTGAGTACCAAAGACAATGAATAAGGGACCTACAGTGCTTAACTGAAATAATTAACTGACATATAATCAGTACTTTAGCCACAAAGAGTAAGCCATGCCAAGCCGTTTAGGTTCCCCAAACAAGAACAAAAGATTCCTGCTCAACAGGCTCCAAGATATCTACGGAGACGATTTCCACCCCATCCTAAAGATGGCCGAGAACGCGACGACCCTCCATAGGATTGCCGCGGAGTCGAGTTCAGTGAGTGATCTCAAGCTATCTATAGATGCCTGGGACAAGATCGCCCAGTACACAGAACCCAAGCTAAAGGCTATCGATATTGGCTTAGCTAGCGGCAGCGCTAATACTCCGACAGAGGTCATCTTGAGAGCAGTCTAGCGCCCTACTCTACGCTTTTCGTGGAGCTGCCTTGATTCTTCCATGTTGAACTCCGTAAGTCCGCGCCGTGGTTCGCAGAGGGAAAGGACTTAACACGGTTCGTGCGAGCCATGCGCTTAGCTTCCTCATAAGGGGTTTCGTCATAGTAAAAGCGCTCAGTGAAGCCATTGTCATAGGTAATATCTTTATAGGGCATAGCTATCTCCTTAACATTTATTTTGCCGTTTGCAATATATGATTTAAGGCCACTTACTACCCGCCTTCCTCTGGCCATACCTGATTTGCAATACACTGCAGATCGGCCACCGGTAGGGCATCCGCTCGGTTAATCCAGTGGTATCGATCCAGAGAGTTACAGCTGCGCTCGAACATCCAAAAAGCATCCAGTAAAAACATTGCCGCATCCCTCTGGGAGAAACCGTTCGCAGCCATAAAAGCCACTGCAAGCCAATTGGTGATGTCGGTGGATGAGTTTTCATCTGGACCGCCGCACCACAGTAACCAGTGATCCTCTCCCCTGTTAATCTGGTAGGCGTCTACGCGAGCGTGCATGGGACTCCAGGCCCACTCAACCTGCGCCAGTGGAACTGAATCCTCGTCAGGCCCTTGGGCTATCCCTGGTAGGTCATGCTCGTATGTGTACAAGAAGTGAACCCCGCAGCCCACAGGCCACTTGGGGAACGTCTTAATCTCATAGAGCTTCTGCTGCGGAAAATCTTGTGGACTTAGGGTTACCTTGAGATGGCTCATTTTCGAGCCCCCTTGGTAGTATTCCCTATTACTAGGTAACTCCTAGTAAGGCCCACCTGTTTGTTAAAAATGAGCGACTCTTCGCGCGACAGGCGCTTCACCTTTATCCGTGACTTAGGTGCAACGTACGGTTTACATTCGGCGTCGCAACTCGATGACTGATTAATATTAGGCATAACATTATCCTCTTTAGTGCTTTGCAACATGCGGGCGCACAATCTGGTTATCAAATGCCCAGCTTTTAGGGAAAGCCAGCCCATAAAATGCAAAAAACCCAATCCAGCAAAGCCAAATCGGGTTAGTAAGTCGAGATTAATCGACGGTCCGGTTTAGCTGGTATTTATAAAGCACCCCGCAATCTGGAACAAATCGGTGCTGGCGTTATCGTAACAAAAGTTTACTGAGAAAAGCTAGGTTTTCTGAGACGCCTGACGCCTGCGTTCATGCCATAGCGTCCTCAGTAGATCGGCTGTTATTATCAGAATGCCGAACACAATGAACTTGTTATAGTTCTGAAACGGCTCCTGCTTGATAGGGTGAGTTAAAAAGCTTAACGGGCCAATGGCTGGCTCTGCGACATACCTAAATACACCAAATAAGAAGAAAGCAAGCCCGACCCAGCCTATCGAAGAAGCTGGGAAATTTGGGAATTTTTCCAAATAGAGGCAGTGCATGATGCAACCAACAGCGATACAAGCTAGGCCTATCGTGAATCCGTGAACTGCAAAAAAATGAATCATGCCGGTATTCCTTAAGGAACTCACTGAGTTTTGACAGTTTATCTTAGGTTAAGTTTTCTCTGGTCTGGCTGCCAACGCGAGACATCTAAGGTCATTGTACCAAGGCCTAGCGATCTCACCCACTTTGAGGCAGTATCGATCGTTGACCAGGTCTTTAGAGCCCCCTTAGAGGTCTTAGCAGACACGTAATCCTTTCCTGTTGTCGCCTCGACATAAATTATGGAACCCTCAGCCACCACCCTCACCTTCTTTATGGCGCCCGCCTCTGCAAGCGCTCTTAGAACCTTTTCATTCATTCCATTTACCACTAGTTGCGGAATACCACTAAAATATGGTACAAACGCGTTACATTTGCAACATTTAATTGAGACTATGGTAGCCACTAAGACAGCGACACTTAACCTCCGTATAGACCCGCACCTAAAGGATGCCCTACGAACTGCATCCCTAATCGAGCACAGGAGCATCGCAAATATGGTCGAGGTCATGATCAGGGAGCACTGCAGCTCCAAAGGCATAGCCGTTCTTGAGCAACAAGAGATGTTCTCACAGCCAAATACGGGCAATTCATAAAACGAAAAAAGGAGATAGCAGTGACACTTAACGCGCACTATCAAAAGATTCACTATCTCGAGGACCTACGGCACCTGCTATCTACCCTATATGGTGTAGAGGATGAGCAAAGCGATACCTACAAGGCCCATAAAAACCATCTAGATGGATTTGTCCATGCGGGGCTTCACATTAAGCTAGTAACAAAGAACGAGTTGCAGAAAGTTGTTGAGTCTGAGCACCTTAAAGTCTATGGCAAGACACGCAACCAAAGAAGCGCCGAGAGGCAGCTCCCTGGCGACCCGCTGGAGGTCGACTGGGCAGCCTATGACAAGCCGGCAATCGAACGAAACAAGTCTCGGAATTAAGTATCCGTAATGCTTGCAGTAAAGATAAGTTATTGCGGCCTGTACAAAGGACTTTACGGCCACATTTACGCGCGTGTAGACCGAATCTGAGCCTACAATTTTTCTGAGGTTTTGGAGAAAAAAGGCGGAACAACCTAGTCTATTGTTCCGCATAAGTTTACTTTTCGACTACCTTCATCATTGCGGCTGAGTCGTCAAAAGGTCGGAACCGACTATACTTTCCATTTTTAACCGTCACCATGTGAAGAGCCTCAGTGTCCAAGCCATCCGCTGTCATCCTCCCATGCATAAAAACCACATCTCCAGACTCATAGAAATGAATAGGTTCAACCTTGAAATTAGGCCACATCTCACCAATTGGACCTAATACTCCAGCCTTTACTGCCTCAGAGCCTATATAAGTCCCAGTATAAGGTAGCCCTACTTGTATCTCCCAAACGACATCATCTGCTTGAACTGCTGCCCACGCTTCCATATCTCCAGCTGCAAACGCGTCATAGCCAGCTTTGACTACAGCAACATTCGGAGATAACTTCTTCTCTTCATGATGACCAGCGAAAGATATTGTTGTGATTAATAAAGAAACTAAGATAAGTAATTTTTTCATTGTATATTCTCGAAGTAAGTTAATAAAAGACTACGCAGCTAAGTGTAAGGATTACTAGGCGAGCATTACGCCTTTAATAATCAGAACTGAATAGCCCATCCAGTCAAATTAGGGCTAGATCACCTTAGCTATGCAGACTGGGCTCCACAAAAAAGAACAAGAGATTCCTGCTAAATAGGCTTCAGGGGATGTATGGAGACGACTGCCACCCGATCTTAACGGTGCCGATAACGCGACGACACTCCATAAAATTGCCGCCGATTCGAGGACAGTGAGTGACCTTAAGCTATACGCCGGCAATTAAGCGAAAATAAATCTTTTGCACTCATTAGCACGCTCTAAGAGTCTTATCACAAAATTCTTCACGCAAACGGAAGTTAATAAACTGGGTATAAAACATCTTTAAGTATCAGCTTCAGTCGAGGTATTTGAGAGCAGCCTGGCAACCCAATTATTTAGCATATCTAGATGGGCCTCATCAATTGCAACGATATCCTCCATACTTTTATAGCCCCACTTTGAGCCTTGAAATTTGGAATAAAATCTTCTGATATAAGCATACTGCTGAGAGCTAAACTCCCGCCATGACTCTAAGAGTTCGTCGGCTTGCTCCCCGTTATCTTTTAGGAGCCTATAAGCTCTACTTATCTCCACCTCTAACAATCTATCATGTCTATTCAGACAGCTCTGAATACCCATTGAACTGCCGCCAACCTTTTCATAACAAGCAGAGAGAAGTCGATTTAGTGGATGATTTGACACTTGACTAACCAGCCTGAGTTCCAACTCATTAGAAAGGTGTCTCAAAACTAATCCTTTATCAATGGTATAACTAAGATTGAACCATTGACTACCATTAGCATTTGACAACTCCCAAACGACTAGCTGCTTAATGCCAAAATACGTGCCCGATACCCTATCTCCATCCTCATAGATAAACGAAATTTGACGTGGATCATTAGATTTTAAAAAAAGGACTTTTTCCGAAAAAAGTACTTGGTCTGAAAGAGCCTTATCACTTAAGCCCCCAAACAGAATGATTAAGATCAGTACGCGTATCATAATTTTCCTTCAATCTAAAAAAATCCAAGCACCCATCACATAAAAAATAAAGCCGCTAAGGGCACCGCTAAACACAATGGCTCTCTACATAACCTAAACAGCGGTTGGTTAAAAACTAATTTCGCATGCATGCATCTCGAGAGGACTTACGAAACATACTGGCATCCGATAGAATATTTGTGCAAAGACTAGGCTTAAGAATCAGATTCAAATTCCATGTCACTGATCTCTATACCAGAATCCACAAAAAAATCTGTCCAGAACTCTAGCACCCCTTTATCTATATTTTTGTCGAAGTTGTTATTGAGATATACAAGCTTGACATCTACTTCAGCGCCAAAGTCAGGAATCACCCTTTTCGCCCAAAGCTTGTACTTTTTATCGTTCTTGAAGCTTTCCCATGCTGGGCATTTAGCATCTCCGGGACATTGGTCATAGAACGGTAGTCTATTTGTATTTTGAGCCAAGTCTGACACGATTGTTAGCGTCCTACGCTTATAACCAGAGTCTTTTGTAAAGCCCATATCTGGAAGTCTGGAAATTTCTTTGATCTGGCTTAATATTGGACTTCCTGTCAAGGCATCCTCAACTTCAGACAGAGCACTCCTAGGAGCCCCCAATTTTTTGATTGTCTCATTCACTCTCGCGACAAAAAGATTTTGATAGATTCCGGTTAAATCAGATTGAGACTCACTTATCCAATCATGATGATCAGCCATGTATCGACTCGATGGATCACCACTTCTAGGACGGCACTTAGAAAATAGCGGAAGATTTTTAGCAGGCTTTACGTCCCGAAGCATCATGATCGTTAAGCGATCCCAGGGCATCATCTTCGCTAGGTAGACTTCTGACAGCACCAGTCTCTCGAGTAGCTTCAGCTGAGAGGGCTGCAAATCAGCCGTTGCATCAACCAAAACGAAGTGATGATGAAACCGTTTTCTGGAATTGATGGGGCATAGATCGCCACCATCCATAACATTAATTTCTTCAATACTGAATTTTTCGCGCTCATCTGCAGATGGAGCTGCATTCGACAGAGAAAAACACCCTAAGGCGATACAAACAATAGTCAACCTGAGATTAATCATATAAAACCCCTATTTAAATTTTGACAGGAAATCTTGATAACTATCGATAATTTCACCATAGATAACATTAAGAGATTTTATGGCGTCATTATACTCTGTGACTATAATCTTATTCGACTTGTCAAACTGACGATCTTTTTCTTTGTCAGTAATGTTTAGGGCAATTAAACTTTTGAAGCGCTTAGTGGCCTGCGGCTCAAATCCGAAGTCATGAACCTTTTGGAAGTATCTGGGTGCACTTGTAGACCTGAAGGCCTTATTAGTTGATCGATATTGCTGGAGGAGATTATTGCCGGCCTTAGAAACCGAAAGTACCCAGTTTTCATAATCAGAGAATCCAGCTTGGACACTATCAACATTGTTTGCCCAGTTGCGGTTGGCGTCCTCTCGGTCATTCTTAAAATTCGTTATCTGCCTGTTACCTGCAAGCTGCTTTGACTGCATCAGGTCAAAGCCCTCCTGCTTTAAAGAATCGAACGTCGCCTCACTCTCTTTTGCTGATTTAGAGACCTTGCCATAACCAGGATAAATTTCATCGAAGAACATCCCATCAATAACGGCGATAACCGCAAAGAGGAGACCGATAATGATCAGACCGTTAGATTCAAGAGTATTCTGAGCTAAATTATCAAATGGCCAAGCGGCTTTCTCAGCGACATCTTGTAGACTGTTGGTTGAGAATGTCGTCTTAGCTTGAGATGAGAGCGACCTGAATACACCGAGTGCGAAATTAATATAAATGATAACTGGAGCGTAGATTACCAAGCCAATAATTCCTCTTGCGACCGTAGATTTTCGCTTGTGGTACAAATTAGGAACTACCAAACGACCCACGATAAAAGAGCTCACTATATTTACAAAGGCTATAACCCCCGCTAACGCGAGTGCTCCTTGCAGGCCACCGCTTATAGCTCCCATCATAAGTGACGCGTTTACACTCGCTTCAAAAGCAAACATAGCCACTACTACCAACAGCGCAATACTTTTCTGCGCACTAGTTCGTAAATGCGCAGGTTCAACGAGCCCATTATTTTTTTTAAAGAAGTTAAGATTATTCCTATCATTCGTATACTTTGTGTGCTGGTTAGCAATACGATGTTTGCAGTCTGCGAAGAGTGTGGTGAGATCGATGTCCAAAGTGCTGATTTGGCCATCATGCCCATCAGCCTGCCTTAGCGACGCAGCATTCTGTAGAGATTCTTCGAGCGCTGAGGCGTTGCAATTCGCTACATTTTTCGCGTAGAAGCTCGTGATCTGATGCTCAATTTCAATTTCGGTAGCTGTAAAAGCAGTAGCATCGACGAGCGGATACCCATAGCTGGCATCGGCCTTAGCTCTCTCATTTACATCTATGCTCGAAATTGCCGCTGGGACATCAAAAATTTCGAAGTTCATTGAAATTTTACCCACTACAAACCCCTACAAAAGTGTATCAAGACTCAACTATTTGAGGCGACCTATGGGCCGCACAATAGTTTTCACGGCTTTATAATTATGGTTATTCGAATAATAGTACTTTAAGTTAGTCAGCAAATGCAAAGATAGAGATTTTTGGGGCTAGGTATCCCCGAAATGACCTTCAATTAACGTTGATGAGCAGGGATGCGCTTTAGGATACACTTGAGACTGAGTAGGTTACTACGATTGGTACGAACCGAACGAAAAGGCGCTTATGAAAAAATCAGTCGAAAGCTGCCTATGGCATAGTTTCAACAGTATATGGCAAGCCGCGAACCAACGCTCAAAACGCCTCGCGATAAAACAAACAAAACGCCCTAAAGACCATTCTGTTGCGCATATATGTATTAATAGTTAGCATGGAGATCACGATTTATTATTTAGGCGTCTCCCATGTCCTTAAAAATGCCGGACTTCCTCAAAAAAGAGTCCATGGTCCCTATAAAAAAACTTCAAGATTTCACGTTTCTAGATTTAGATGAGTTCCTCGCGGACAATGACGTAGACGCACTGGCAAAAACTGAGGCTAGACTGAAGCTTCCGGCCAAATCATCCAAGACAATGGATGCCAATGAGCTAACTTTTATTAAGCAACTCACGCAGGCAGCTACAGCAGCTACGATGACCCTCAATGGTTCACTAGCCGACATTGCAAAGGGAATCGCGACAATTGATGTCGAGTCAGAAAAGGCCGAGCTCGACAACGCGGTAAATAAAATTGAAGCCGAAGTTAAAAAGGAATACGAGTCCAAGGCTGATGAATTAAAGGACCTGAAAAGAGAGGCCGAGGTGCGGCAGGAAGATGTAGAAAAATTTAAAAAGGAACATAAGCTTAAGCGTGAGGCAATCTACAAGGATTCCTACATTGCTACAATCGCCACAATTCTCGCAGCGCTAGTAATCGAGACTGCTCTTAATAGTAGCCTTTTAGCCGATGCGAGTGATTTTGGTCTCTTTGGGGGAGCCTCCCAAGCCATCATAATATCCGTTATCAACATCGCCTTGGGGATTAGCGTTGGCCTCTTCGCTTGGCCAAAAACAGACCATATCAACAGAATCCAGTCGACTCTCGGGTACATATACCTCGTTATAGGCGGCGCCATAGTGCTGACCTTTAATCTTTTGATTGGCCACTATCGGGAGGTTCTTATTGAAAATCCGGATGACAGTGGAATCGCTGCAGTAACGCAATTCTCTGAGGGTATGTTCAATCTTACAGAGATAGATTCGATATTTCTTGTCTTTATCGGGCTTCTGGTCGCTGCCTTGTCCTTTTGGAAGGGAATGACTCAAAATGATGGATACCCCGGCTACACGCATGTATCCAAGCAGCGCGACAAGGCTCGCATAAGTCTTTACGAAGCGAAAGATGAAGCTCTTGAGGAGCTAAACGCAATTAATGACCAGTGTGAGGAAGGCTTGCGGAAGCTACTAAAAAAAGTGACCGTGGATTATTCCCGCTGTAATAACCTGTTCAGTACCTTCGATCAACAGCAGAAGCTCTATGAGTCGTATATAGCGGACTTAGCTCAGTCTGGTGAGATAGCAGTCTCTCGATATCGCCAGGTCAATCGCTCTAATAGAGATGATGATGCGCCCGCCTATTTTGACAAAGAGATTGTGATCAACTTCAAGCAGAAGCCAATAGTTCCAAAGTTTCCAGATATTAAAGGGAAGCTCAATAAGGTCGTAGAGGACTTTGGATCAAGAATACCCGCGCTAAAGATTGAGTTCTCCAAAGTGGTGGAGGGCTATAGAAAGAAAATAGTCACGATTGAACTGTGAGTAAGCGCAGTAGAAGAAAAAAAACTAACAACACCCTTCCTATCGCCATAATTGGGTTAGTCCTTGTTCTTCTTGCCGTTTTCAGCTATCAGTACGCACAGGTGGTTGAGGCGACTATTCAAACAGACTCTACGAGCAACTGCAGGTCTGATGGATTCTTCCCAAGGGATACCGTTATCTTGCTTGATGCCACCGAGGCTGTAAGCCAAGCTCAGTTTGAAGACCTATCCAATCGGGTAGAGCTAATTGTTCGCGACTCAATCACCCACGAACGTTTTACTATCTATTTTCTTAGGGACGAGCCCGAACGATTCCAGCCAAAACTGGTCGTCTGTAATCCGGGAACCGGAGCAAATCTTAGTGCGGCTACCAACAATCTTCGAAAGCTAATGAAGACATGGCAGGTATCATTTAGAGCACCCGTAAAAGGTTCATTACAGGGGCTTACCGAGGTGGCTCCCTCAACTTCCTCTCCAATTATGGAGATGCTCAAATTTGTTGGCCTCAGGACATTCGCTCGGAGTAACTCCCCGGAGAAGCGATTGATCCTGGTATCAGACATGGTCGAGCACACAAACTCCTACTCACAATACCGCGATACAAAACTCGACTTTAAGAGCCTCTCAAAGACACCCTATTTTAGAGAAATGCGTCCCAGTCTCGATGAAGTAATGATTGACCTACTATATATTGAGCGCGCTAACCTAGCTGAGATTCAGGGTGGCGATCATGTAGCAAAATTCTGGCAGCCCTTGGTGAGGCGATCAGGAGGGCAAATAAAAAACGTTATATATATCAACTGAGATTTCTATGGATAACAAGAAAAATTATATAAGCGGCTGGTCTAGCGAGAGCGTTGAGCAGTTATCGGTTAAACAGTTGTTTGTGGTTATGTTCGTCGGTGGCGCGCTGTCAATTATCCTCGGGATTCTTTACGAGTCGATTGTCCTAGCGGTTTTCCTTCCATGCCTTTTAGTGGGAACCTATGCCGCGCTTACCACTAGAGCTAAAAACTCCGACCTCTCTAGATCGAAAATTGGAGATAGCTGCTACTTTTTAGGTTTTAGCTTTACTCTTATCTCGCTTAGTGCAGCGTTGATAAATCTTAGTCAGCAGGTCGAAGCTACGGTCAACATAGGCTCAGTGGTAGGTGGATTCGGGGCGGCTCTCTCGACGACACTAGCCGGTCTTCTTTGCCGCCTCTGGTTTACTACACTATCTAGCTCCTTTATGTCATCAAAGGATAAACTCGAGGAGGAGATTGAGGATGCGATGCGGGCTTTCTCACGGCAGCTTCAAAGTCTCGTAGAGGAGGTTAATCTCAGTATCACTACGATTGGCGCCACGATTGGTGATACAAATATGGAACTCAATAAATCTTACAAGGGGCAAATGCAGGATAATATTAAAACAATATCGGGCTCAGTAGCCAGCTTTGCACAGCGGCTAGACGAAGTTGAAATCTCCCGGGATATGGTAGTAAAACCTGTGAATGAAGCCATGTCGCTCATGATAGAGACTCTAGAACAGCATGGTAGGGATATGGCTCAGGTACACGCAAATGTCGTTGAGGGCACCTCGGGCCTAAGTAAGCAGATAGACCAATCCAATACCCTGGTAAACAGCTACATAGATAAGTTTAGCGGAGAATTTGAGAAAATTTCAGGCGCGCAAGTGTCCCTATTCCAGCAGACTGCGGATGATATCAGTGAGTCAGTTAAGCAAAATTTTACTGACATTAGTGAAATCAAGGTAGACCTAACAGACAATATCGTAAATGAGCTAAATGTTTTGAAAAATCAACTCGACTCCATTACAAGCCTAACTGAGGCAAACAATACCGCCCTTAGCAAGAGCTATGAAATTAATGAAAATGCGGCGCAAATTCTGGCGGCATCCTCAGAAAGGCTCCCGAAAATTATCAGTGATTTAGAAGACGTCTCCGCACCAATAAGTAAGTCATCTTCGGATATAGGTGAGCTGGTCCAATCTCTTGTTTCCTTCAAAGAAAACATTGCAGAGTCAAAGGAGTCCTTGAAGGACCTTAGTATGGTAGCGACAGACGTTACGAAAAATCTCAGAGCTACCTCAAAGTCGGTCGATACATCATCGGTGCAGTTATCTGAGGACATCAGTGAGATATATTCATCGCTAGCAAAGCAGCTAAGAGAACTCCGAAGCGCCTCTGAATGAGCGAAATAACGGATTTAGATGAGGGCTCAATTGTTGAGTACTCGCTGGCAGAGCTAGGCTTTGTTCTTGTGTTCGTCCTTCTGCTACTGTCCGGTTGGGAGATCAACTCGAATGCAGCTAATCTCGAGGAAGAAGAAAAAAGTCGTACCGAGCTACTGAGCCAGCTGGAGGTAGAAAAGAAACAGAACCAAACACTTATAAAAATGATTCCTCATTTACCTCCAGAGGCAACTGAGTTCCCGGATGATTTTATGTTCATCGATAAACGGGAGTATCTCACTCTGAAGGCTAAGGCGGATGTAGCAAAACAGGTTGTTGACAGTATTGCACCAAAGCTAAAGGACTTAGACCCATCAATATTGGATGCAATTATTACAATGGCATCATCAACCCAGACGCCGCTCGATGATCCACTCCTAGTCTCTGAGGCCGAACAAGAAAAATTAAAGACAGCCCTAGATAAGGCGAAAGAAGACGTTGCGCGTCTGAAAGAAGAATTAGCGGAAAATCCTGTGCCTCTCACCACGCCAGATGGCGGCAAGGTAGGTACAGTTGGTTTCTGTACTTATGAACCTCCAACTGCTGGGAGTAAGAAAGTTTATGGTAGTTCAGTAGCATTAGGCACCGTTCTAGTAGAAGAGGATGGCGTTACGTTAGTCGACAAAAATAGTGCCATCAAGGATGGAAATTTTGTCGATATAGCTGGAGAAAACTACGACACGACACTTGTATATGAAGCTCTTAGCAAGTGGCCTCTGGGGCAAAAATTATCACCTAAAGAGTTTAGCTATCGCGGCGCCAAATTTATAGACATAGGTAACCTGCCCTCAGATAAGCGAGTGGCGTGCCGTTTCGGGATGAACCATCATACGCAGATATATTCTGAAAAAACTGCGGACATGCTTGAAAAAATAGTTGAGGGCAGCTTTTTAAGAAACTCGAATATTAGTGCTGCCAAGTTTCTTCGGCAATTCCCAAAATATGATTTTAATTTCCAGGAAAAGGTCAAGTCGCAACCAGTTGATCAGCCATCAGGAGAGAGGGCCTTAGAGAAAATCAATAAAGGCACCTCATCTCAGGTAAGTAATCTAGAGCAAGAACCTCAGAAACTCCAGAAAAAATCTGTGCTCAGAACCCCTACAAAGGTTCTGTCCAGGACCAATCCCGTTTACCCGCGTAATGCAAAACGGAGAAACACGGCAGGAGTTGTAGAACTTAGCTACAAAGTTACAACATACGGTCGAGCGACGGGGATCACAATAGTGAGGGAAAGCCCCAATGGGCTCGGTTTTGGAAAGGCGTCTAACACTGCACTTAAGCAATACTTTTTTCAGCCTGCGACGGAGAATGGTGTTCCGATTTTGTCTGAGGAAAAGAGATTGGTATTAAGATTTAAGTAGCCGCCAGCTTAGCATTAAAATTAAATAGGGTTAGTCATGAACCAAGAGCAACGTGTGGCAAGGCAACAATTTATGAGTGAGGGCAACGAAGTGATCAGTCAGCTGGCTACTGAGATAGAAAAGAGAAAGCCGTCACTGATGAGTAGAGCGCTTAAAAGACTGCGTATAATGGTTTCTGCCGCAAAAAAATAAGGGTTGATTATGCTCTATAAACGGATAGTTCTAGCTTCATGTTTATTGTTGACACAGCTTGCCTTTTCACATGGAGGAGGCCTAAACTCCCAAGGCTGTCATAATGAAAAAAGGACTGGTGGTTACCACTGTCATAGGGCAAAGAATGCCATACATAACACAGGAAAGCTCTCAACATCTTCGGGCTATAACAGATCAGATTTTGATTATCGAAGCTACAGAACTAGTGCAACAGTAGGTTATTATACTGGCCAAACCTGCTCGACAATGAATGTTGATCATGTAGTTAGCCTCAAGGATGCCCATGAAAGCGGAGCAAGAACATGGCCTGCAAGAAAGAAGTCACTGTTTGCTAATGATCGTGAAAATCATGTTCCTTCTTGTCGGAAGATCAATATTTCAAAAGGATCGGCCGTTCCTCAAGACTTTTTTAGGCGGAGTCGGGATGGAAAGGGCCTAGACTACGAGCTTGTAAATTTTTGTGGTTACGTCAAGAAGTATTACTCCATAAAGAAAAAGTATGAACTCTCTTTCTTATCTAACAATGAAAGAGTATTCGCGAGCTGCGGGGTGGACGTGTAGGTCTTGAGTATTTATATCTTAATTGATATTAATTATATGTTTATCTGGCAAGTCTTAATCAGCTAAAAAGGAAGAGGTCACTATAAAGTTGCATTAGACTGCGTCTTTTGTCGATTAGATCGCCCTTCTGATAAGTAGCCGATGATTTGTCCTTAATCTTATGTGACAACGCCATCTCTCCTGTTAACCAGTCAGTATCTGTCTTCTCCGTAACCCACGTCTTAAATGTTCCGCGAAAGCCATGAACAGTAATTAGCTTACCGTAGCGATCTCTCCACTCTTTATTTTTATACATTCGCTTTAATACAGAAGACATACCTGCCTGAGAGAGACTATTGCCGTTTGATCTGTTCGGGAAGACATATTTACTTACCCTGTCGAGGGCTAACCGCTGGACCAGGATCACAGACTGCTTACTAAGGGGAACCGTGTGCCTAGTTCGAGATTTCATTCTTCGCGCAGGAATTGACCATACCCCCTCTTCCAGATCGAACTCATCCCATGTGGCACCCAGAACCTCGGCTGTTCTATTACCATTAAGAATGCAAAATTCCAGTGCCCTTGCACCGGCACCATCCTGGCCTCTGAGCGCAGCCATAAATTCGGGAAGGTCAGAGTAATGTAATGAAGGGTGAGCCCGCTCCTCTTCAGGCGCTTTAGCATTTTTAACACTTTCCGCGGTCGGCAGCTTACCTTTAAGGCTGCCCCGCCAAATAGCAGGGTTTCTCTCTGTTCTGAGGTCATCAGATATTGCCACATCCAGTATGGCAGCGATCCTTCTCCTTACACGATCTGCTGTTTCAGTCTTCTCATACCAAATGGGTTGCAAGATATCCAATATCTGCGCCCTGGTCACATCAGATACTGGAGTATCACCTATCACTGGAAAAGCATACTCTTCCAACGAGCTTCGCCACTGCGCGGCAGTTTTTTCATTCGTCCAAGTTGGCTCAAGGTTTTGTATATGCTCATATGCGTACTTCGCGAAGGTATTGTCTTTCAATAGATCGGCGGCTGCCCTTTCCCTTATAGCCTTATTAGCGAGATCAATCTGTAATTGTTTCTCTTCGTGAGGGTCGATACCACTTGCGAGCATCGCATTCAGTTCTGTTATACGCCTCCTTGCAACAGATAATGTATTCGTTGAGGGATGATACCGCTGTAGCGAATACTTTCTGGTTTTCTTGTTCATAGTGTATCTAAAGCTGAAGTCTCTAGAATTACCATTAATAACAAGATATAACTTATCTCCCAGATTATGGGGTTTTTCAACTCCTTCCCTAAGTATCTTTTCAAAGCCTTTTTGAGTTACTTTACCTGGCATACCAAACCCCATTTTAGAGCCTCTAGAATAATGTCTAAGGCCATTTGGCATAATCTATCCATACATATCTGCCTTTTATCTCCATTGCCTAAGGAGAGATTTAGGTACAATTTTAGGTACAAGATATCTGCCATATTCCATAGTATAGTACAAGACGTTAGCGGAAAAGAAAAACCATTA
>Ga0209712_10002019_pt1 | contig 16977 bp, 13 predicted proteins | sample ArcOceMetagenome_FD_187443 | JGI IMG/M metagenome (GOLD analysis project Ga0209712, IMG submission 187443) | Marine eukaryotic phytoplankton communities from Arctic Ocean - Arctic Ocean - Greenland ARC118M Metagenome (SPAdes) (version 2) | ecosystem: Environmental > Aquatic > Marine > Oceanic...
GGTCAATTTGCGCTTAATTTTCGGGGTCAATTTAAGGTTAATTTTGAGGGTTTACTTTGGGGGTTATTTTTAATGGTTTTTGGGGGTCAAATTACAAGATTGGGGGAAGCAACGGGGAACCAGTCGTTTAGGGTCGGATATGTAGCATCCAAACATGTAACAAATATGTTTGTTTGGCTCAAACACCGCAGCTGCTACATCTCGTTGGTGCTCCTGCATCTGACGATCGTCGACCATCGTCGACCCAGCAGGTCGGACCCCTGCATACCCCTGCATTGCTCTGCACCATTTTGCACCATGCAGCTGCACACAGCTTTTAATACATTCCATATCACTCCATTCCCAATACCCATCAAATCCATTCATCAATACCCCAATATCTTCCAATAGGTTCAGTTACAGTCTCTTCCGCATGACACCCTTGCCCATTGTGTAGATGACTGTAGATGTGTATGTTCGTAGGCAGGCTGCAATTGCATTCCAACTAATTTCAACCTATTCCAAGTCATTCCAATCAAACCCACCTCCGATGTATGTTTTTATATACCAGAGGGCGCGAGGGAGAGTTTTCCTTGTCATTCCAATTTGTTTTCATTCCAACCCACTCCAAGTCATTCCAATTAGGTCCAGCCTGGATAAAGATACTTTCATTGTTGCATCATGGCTCAAGTGAGTTCCAGATTCCCCGAGTGTTCGAATTCCAATCACGTCACTGCCACAATGCCGCCTCTCAGCGTGTTTAAGTGGCAGCAAAATGCCCTGTGGACCAAATGGGACCAACAGGAACCTTCAGACTGGTGCCAGATGTTCTGCGACACGGAGCACGTCAACTGGAGGGCCTCTATCGACCCCAACTACTGCAAGGCTCACGTTTTTTATGCATGTGACCAGCGAAACATAAGAGTAATAAGCCTTAATGAGAATATGGTCCCTACTTGATCCTACTTGCCCCATCCTACCGCTCCCACCAACTTCCCCAAGCAGGTCACATCGGCTACCGTAGATTATGTACAGCACATTATAGCACACTGGTGTGTATGCATTCCATTGGTTTTCCTGTTCAAGTCTCACTCGCTCTCCGTGCTGCGATCATACTGCAATACTTTCCAACTCATTCCAATCAATGGTCATTCCTGCAAGCTTGCAGACCACTGCAGAGGTGGTAGCCTCTCTGTTTGCGTGGGACGCGGAGGAAGCCAATGCCCACATGGGTGTCATGGAATGCGAGGTGGTCGAGCACGGACCGCTAGTCCCTGTGCTTGTGGTCAGCATTCCATCCAAGCCAGTCGATCCCTCATCAAGGAAAAGAAAATCTGGAGGAGGGATGATCACAGTGCAGCGCATTCCAACATTCCACGATGGACGCAAAGGGGAAGCATGCGACAAATGCCTCCATCACAAAACCCACGAGTACACTCGGTACCATGGAACAAGCAGCTTCGAGACCGTGATGGCGGATGGCTTCAAACTGAAACCATCCGGAAAGCCCAGCAGGGAGAAAGGGGCAAGTCCAGGTTTCTTCCACTATGCCGAAGAGCAATGGACCAAAGCATTCCAATACTCTGGGCCACAGACTCTAGTCTGTGAAGGGTTGCAGCAGACCCCTCCTCTGAGGGTTGTCTGCGTTGTCCAGACGATGTGCTGGAATTCTTGCAAGGGCTGCGACTGGGGGAAGACCAGTGGGTGCTGTGACAGATATGCTGTGACATCACTGCGCATCGTCCAACACGTTCACTGCGCTGGCCTATACAAACTCTACGATCACGAGGAAGTGGAGGACATCACTTTTCCAATTCGTTCAAATCCACTTCGGTCCGATCTACTCCCAGTCCAGCCTGGATAATCCTCAACCACCGGTCCCACACCACCGCACACCGCCAGACATAGCCAGTCCAGACATGATGAAGTCCAGCCCTGTCCACTATGGTCCATTCTAATAGATTCTAAGCTGATCAATCCCAACATACCCCAACCATCCCAGCCCTCCACACATCCACCCCGCCCCATGATCACACGACGCCATTAACAAAACAACACGATCCTCCAGGAACCGGAAAGTGTTTGGTACAGGCACAGCAACTGCCCGGGCTGCAGCAAAAACTTCAAGAACTGGAAAGATGCTCACCTATCTGTAGCCTACACCCCCTAAGCACAGTCAGTCTTGTCAGGTTCAGCCGAGGCCCAAACCAAAGTTTTGACATGTTTGGGCCCATGTGGACCCAAGACATCTTAGGACGCAACCAAGCCAAGTGTATTCCAACGCAGGTCCAATCTGTATCCAATGTATTTTTTTGCATTTGATCTCCAATGACGAACCCCACGTAGCATTTGATGATTACCAATTTGTCTCCAAGTAGCATCTGATGATCTGCAATGATGACCCTCAGTGTAGGGCTCTGATGATTTCCAATGTGTTTTTTGCATTCGTCAACGTATGTCAAAGTTATCAGCACGGTAAATGCATGGCAGATCAGCACACATGTTATCCAAAGATATTTTGCGCTGTTCCGACCCAGGCCCCATTTCGAGTGAGCCCTAGCTGGAAATATTGTTTTGCGGCCAATAAGCGGAACCAAATCTCACAGACTCGACAGGAGGCCATGAAAATGATGACCGACCATGTGACAAACAACCAGTGCAGCCACGTCAAAGGTGTTCAAGCGGTCTTCGATTTCTTGTTGGAGCAAGTGACCATAGTGGACGACTCAATTTTGAAGCATCCATGTCCCTAGGTTCTCTGATGCGCGCGTCATCGCGCGTCGCTTTCCGGCTTAACCTTGCCTCACCAAAGCTAGTGCAGCCTGATGGCTCTAAGTTCCAACACATTCCGGCATGTTCCGTTCCAATACACTTCCATCACAATCCAATCCAATGATATCCAACGCAACCTGTCTATACCTGCCCTACCCTACTCCAACACGTTCCAACATATTGAAGCATAGTCCACCCCAATCCAACCCCTCCCCAATTCGATCCAATGATATCTAGCGCAGCCTGTCCTACACTACTCCAACCATCTCCAACCCAGCGCCGAAAATTCACAAGCAGTCCCCTAGGTCAACTTGTCTGCGGCTATGGCTGGAAACAGAAGGGCGGCGGGATGACGTGGCTCGAGGTGCCGACGTGGGCGAAAGATCTGGTACCGGGCGGCGAATGTATTCCAACAACTCATCACCCGGACGACTACAACGATTTGTTTCATTGGGTCGTTCACCACAGTGATTTCCCACCTGAGATTTTCTGACCCTACTTGCTCTAAGTTAATTGCAGATCTCTTCCATCAATTTCGCCCAATGCTCATCAACATCATTCACTTAATACCCAGACAACATGGCATCCAACATTACCCAATGACCCATAAATCGATAAGTCGGCGATTCCAACCCAAACCATTTTCTCCAACGCTGCACTCGATCCAACCGTAACGTATCTTGCGCAGCCGACCTCACACATTGACATACCATTTGTTACCAAAGGATGTCTATTCAACTAGGGTTCGATTGTATGTGTGCTTGTGTGCGCCGCGCTATGCTGCGCTGGGAAGAAATATGACAGGAATTCACCCCAGCTCAGAAAACCAAAATCAGGACCGCATATCGTCACTTCCAATTTCGCATCATCCAGAACGTCCAAGCGAGAGGAGGGCCGCGGGCACTTCAAATTTAAACTTCCACAAGGGGGCCTACTTTAACACAGCCCATAGCTGAGCGCATGCCACAATTTTCCAAATCATGCCAACGCATTGCATATCACTCCATAGGTTTTCTGAAGTCGTTCAAATTTCTTCCAATGCACTCCACCTCCTTCCATATTTCCAAGGTCACTGAAAAAACCTGGCGCGTCCAAAATTGCCCAACCATGGTCCATGTCCAAGCAGTTGGCTCAGTTAGGCTACCTTCTGAAATTTACGAAACTCAGGCAGCGGGGCTCCCAGAATCCGTGGGTGGCGCCACAGTGAGAATCTGCTCTCAAGAGCAGATGAGCAAGCCCTACGAAATTGTTGATGCCCAGGATGAGCATGAGCATCCGAAGCGCGAATGCTACAAGTACTTGCTGACGAAACCCCCGGCTGATAGCAAACAGGGCCCAACGGATATGTCCAGCTTTCGAGAGACCTGGACTGCCGAAACCCAACAGGTCCACCCCCGGCCTGGACCCAAGCCCCCGACAGGTCCACCCCCGGCAGCTGCCGCGAAGGCACCAGCGGCTGGCACATGGCAGCAGCATAACCGGCCCCCTGGCATGCTGCCTATGATGCCCAAAGCGGCTGCTGCACCAGCGGCTTCTTACCAGGCCTCGTCCTCCAACACAGTCGCGCCGGACACCCTCCTCCAACAAAGTTCTCCAAGTTCTACAAAACATTGCGAAGAGCCTCCAATAAAGATGCAGAAGCTTGGTCGTGAGGCATTGGCTGCAGAAGAGGTGCTTCGATCTCCAACAACACCTCAAGCTCGACTTCCAGCAACACCTCTCGGTGCCCCAGTGACACCTCTCGGTGCCCCAGCGACACCTCCCGGTCTCATCGGTGGATCACCATCTTCGGCCGAGATGACATGTCCAACAACGGTCGCTCGAGTAGCGGAGGTGCATGCTGCAAAAACTGCACAACTGTATTCGCCCGAGAATTGGCAGGACCACATAAATTTCAGACGCTCCATAACTACACATATGAGTATTTGTTTTTCTGTGCTTGCGCGTCGTCGTGCATTCACATCGTAGAATGTTCCAATTGCATGTGGATTCGATTCACAGCAACCACCAAGACATTCCGATACTGTAAATTTTCATCGGGTTCATATTGATATGATTACAGGGATGCATAGTAGTAGTGTTGCAAGATACTGTGGAAGCTGTGCGCATTGTCAGTTCGCAAACCCGAAGTATTATATGAATGCATTGACCCGACCCCTTGCCCCACATATTCCACACCGTTCAACACACAATATGTTTTGTGGGATGTTCCTTTGCCTCCTCCATCACCTCGTGAAATGGCGTGTCCAGGATGGCTTGAACCCTGATTTCATCAACTTGACGACAAAGAACGAACGCTGGAGGGTGACATACAACCATGCAACTGTGCTGCAAGAAGAGGTCAAGCGCCAGGAGATTGCTCATGAACACCTTGCAGCGTACAAGGACACAGCTATGGATGTCGCTAATTGATATACAAGAACCGGGTATCCAGCACACTGCGAATAGTTCCAGGGCTGCGCAGCATCATAATATATCATAATATGATAAACCTGTGTCTGGGTATTTTTGGGATATTATGGGTACGAGAATTCCCGGAGCCATGTGCAATCAGCGAAAACTGTAAGCCTTACTCAGGAGCAGCTTGAAATTCACGTTACACGGCTTTGCAAAGAGATCAAGGTACTCGATGACAAAGAACAAGCCACCGCATATGAAACAGAAGCGGTAAAGCTCCTGCTCGAGCAGCGTGTGACCCTATTGGAGGAAGACCTGCAAGCAGTACGAAATCGTTGGAAACAAGAGGTGGAGGACTTTCAAAAAGCGTCTGCAATGGAGCTCAACTCGGAACGGGAGAAGCTAAAACAATCTGCCGCCCTCAAAATTAAGACGCTTCAAGAGAATTTGAATGCATCCGAAGCTATGTATACGGCAGAAAAGGCTGAGAGGGAAAGATTGGCAGCGGAAGTGGAGAAAGCCCATGATCCATTTGCCTGGGCGCGCAAGGTGCAGGCCGCAGAGGAAGAGGCTGAGTTGTTAGCATGTCGCCAGAAAGCCAAGGCAGACGAACTTATCAGGCATCCCACAGAGTCACAGGCCATTCCAATCCACCCACAAACAGCATCCACACTTCCTGTGCTTGCAGCTTCTTGGCCGGGTCACGATGGATCGTCATCATGCTTCAGAGGGTTGGGTGTGCAGCCGAAGTCTGAGGCAGCACCGGGGGCACAGATTTCTCAGTACCTACTGACAGACGACTCTCCAACAGAAGCAGAAGCGGTTCCAATTTTTTTCCATCGGGTCCGCTCACCGAGTGAAACGATTCCAATGGAGCAGCAACAGGAAAAGCAGACGCAGCCAGCGCAATCGATGCAAGAGCCCGAGGAACCTCCGATTCAAGAACAACAAGGTGCAGCAGGGCCGCTGAGCGACCAAGAGACACCTCCAATGGAAGATCAGCAAGACAATGCGCAAGCCGATCTCCAAGGTGCAGCAGAGCCGCTGGCCGATCTCCAAGTTGCAGCAGAGCCACTGACGAAGGAGGAAGATGGCGCAGAGACGGCACATTCCTGGAGTATGTGTGGTGCCGAGAGCTCGTGGGTTCATGTTCCTGATTTAAGCGAATGTCCTGAGTCCAATGACGGGGAGCCTGTGTTTTACATGTACAAGTCAGTACGAGAGGCCAGGGGCATCTCAAATATTTTCACATTATCATGGGAGTCCTTCATATTCAAACACCCATCGCTAGAGCTAGTTTGTTCAAACCCATCGAGAACCTGTTTCCCAAATTGTAGCACTGGCATATGTCGACATGGTGCAACACACCAACTTGCTGAAACGCATGTTCGGATCCAAGAAATGGTTACCACGAAGAGATTGAGGTCCAAACACATTTGACATCACTTGACAAACACATCTCCAGTTTTCTATGGCTGACTTATTTGAACACTCCCCTGGAGAACCCATTCTTCCAATTCGCCCGCCATCAAACACATAACCCTGCAGAGGCTGGCTGGCTGAAGGTTGATGCGAGGACAGTAAGCGACGAACAGATCGACGGTGAGAACACACATTCGTTGACAGGGATCTTGCTTTTATTTTCCCTGGGGTGTAAGCCTCCCTAAACCCAGTTGGTAACTATGTGCAAGATGCGGTCCAGTCCAATACTTTCTCCACCATTCGGATCCAATCGGTTCAATCCACCCGACCCATCTATCCAACTACATGCCCGCCCATCCCAGCAGATTCCGAACCCATCCATACTCCAACCAAGTTCGCATTCATTTTTAGGGCACATCCCAACCCAACATGACGCGTCCCGATTCACATTCCAGCCCAATCCAACCACGTTGTGTTTCAAAGAGGGAGTGCCCGGTTGATCTGGCACACAACACTTCCTGAGGCTGCTTGTGTTGCGTATAATATGTCGCGGGAAATTGACGAAGCTTCTGGGGAATCGACTATCCGTGTGGTCGAGTTCCTCGAACAGGAGTGGGGCTACCGTCCATCTGGTGTCATGAGTGCTCGCGCAAAGATGGCGAAAGAAGACGTCGACTCAACCGACGTTGCTTTGCTAAACATTCAGGTCCACTATGGTCCACTTAGAATTCGCATCTTCGCAAAAGCTTCCATGCGCCTCCAGGCCCCGGCATCTACATCATTCAGCTTCATGTAGCATGATGCGGCACCACCATCTCCAACACATACTATGACATATATATATATATATGTGTGTATCTTAAGGCTTCGCCCCTGCCGCCGGCCCCCTCTGTGACTGTTGGTAGGTCGACTCCTGACATGGATGTTTCTTGAACAGGTTAAGTCCTCATATGGATGAAGAATTCAAAATGGGAGCCACGACTGCCAAAGGGAGGCGTATGATCAAGTCGTTGATTTTGGAGATTTGATCATACGCTGTAGTGTGGCCAAAAGCCCCAGGTACCAGGAATTAGTTGCCCACTGTAGGGGGGAGGGGGCCAAGGTTTGGAAAAGGTGACTAATGCAGAATGGGTATTCCTCTGACTTTTGAAGATCTGGGAGGTAGATCTGAAAAGCAATGATTTTCTAGGAATGCCCTGGAGGGGCCCAGGCTGAGGGAATCCAGTCAGGTGATGGTTAAAGGATGATCCGTGGGCCCTCACCACCAACCACTTAACACCAGATTGCAGACCTGCAATCACCTAAAAGCCATTACCAGCGTGGTAAACTGATACCAGCAGACCTGCCAGGACTGGGTAACAGTTGATCGGTTCAAGGATCCTCGCAGCCTGGTGGCCCCTGTCAAGCAGGGGCCGGTGGATATATATATATATATATATATCCAGCAGTATATCGATTCCCAATATGCTCCTATGTGAATTGGCCCGGGCCCTTTCAGAAGTCTCGCTGGCGTCATTCACAAAAATCAGCAGGTCCATATTCGATTCGACACACAGGAGCAGGCAGACGAGTTCAGCCAGTACATGGAAGTTGGTGCGACGACAAAATGCCAGACCCTTAGCCTAGCATAGCTTAGCTATTCAAAACAGTATGTTGTTGGGCACATGTTTTGTTCATGTGTGTTATGTTGTGTTATGATCTGGTCTGATGTGAATCGATATGGTGTGTTAGTCCAGGAACTACCAATACTCAAAACAACTTCTAAACATTTCCGAACCGGTGTTCTCCGGTGCATTTGCGGGGCGGGCGACCACTACCGTGATTGGGCGGATTGGGACGATTCGGATCATTCGGAAGATTGGGATGATTCAAAGATATTCGAAACATATTATTTTGCATTCCCGCATTGTCCGTGCTGCAGAGGAACGATATCTTAACGCTCCACTCGCAGGGCACCTCTCCAAGTCCTCCAATTGAGCTCCCGCTGAAGATGTGGTGCAATTGCAACCTTGAGCAGCCAACCACTCCAGTCTTGGAGGACGAACCTGAACCACAAGGCGACATGTATTATGGGACCTCTCCAATCTCGGAGGACAAAACTGAACCACGAGGATCAGGATCGAACACAGTTGCCGATGATGGGAAGGCCTCTCCATGGAATTAAATTTGGGACATGCTAAAAAGGCAAACATCGTTAACCTCATTTAGCATCCCACAAATCCAGGTTGTACCAAATGTCGACACCCCAGCAATCTGCAAACGCAATGTTCAGTTAGCCAGTATTCCTGTAGGCGTCCCATCTATCAGTTTGGATATGTACACAGGACCAAGGCCGCAGCAGCCCAGAGATCCTCCATCAAACCGTGGGCATGATCGTCAGTGGGAGTATACTCGTTGTCATGCTTCCACTGCCACTCGGACATTGTTCGTGTCGGGGATGCAGCCATGGTATGACCTCTCCATGTTGAAGTTCCACTTTCCAAACGGCTCATGGTACCTCATGAAACACAACAGCACCGACGGTAAAGCAGGGGCCGCCCTAACTGAAACAAGTTTTCGCTAATTGACCTGCCAGCATAACTGGCACACCACATTGTGTGTCCATGGTTCCCAAACAGTTCCAAGCAACACTCTGCCAGTTTTTCCACTTCATCCCGGCGCGTTCCACCCAAACCCCATCCCGCACAGAAGCCCGCCCCACGCATCGCTCGACTCATCCAAACTGTCGCCGATCCATCCGATCCAATATAATCCAATGGCACCAAGTAAAGTTCGCCAAATTATTATTCCCATCACACCTCAACTGAATGTGTTGCCTGATCGGTTTCCCTCAGATAGGCTTGGATCGCCTTCGACAGTGAGGAGGACGCTCAAGCAGATATGGAGTTCTTCTCGACGCGCCCAATTGACTATGCTAAAGGGTGGCCGTGGCTCTGTCAGCATAAAAGGGCATGTCAGTGGCAAGTCATCAGGACGAGTTGGGCCAACAGAGAATCCCGTCCCACAGCCCATGGCAGTGGTTTTGTGAGCGCTGATGCTGTGGAGTGCGTGTTTCGTAAAACCTATCCCTACCAGGCAGATTGGACTTTCACCGATTACTATTATGACAACGTCCAGAAATACAATGAGCCCAGGCCATCACGGGAATTTTTGGAATCTGACGCGCACAACTGGGGCTCGCGCCCCTGGTAGCGGAACGATTGGAATTCTAATTTGAATCGAGGTACAGAGTCCAATAAAGTCCACCCTCCGTTATTCTGACCGAAGCTGGGCAAACTACGGTCTTGGCACCGTATCCCCAGCATGCAGTCGCACAGACGAGTAGCGGGGTAGGTCGAATCAAGATTGGAGTAAATCGACACTCCCCCCCCTGAAACAGCGGAAATGAGCAAACGAGTCGAGAGTGAGTCGCATATTCGTGCATATTGGATCATATTGGACTCCCTCTGGGGGGGTCGATTAGATTGTTACAGATGTTCACAGATATTGTATCTGCCCCGGAGCTCATGGTACTGGTGGGCGGACTTTTCAGGCATTTTGCCATCTTGACTCTGTAGTTCCGATATCGTCCAATCATTTGAAATCGCTTGAACTTAGATATTGTTACTAGCGTCATATATCATTAATGCAAGCCTGTATCGTATTGTATTCTCAGGCCAAGCAGCCCTGAAGCCCTTCACCGCTTCAGGCAGCATGGTACAGCATGCATACTTTGTGGAGTGACGTCCCATGTGGAATACGTCACACTGATACTGAAAGGACAGAACTGACAAAACAACAAAATTGATATGCGTTCCCAGTGCACCTGCTCTTGGCCATGCGACTATTACAGAATGCTCCGCCATATTCCAACATGTTCCAGGTGCCTGCTCCTCAGTGCAATGCATATCAATGTGTTTCAGCAAAGATGCAATTTGGGATCGTGTATAAGATGCAGCTTGTGACATATGGCGACGTGATGTAGTGCAGCACATGCACCATATCAGTTTCCAGGTGATATTGATATACATATGTATGTGTATATATATATGTATATATATGTATCCATGTCAATGCAGGCCCAAATGGTGTTCATATATCGTTATCAGAGCTTCTGCCTGCCGACTGTCACACATTGCTCATGAATAGCACATAATAGCACAATATAATTCCTAATCGTTTCCAAGTCTCTCCAACTCCAGTCTGCAATAAGAAGTGGTGGGGAGTGTAGGGGCGATGGAGCTAAGGGGCGGGCAGGGAGAGATACAGCGAAGGGGGCACCTGGAAAAGTTTAGAATGCTGTGGCGACATGATGTGTCATGTGGCAGCATGTATGGAGAATGCTAGCTCCACATCGATATAGAGACATATAGGGACAACGACAGGGTAGAAAGGAAGCCGAGTGAGAGCGGTATCGACCAGCCCCATCCAGCCCCCTATAAATCCTTATTGTGCCCGGTCTAGGTCCTCCTGCTGCATGTGGGTCACCCTGGGCCTGCACACTTTATTTGCCATGCGCCCGCAGGTCCTGCAGCAGTCCTACTACATCTCCAACCAGCTCCATCGGGTGCCGGTACAATGTCTGGCTCCAGTTCTCCGACGGACACCGACTCCAATGCTTCGACGCTCATCCTGAATGGCATCACCACTCCGGACCATATGCTCACCCAGCAACTAAACCAACGGTTTCTACACCAACGCTGCACCATTGCACTACACCAACGCTGTGCCAACATTGCCAACGACTCCAACGCTACTTCTCCAATGCCGCCGTTGTCGGAGCCGACCTCCAACAATGAGGCGCTTGTTGTTTTGCCTATTCGTGATTCGGCCCCAGACCAGCGTGCGCTGTCTGCTGCACGAGCGACAGCGTATGCAGAAGCGATGGCACGAGAGCCGGGCGAACAGCTTGTGGTTGAGATGTTAGAGATTGCAGCGCCGAGTCCAGAGGCAGAGACGCCAAATCCAGCAGGAGTTGTGGAGCAGCGTAGTCCGGACCAACTGACTCCGCTTGGAAGGCCAGCAGTAGAGATGATGCTCGCAAGAGCAGAGATGGCGAACGAAGATTGGCTTGGAGATGAAGTCTTGCAACAGCGGCCTTTGGAAGTTGGAACATCTCAAGCCGACCTGTGTATGTTCATGCACTTGCAATATCTTTCTCAATCACGATCGAGGATGTATAGAGATGCAGCATCAGTTATGGGGCAGGATGATGAGGATGCTATGACTCTGCGTGGGAGGGCAGTTGTAGAGGATCGGCTCGCAGAGAGGGCTCTACAGGTGTGGCGTAGAGCTAGGGAAATCTCGTTCGAAGTGGCAGAAGCTCATCTCCAATCCAAAGGAAATCCGTGTCCATGCCTGATCTACCATCACACCTGACCCCCATCTGTCATCAGCACGATACTAGAAGCTACATCCACAATCCACTCCACCTATCTCCATCCAACCTCAGACAACCCCAGTGGTATTCCACTATGGTCGATCGCACTGTTTTTTAAGTATGCGTATGGTGTGGGTCAGTGGAGTAATTCCAATTCCGATTCGTTTTAATCCACCCCAGTCCGAGCATGTCCGACCTACCCGACCCGACTGACCCGATGTGCCCCAACAATTTCCGACACATTCCATCCACAACCGGCTTATCCCATTAAAATTGAATTGGTGCAGTTTATGGCGAGAGTGAACGATTGCGTTGCTTCCATTACATATCCAATCCGAAAGGTGGTGGCTTGGAGCATGCATACGGGCTATGAGCAAGCAGCGCTGTGACAATTTCAATCGAAGCAGCAGGCGCAAGATGCGTTTTGGATCTGATTGCTCAGGGGCGGACGCTGCTTTTGTGGCTGCGAAACAATGGGCCACTGACCCTGAAAACGTCATGATGTCCGAAGCTCCAGATGCTTATGCTGAGGTCCTCTTCGGGTTGCTCAACCATCCTCCAACAAATTATTTCAAGGATGTGACGCGCAGAGGCTTCTCGGGCCCTTGCTTCATTAATGGAGAATGCATTCGAGCCCCATCGGGCTTGGATATGTACAGTGCCGGCACTGTGTGCAAAGACTTCTCCAGTGCCAACCAGTTGAATCCCAAGAAGTTCAGTGGGGCATAATGGGATCAGGCTGGGCCCCAGCATTGTTTGCTATGTTCAGAGCTTCCACATATTTCAACCCCATGGAATATTAATTGGTGCATGCATCATGCCCCATCAGTCGGCCTCAAAGTAAGAATAGCTAGCATGCTGCGGATAAATCCATCGTTGGCGCATGTTGGAGCATTCTTCTCATTTCATTCCAACCCAGCTACAATATGTTACCATAATCAGTCATGTATATCCAATTGTTTGATTTTCGTTGTTCAAGGCAGCTTTGGGTAATCTTGGATATGCACTCATGGATCTTTGTATATTTAAGGTTCGGAGACGAAGGTAGCATTTCCACAGAGACGGCCGAGTGCAGCTTCGCTTACATTTCAATGATGGAGCCCAAGTCGTTCATCGTGGAAATGACATGGAATCGGAAAGTCAGGGACGACTTCGTGGCCGCGCTTCGGAGCGTATGCCCTCTCTATGCCTTGTTCGTGTTTACCATGAACTCGAGTGCTGTTTCCATGACATCGCGCACACGTTTCTACATCGTTGGCATACATGTCCTCAAGGCAGGGTAGTGGGAAAACCCAGTGGTACATAATTCCGATCCATCGTAATATCTCCATACATATACATAGTAATATTATGTATATATATATATATATATTATATTTCCAATCCGCCCCAGACCTATCCCTCATGATATCTCGTAAATGCAATCCACCCCAATTCACCCCAGTCCTTCCCCTCATTCCAATCCACCCCAGTCCTTTCCCGCATGTTTCGGTCCAATCTCGTCCGGCTTCGGGCCTGCATCCACCGGACATGTTACCGTTCAAACCATTTCCAGACCATGAGCATTTTGAATACACGAGTGCCCTGCCACAGGTGCGCGTCTCAATTCCAATGGCCAAGTGGAAAAGCTACATCAGGCTGGTTATCGAAAAATGCGAAGGTTGCCTTCCAACGACTACTTCGCTACAACTTGATGAAAAGCACGATCAAGTTGTCCAGGCAAAGATTGAGTGGGGCAAAAGAAGCGACAAGCGCATCGTTGCGAACGATGGAAACCGCGACGTCGGGGGTAGGTTTTGGTCAATCTGTTTCCAGATGCATGAGTCGGCCAGAGCTGTGCTCGACTCAATGATCCAATCATCCAAACCTGAGATGCTCCTTGAATTTCATTCTATTTTTTACAATGGTCGGTCGGGGGGAGTGCCGTCGGTCGAATCAATGCATCAAGCCCTGGGCATGATCTCCAATAACCTGCACCTGCAAAAGCATTTCAGCATCGACTCCGATTCCAATGAAGAGTTGGTTCCAGAACATTTCTCTTGGGTCGACAAGCTCACAATGAGGGAGGCAGACACCCTCGGACTCCATATGCTTACCTATCTGTTTGTTCAGGCCCCTGACAGCAATATCCCATGTGTTATCGTATCCAATTTCAGCTCGCACTGACACATTCCAATCCATTGGGTTTCAGATGCTTTCAGCTCAACGATGTTCTGTATACGAAGAATGGGGATATCCCAACATCCACTTTTCCAGTGAAGCCCGGGACCTGTGGTGAGTGGTGGTGGGCGGGCCCCTTGTTATTATGTCGTTGACTTATGTATGTGGTTACACCATGCACTCAGTTGTAATTTGGCAGGCTGCTTGGCAACCTGGGCCTCCAACATTCATTGCGGAAACCTCCACGTTTCTTTTGGGACATCAGCCCTAACGTCAAATATGCTCGCAACAAGCACCATACCGACCTGATCCCTTGCATCCTCCGACACCACACCATCTGGGATGTGGCGAACATGCGCCCTGTTATTGGGCTGCAGTTGCTAATGGCACAAGGTTTCCCTGCAGACATGAAGCTCAACTTTGATGTGACCAATGCTGACGATATGGATCTCTACAAGTTTGGCCGCCTCGCCAAGTTTGTTGAAGACACCGGTAAGTCGCAGGTAAATGATGCGGAGCTCAGGTCAATGGCTGGCAACACAATGACTGTGCAGGTTATGGGCATCATCCAGGCAGGGGTCAAGAGATGCCAAGAAGTCAAACATATTTCGCAGGAGGTCGCAATGAACAAAGTTGTAACCTTATCATCATGGCATAATGTATTTCATGCCAATCCAGCCTGGATTATGCTGGCGCCATCCAGCAGAATCCAACTTAGTTCATCTTCCCAGCATTCGCTTAGCATTATGATCATGGCAGAATGTATTCCAATCCAATCCAGCCTGGATTATGATGGCGCCACCCAACAGAATCCAACTCAGTTCAGTTTCCTAGCATCAGTTAGCGATGCCCGTTCCAATTGTTTGGACCCTGCAGGTGACTGTCGCATCTGGCTGCAACTTCTTCGTTAACGAGGCGAAGCTTCAGGACGACATTAGGGCATCTCAGCTGTCAGCCGCGGAGTTCGCTCTCAGTATCAGTTGCATTCATGACAGGGTGGATTTGTCCCATGACAAAGGCACTGCACATGATTCGTTCAACTTTGCTCGTTAGCCTGAGCGCCTGTGAGGAACCGACAGGTTATGCCGGCATTTACAGTTGTAGCATAATTAATTACATGTCACCGCCCCAACCTGTTCCAATCCCTGCAATACACATGGAGCACAGTCGGCATATGGTTTTTCGGATTCCAACACGCTGGCCGCAAGGGAACCTTCGGGTCCACATGCGTGACATGTTCCAATTTTATTCCAACATGCCCTAACATAGATGCAATACAGATGCAAACCAGTTGGGACTTTTTTTGTCTACGATCCAGTTGGATCTGTCCAGAGCCTTGTATTTGTCTGAGTTGCCATGACTATGTCCACATGCTTGACTGTATTTCAAGTTTCTGGCATTTGATGGTACTCGGCTCCTCTCGGTTCCACTGAAATGTGGAACTGCAGTTTTGCTGTTGACGGACAACACCAACCGCATCCAAGCCCCCACCGGTACCATGATTCCGTTGTTGTTTGGCGGCCAGGTCTTTCCTCGCGCCGTCCAAAGGCTCCACTCCAGCACATAATCAATTGCATGTCCAATGTTTTTATTTCCTGCGCACGAATGAGCTTGCCAACCCTGCTTGCTCCGGAGGCTAGAGCTCAGCTCGCATTCCTAATAGTTGTTGATCAGGTCGGGCATCTTGGCTTTATGCGATTGGGGTGGAGTTGGACACAAGTGCTTCAGTTAAGTTTGTGTCCCGACCAAACAAGCTCGCATCATGGCGTGACATGTCCAGACACCTGCGTCCACCATCACCCAACACACTCGTATCAGTAGGTTTTATCCAAGGCCCCGTCTGGCGCTGCAGCGATGGAGTGAGATTGATATTGTGCCATGTTCGTGGGACGTAACAACATACACTAGCAGTCGATGTGCACTGATTTCCCGGCCGCTTAGCTGACAACATGATATCCCCTACCTGCGCTATCCTCTGCCTTCTGGGCCCCCACAGCACAGCACTTTATTTCGTATGTACCTGCTGTTGCTCCCATATGCGCCCAGGGCTCGAGTGGTTGAAGTGCATTTGTGTGATCAATTTGAGTCGCTAGTTCAGCTCCCAATGTTATTGTTGATGGCATGTCACAATATTTCGCATCGTCCTTAGCACAGGCGCCGAACCTGAGCTCGATTTGCAAATTGTGCGGGACCCGGGTTTGTTTATAGAGACTTCATATTAGTAGTTGCTGCGGTTCTCTATTTTGTGATGGAAGCTGTGAAGACACAGCCCACCATATACACAATTATACACATGCATAAAGGGTCGCTACATTTTGTCACACCTCTTCCCATGTCTGGCTCAAACTTTCCAATTGTGCGCGCAGACACAAGACCCTTGCAAGACCACGTCCTTGGGGCAAAGAAGCAGACCAACTTTTCAATCAGCTGCACGCAGTGATGCCCTATAGTAATTCAGCTATGCTCCATGATACTTTCTTCCAGTCAGCTCCAACAGTCATGGTCATCCATGCATACTCCAACATATCACAACCAAGTCTAGGTCGGTCCAACCATTACTTAATTTCGTGATGCAGCCCACCCCTATTGATCATCATCATGGAAGTCCAATATATTCCAAACCGCTACGAACACATATGCACATTATTAGCTGCTACACGTTTTCGCAATTGCAGACACATCAACAGCTATGGAATTGCTTACCTTGAAAAGGTCCAGGTGCTTCCCAACTCGATGCCGCGAAGATCAGGAAAGGACAAAACCACAAGCAAGCTCGATCCATCAGTTGAGATCCAAGTCCCAGATCCTGGTGAATGTTGTTGTCAGAGCTGTAAGGCCATCTACCAGCCACCTCACTGGGGAACCGGACAACATTCCAATTGGATAGT
>Ga0209712_10002020_pt1 | contig 16971 bp, 15 predicted proteins | sample ArcOceMetagenome_FD_187443 | JGI IMG/M metagenome (GOLD analysis project Ga0209712, IMG submission 187443) | Marine eukaryotic phytoplankton communities from Arctic Ocean - Arctic Ocean - Greenland ARC118M Metagenome (SPAdes) (version 2) | ecosystem: Environmental > Aquatic > Marine > Oceanic...
ACTTGGTGCACCTCCGATCTAAGAGGACCGCTTTCGGGACCGCTTTTATATTTTAGAACCAAAATAAGTAACTGTACTTAAATAGAAATATACAAAGTTCGACGTCCTCTTCTGGGCACCACAAATTATACTTAAATAATTGTAATTAATATATAAAAATTGGTTTGGTGCCTGCGAAACCTAGCCGCAGGACCACTTTCTGGACCACTTTGTAAATCTGTGACGAGATAGGGAATGTTTTGTCATTAGGCGAGGCTACAAAGGTGCCCTGCCCGCTTCAATTGATTTGGTCTGACAGTGTCCGTCAAACTAGTTTCGAGTATTTTGAGATTAAACCTGCACTCAGTTCTGGTACTGAGCGAAATTTTTTCGATTTCGATTTGCAATATGCTCTCCAGCTGTTATTTTTTCATATCCTTCAATATCGTTGCTAAAATCTTCTGGATCAATGACAGTTTTACTTGCTGGATCACAAAACACAGGAATGGAATAACGCGCAGTTTTGTTACGATTTATGACCCGGTGCTTTGTTGAAATAAGATCACCATTAGTCCAGCACTCCAAAAGATCTCCAATATTACAAACCAAGCTGCCTTCAAGAGGCGGGGCCTCTATCCATTCGTTTGACTGGTTCAGCACTTGCAGGCCACCTTGCATATCCTGCAACAGAACCGTTAAAATCCCAAAATCAGTATGCGCTGCCGCGCCAAAACGTTCTTGTTCTTCGTCCTCTTTACTCATCGGTGGATAATAGACCATTTGACCACGCCCCAGCGGGTTTTCATATGCTTTAGCAAAGAAATCTGGGGACTTGCCAAGGCCAAATGCAAGCGCGCTCAGGATGGATCGGCCCAAAGACATTACAGCCTCATAGTATGGTGTAAGATCGCGGCGCACAAATGGAGCAACTTCATCAGGCCACTGATTTGGGAATACCATTGGAACGCCTGCAAGCACATCTGGATCACTAGCGTCCACATCCCACCCCCAAAAAAACACTTCTTTAGAGTCGTGAGTTTTTGAACCTTCAAGCTGTGCCATCCCTTGCCCCATCCATCCCCGTTGATTTTTGTCTACTGCGACCGTGGATTTTTTTGCCACTGGCAGTTTAAAAAAACGTTTTGACGTTGCAAAAACTTGTTCAATAAGTTTTTCAGAAATTCCGTGGCCCGTGATGTAAAAGAAGCCAACTGTTTTCGCTGTATGGACCAACTTCTCAGCAATTCGCTCAAAACCCTCGGCTGTTTGTATCGTAGAAATATCGATAACTGGAATTTCCTCAAAGCTGGTTGATTGGGCAGTCCCAAATTTAGACCCTGTCATCGGATGTTCCTTTACAAAAATTGAGGATTAACGGAATTTGGCAAATTTGATTCTATAGCCGTCAGAATATCGTATATCGCGATTTCTTTAACCCGTCTGATACTTGGTTTGTAGGGCGGTAAATTTGTGCACTCTAAAATCACTGCTTTGGTCTTTGATGTTGTCGCCTTTTCAAATGCAGAACAAACGTCATCGCTAGCCATATTTTCATCCAACGTCGGCAGATCATTCGAGATGACCTCCCTGAGATGCGAACGAACATCTAGGCCAAAAATTGAGAGTTCAAACGCAGCACAACCGGCAGGCAGATGCGCAGGTCCAAGTTTGTCTGCATCAAATGTGATAATACTTAGTTCCTCTGGCGAAAACAAAGTGCTCAGAATCTTCAGTTGGCCAAGTGCAGACGCAATAAATTTAACTTTACACTGCGGCTTCAAAACCGATTGTAACGGCGCCAAAAACCCACAGGAGGTTGTTATCAAATCCCCCGTAGCCTTAGAAAGTGCATCTTGAAACGGGCGCAGGTCCAGCTGGCTGGGATCCTTTGTCACGACCTTGGCAACGGTCGCATTTGGAACAATAATTATTTCTAATTCACATTGAAACGTTTTCGCGCATCCTACATCCCCCGCAATGCGAGGAAAATGTGTCTCAAGTTGAAGAACACTTACTCGGGCCATCGCTAATGTCGTTGTTTGATATTTTCTGGCAACCAAGTTGCTAATTCCGGAAAAACCACCAAGATCACAACCATCAACAACATCAGGCAAACCATTGGAATTGCTGTTTTTGCGATATACCCGATTTCGTGATTGGTCATACCTTGCAGAACGAACAAGTTAAACCCTATCGGAGGAGTGACTTGTGCAGTTTCAATAACCACCACCAAGAATATACCAAACCAGATCACATCAATGCCAGCTTGGCGGATCATTGGCTCAACGATTGCCATGGTCAAAACCACAGACGACAATCCATCCATGAACATGCCTAGTACCAAATAGAACACCGTCAAGACGGCGATAAGGCCGATCGGTGACAGATTGTAGCTTTCGATCAATCCTGCCATCGCACGGGGCAGACCCGTAAAGCCCATAGACAGTGACAGGAAGGCCGCACCCATCAAAATCAATGCAATCATGGCAGAGGTACGCGTTGCGCCCATCAGGCTTTTCGAAAAAGTGGCCCAAGTGAGCGATCTTTGCCCTGCCGATAATGTTAATGCTCCAACAACGCCCACTGCGGCTGCTTCTGTTGCAGTTGCATATCCCAAATACATTGATCCAATCACAACAAACACCAACCCCATAACAGGCAGCAAAAACAAACTTTCAGCCATCATTTTTCCAAAGGGCATCGATGGCTCTGGTTCAGGGCGTTCGCCTTTGGTGAAAAAATGCCAAAAAATAATATAGGACATAAACAGTCCGGACAGAACAAGACCTGGAAACACCCCCGCCATGAACAGCTTGGTTATGCTTTCATTAATCGTGACGCCATATACAATCAAAGTCAGAGATGGGGGTATCATAAGGCCCAATGTCGCAGCTCCGGCCAATGTGCCGATGATCATATGCTCTGGATACCCGCGCGACCGTAACTCGGGGATCGACATTTTACCGACCATGTTCAACGTGGCTGCCGATGATCCTGATACTGCAGCAAAAATTGTACAGCCCGCTATATTCGTATGCAGCAAGCCACCAGGCAAAAACCGCATCCACGGTGCAAGTCCACGAAATAAATCTTGCGACAGTCGCGTTCGAAATAATATTTCACCCATCCAAATAAACAACGGTAATGCAGTCAATGTCCAACTGCTGGCACCCGTCCAAATAGTGGTTATCATAGCATCACCCGCAGGACGGCTGGTGAACATCTCCATGCCAACCCAGGCAACACCCATTAACGCAAGCCCAACCCAAACCGAACTGCCCAGCAGTAGAAACAAAACAAAAAGAAAGACCAAAATAGCATAAATTTCCGTCATTTAATTGTCTCACTTTTGATGCTTGTTTCTTGATTTATCAGTAAGCGATAAAGGTTATCCCAAACCGCTATAGCCAATAAAATTGTACCCATCGACATCGCTATTTGTGGCAACCAGATTGGCGTAAATACCAATTTCGATCCAGTGTCAGCCCAAAGCCCAGCCCAGTTCCACGGCAAGGTGCCACCCATTGAAACCAAAGTCAGCAGCCATTCAGGAACTTGATCCAAACCTTGTGTTCGGTCATTCAATGTTTCCGACATAAAGTTTGTTTTGACGGCATAGCGCGCAAAGTAAGTGGCTATAATGGCTGCAATTAACATCGCAAAAGCATCTAGCCAAAAGCGCAAGAAATTATTCATGTTTAGAAAAATCGAAACGCGAATATGGGCACCATGGTTTAACGTATACGCGAGGGCAAAAAACGAAGTACAGGCCATCGCATATCCCGCAAACTCGGTGCCCCCTGGGAACACCATGCCAGACCATCGAGCGACCATCTGGCCTACAATAAGAAGTAAAATTAGCACCATAAAACTAGCCGCAATAATACCTGATATTTGGTATACTCGGTCCAACGGCTTCCAAATCGGTGACAGGAAACAGCGGGCCGCATCGCGATAAAAAAGACAGTAAAATGCGAACACGCTTGGGAATACAAAAAGCCAATTCCACAAGGGTAGCCCAAGAAAAGGTTGCCAGTCATGCACTTCAAAAAATTCCTAGTAAATAAATAAAGGCCCCGCCTTGGCAGGGCCTTAGAATTAGCAATTAGTTACCCATTGCCTTGTATTCGTCCAAGATAGCTTGGCCATCTTCACCTGCAGCAACCAACCAATCAGCGGTCATTTTAATGCCAATTGCTTCTAGTTCGGCCAAGAAAGTTGGGCTTGCATCTTCTACGAACATACCATTTTCAGAAAGTTGTTCAAAGTACCAGTTTGCCAATTCGGCTGACTTTGCAGAACACGCTGCGCCGGTTTCATCCGCTGCTTTTTGCACTTGGGCTTTTGTGTCGGCACTCAAACTCTCCCAAACACCTTTGTTTGCCATTACATAGTTGCGTGGCAACCATGCATTCACTTTGTAATAATGCGTCAAAGACTCCCATACTTTGCGATCATACCCGGTTGAGCCGGACGAGATGAAACTTTCTGCCACACCTGTTGCCAAGGCTTGTGAAAGTTCAGCGGCTTCGACCTGCACTGGAATCATCCCCAGTTCTTCAGCAAATGTCGCAGTGGCCGAATTATAGGAACGGAATTTGATACCTTGAGTGTCCACAGACGAGTTCACTGGTTTTTTGAAATAGAACCCCTGCCCCGGCCAAGGGCAAGTATAAAGTGCAACAAGGTTCAACTCAGACAACTGTGCGTTCACTCTGCCCTTGGCGGCGGCCCATAACTTTTCATTGGCTTCATAGGTCGTTGCGAGAAACGGCACGTTATCCCAGCCTAATAATGGCGCCTCGTTAGCATGTGCAGACATGAAACGCTCGCCGATCGGTGCTTGACCAGTTTGAACAGCGCGTTTGATTTCACCACCTTTAAAGAGCGAGCCACCTGGATGAACTGTGATGTTGATGTCGCCAGATGTGTAATCACGGACTTTATCCGCAAAAACCACACCCATTTCTGAATGAAAATTACTGGCGGAATATGCCATTGGCATATCCCAATCTTCGGCCATAGCAGAGCCCGTCGAAATAATGCCAGCAACAGCAGCGGTGATGAACTTTGTAAACTTAGGTCTCATTCTATTCCTCCGTTAATTCGTTTGTTTATCTTCATATCTCTTATGTACTTGAATTTAAAATAATTAATTCAAAATTTGAGACGTTATAGTACGGCTTGAATTCCATCATACGACCTGTTCTGGCACCGCCTGTCAAGCCTACCTGCTGATAATTGCTGTCAAAGGGACCTATCAAAATAATGAGAGCACCCACCAGATTTTGCTCACAACCTAAATCTATGCGCTCAATAATTGACGCCACTCAGCGAGAGCAGCAGCACGGTTCAGCTTGAAATTGGTGCGTGAGTAGAAATGGCGTTCCTGCAGGCCCACACAGCCAACCTAACCCCACACCCAGCCCCTGTTGCGCCTTTAGCGGACCAGAAGTGGCCAAATGAAGAACTTCAGGATTGGTTTTAAAGTAGCGGAATGGAGAATGTTTTGTCATCAGAAGACGCTACAAATTAGCCCTGCCCGCTTCAAGCAAGTTTACTCTGACAACTGCTCTCACGGAGTGGTTCAATTTCTGTGCCGCATGATGATTGACTTGAGGTGCCTTTTACGGGTGTTCAAGTTTGTCTTACAACACCAATTAAAGAAACATTATGATAACGGGCCCAACCATTTTGGCTGAGCCCAGAAAATAGTCCGCAGGCCTTACTTCAGCGAGGCGATGAAATCGTCAACATCCGTGAGGGACATATACTCAACTTCTTCGACGCTTTCTTCTGCAAACTTCCAGACAACTGCCGGCGCTGATACGTCGCCGTTTACATCAAAGCGCACATTACCGGTTGCACCTTGATACATGACGTTGCCACCACCTGCCAAAACATCACGCGCGGCGGCAAACCCTGCTGCATCCGCCGTTACAGGTGTGCCTGCCGGATCAGTGACCCGCGCCACTTGGGCTGCAATCTGGTCACCCGTTGCATCCTTGCCTGCGGCTTCCATCGCAAGGAGCGCAATCATCGTCGCGTCATAGCTGTTGGCAAGACCCGGACCATTGGGTGCACCACCAAATTTCGCTTCATAGGCTGCCACAAAACTGTCTGCGCTTGCCACACGGGGCGATGCGGTGTCAGTGCCAAAGGCCTTTCCAAGGTATTGTAGACCGACGTTGTCGCGGAATTCGTCTGACTTCAGCGAGTTCGCCATGATCATATTCTGTGTACCACCAAGTGACAGCCACTCGCGCACTGCTGCCGTGCCCTCATTTGGGTAAAGCCCAAGATATAGCGCATCAGGATTGCCTGATAATGCGCTTGTGACTTCGGCGCGATAAGATGGCTGGCCGTCGTTAATGGCAGTTGCAGATGTGACCGTAATTCCCAGCGCTTCGAAATCTTTGGCAATTAGGTTTTGTAGGTCCTGTCCCCAATCATCGTTCTTGTAGAGGATCGCGACAGACTTATAGCCCTGATCCTTGGCCACTTTTGCACCAACAGCAGCCTGCACACCTGTTGTTGCAAAAGTGCGGAAAAACAACCCCTTGGTTTTTCCTTCTTCAGCCAGTTTGGTGAAGGCGGTAGAAGACGAACAGCATGACATTTGCAACACATTGCCGGGCACTGTAACCGATGTCAGTATCGGCATTGAAACACCGGAAGACACCGCACCGAGCAACACCTGCACCCCGTCCAAGTCAACCAAAGCCTTGGCAGCATCGACACCGACTTTTGGGTCAACCTGACTGTCGCGCAAGACCATTTCAACGTTGCACCCTGCAACGCCACCGGCCTCGTTCACCTGATCCACAACAAACTGCGCAGTTTCCGCAATGGGCCGCCCCCAATCTACTGACGTCGGCAGCACCGCGCCGATTTTGGTGGTGCAATCTTGGGCCGCAGCAGCGCCCGCGCTGAGGGCAAGCCCCATAGCGACACTTAGCGTCGAGACCATCATCCGGTTACATCTTTTCATATTCCGTACTCCCATTAAATTATCTTAGGTCTTTGTGCGACCCAATTGTGAAACGACCAGCCGCTCTGGCAACAGGCCTTGCGGCCTCCACAGCAGCATGCCGACTATGACCAGACCAATCAGGATGTACTGAATAGAACCGGTGTAAAGTTGCGCCTCAATTGGCGCGAAACGTGAAAGGGCCCACCCGCTTGCCGTCCAAGCCCCCCAGATGAGAAAGGCACCAAGAACGGCGCCTTTGTTGTTGCCTGCGCCCCCGACAATCAACATCGCCCAAATCTGGAATGTCAGGGTTGGTAGGATGTCTTGTGGGCTGACAAACGCATAAAATGTGCCATAAAGCCCGCCCGCAAGACCCATGATAACGGAGCCGGTCACAAACGCAGTCAACCGAATGCGTGCAGGGGTTTTGCCCAGTGAACGCGCCGCGGTTTCATCCTCGCGGATGGCGCGTAGCTGGCGGCCAAACGGGGACGCGACAAGGGTTTCAAGAAATCGGTAGGTGAGGACCAATAGAACGAGAACGCACAGCAAAAACAGAATGTTGTAGAGAAACCCATCGCCCAACGCCGCACGCAGTGGGCGATTAAACCCGCGCAACCCTTGTGCACCGCCACCCAACCATTGCGCATTACGCATCAGGTTTTCAAATGCGACCGCGATACCAAAGGTAGAGATTGCCAGGTAATCATGGCGCAACCGCAGTGTCAGAATTCCAACACCCCATGCAAGCAGTCCTGCGGTTGCCATCCCCCCCAAAAGCGCCAAGGGGTAGAACAGTCCAAATCCGCCAAGCTGGCCGTCTTGTGGCCCACCACCAAGGATCAGTGTGCCATAGGCCCCAGCCCCGAAAAACGCTACGACACCACCATTGAACAGGCCCGTATTGCCCCATTGCAGGTTCAACCCTAGCACCGCAATCGCAAGAATTGATGCCACGATGGCGAAAAACACTAGATATGAGACAAGACCAATCACGTGCGTTCCTCTCCGAACAACCCGTTTGGCCGGATCAACAAAACGGCAATGATGATCAGGAACGGCATCGAAGGACTGTAGCCCGAGGGCAGCACCATCACCGCAAGATTGGCCGCGGTCCCCACCACAAAACCACCCAGCAACGCGCCATAAATTGACCCGATGCCACCCACAATTGTGGCGGCAAATATCGGCAATACCAGATCGCGGCCAATCACCGGCGTGATCTGATTGTTCAACCCATAGAACACACCCGCAAGGGCCGCCAAGCCGCCGCCAAGCACCCAAACGACCACAATCATCCGTTGCAGGTTTATCCCGTTGACCTGCGCCAGCGACGGGTTTTCCGCTACCGCCCGCAAGGCATAGCCAAATATCGTGCGTGACAAAATCAGGTGCAGGAGCAGGATGATCGCTAGCGTTATGCCGAGCGTTGCCAGTTGATCCGGCTTCACCAAGACCAAAGGATCGCGGCTAAGGACAGTCGCAAAAACAATGTCCTGACTATAAAGTTTCGTTTGCAAACCAAAGATCAGACCAATCGCATTGCGGATGATCAGCGCCAGCCCGAAGGAGGCAAAAACCATCGACAGTTCTTCGCCCTTTTCGCGCACACGCCGAAAGATCAATTTGTCGAAAATAACCGCACTTATGCCCGTGATGACCATCGAAAACACCATAGAAAGCGCCAGCGCCCCAGTCATAGAGAGTAGCCCAATTTGGGCGGCCAACACAGGCGAGATACCTTTGAACAACGCATCAAACACCAGCGCCGAATAGGCCCCGATCGACAGCAGCTCGGCATGGCTGAAATTGGCGAACCGCAGCATATGCATGACCATCGTTAACCCTGCCGCGCCAAGCGAAAGCACCGCGCCGACAAGTATACCATCTAGCAAATGCTGGATCATTCCCCTGCCCTCATGCGTTTGCCGCCAAGGTAGATGTCAGCGACAACGGAATTGCCCAGCAGATCAGTCGCTTTACCATCAATCTGGTTGCGACCTTCAGCGAGGATATAGCATTGATCCGCCAGCCGCAGCGCTTGATTGACGTTCTGTTCGACCAGTAGAATGGTGGTGCCCGTTTCCGTCAAGGCGCGTGCCATTTCCAGCACCTCCCCTGCCGCTTTAGGGGCCAGTCCGGCAGAAGGCTCGTCCATCAAGATCAACTGCGGACGCGTCGCAAGGGCCATGGCGACCGCGAGAAATTGACGTTGCCCACCTGACAATGCGCCAGCCTTCTCGGTGAGTTTGTCTGCCAGAACAGGAAACTGCATCAACAATTCTGCACGCCGCGCGGCTTGATCAACTTTTTCGCGGCGCAACGCCAGATCAAGGTTTTGCCCGATGGTCAGATTGCGAAAGATGTTGTCAGACTGAGGCACATAGGCGATGCCATGCGCCGCCATTTGGTCGGGCCGTATGTTGGTGATGTCGTCCACACCTTGCAAAATTGTCCCGCTGGAGACTGGCAAAAGCCCCGCAACTGCTTTGACTAGGGTGGATTTTCCGGCACCGTTTGGCCCAATAATTACCGTGACCGTACCGCGTACCACTTGGATGGACACGTCATGCAGGATCGGTAAATCGGGCACATATCCCGCCGTGACACCCTGAACATCCAGCGCGATATCAGGCATTGGCCGTTGCCCCTAGATAAGCGTCGCGCAGGATCGGGCTTTGTTGTGCTTCCTCTGCGTTGCCTTCAAACACCACGCGGCCTTCGGCCAAAGCGATTATCGGATTACAGTGTCGCATGATAAAATCCATGTCGTGCTCAATTATCACAAATGTCTTGCTCTGCGCATTTAAAGCCTCGATCTTTTCGATCAAAGTGCCGGTCAATGTGGGGTTCACACCTGCGGCAGGTTCATCCAGCAGGATCACCTTCGGATCGCCCATTAACACCCGTGCCAGTTCCAATAGCTTCATCTGCCCACCAGAAATCTTGCCAGCCGGATGATCCGCCAGCGGCGTCAGCGTCATAAACTCAAGTATTTCCATGGCGCGCGCATGGATTGCGCGTTCTTGCGCCTGAATCGCCTTGCGCGACAGAAACGGACCAAGCAGCGTTTCGCCAATTTGCGCCACAGGGGCCAGCATTACGTTCTCAAGCACCGTCATCCGCGCGAAAGGACGCGGGATTTGAAAAGTCCGCCCCATACCACCCACAAACAACCGTTCTGGTGATTGCCCTGTGATGTCCTTACCGTCCAGTGTGACGGTGCCAGACCTGGGTGTCAGATTGCCAGTAATGGCGTTAAAAAAAGTGGATTTTCCTGCGCCGTTTGGCCCGATTAATCCAGTGATCGACCCCTTCTTGATCGAGATAGAAACATCATCAACGGCCCGAAATGCGCCAAAGTTGTGGGTTAATCCGTTTGTAGACAGGATCGCGTCCGTCATCATCGCCCCAAAACCTGATCCTGGGGCCGCGTATTCAGGTTGTACTTCATAATACTTCCGTGCCGCGAGGTCCGATCCGCTTCTAATCCAAAGACCTTTCCAGCCGGGCCTTTCGCCTGCCGTTGCAAAGCGTCGATTTCGGCGTGGTCCTCTCTGTCTAAGGTGAATTCAAACGTTTCAAGCGTTTTTGGCAAGTGGCTGGCATACCGCGCACCGACAATCCCGGCAACGACTTGCGGCTGATCTAGCACCCAGCGCGTGGCGACGGAACTGAGCGATACACCATGTCTATCCCCAATCGCTTTGAGCAAGCTCAGTAACGCTTGAAACTGTTCCCATGCACCAAACTCATCAATGATCAGACGGTATTTGACCAAGCTTCGGTTTTCGAACGCAAAGCCCGGGTCAGGTTGCCCCAGCCATTTGTCGGTCAAAAACCCACCCGCCAGAGTGCCATAACACAAAAGCTGTATATCGTGATGCTTGGCCCAATCGGTTAACCCATATGTCGGGCGGCGATCCAGCACTGAATATTGCACTTGGGTTGCGGCAATATCAAAACCTGCGTCCACAAATCGGGCTGTCTGTTCCAGATCCCAATTGGTCACGCCGAGGTTGCCGATTTTACCTTTCTTCTGGCAATCCTTAAGCACATCCAATCCCTCAACTGCGTCGCCAAGGGCCAAATCCCACCAATAGAATTGCACCAGATCCAACTGCTCAATCTGCAAGCGCTTGAGAGAGCGATCGATGATCGCTTCGACTTCATCTGCACGAAGATTGGCAAGACGGGTCAGGTCGGGCACCAGTTTGGTGTGGACCATCACACGATTGGCCACTTCGCCCCCTCGGCGACGACGTAAATCGGCGATGAACTCGCCAATCATCTCTTCGACGCCCGTATAGATGTCAGCGCAGTCAAAGGTCGTGATGCCGGCATCGACAAAGGCTTCCATATCCGAAATCGCAGCACTGCGATCAACGGACCCATGATCCCCAGCCAGTTGCCAGCCGCCTTTGATCACCCGCGAAATGCGGTGGCCGGGGCGCAGGTCTTTTGTTTCAACAACGCTCATTTGGTATCCTCTTTCTGCCAATACGGGGTACCACGCGCATCCGGCAGGCCCGTGGTTTCGGCATGCGAGAACCACCGTTTTTCCTCGCGCACAATATTGAACCGCCCGCCGCAATGTGGATCGGGGCAGGCAATCTCTGCGTCTGTCGACATCCAATCATGTTCATCCGTGATCCGCTGTTTGGCAGGCAGCAACGGCAATATCGCAGCCAATGCGTACATCGAGACCTTTTGGCCCTCGCCAAAGATCAGGTTTTCCCCCTGAATACGAAAGAACTCGCCTTCAATATGACGGCAAACGGGGGCGCGACCGTTCAGACGGGTTTCAACCCGCAGATCATAAAGCCAGAAGCCCGCCTCTTGCGACATGGGAATATTCCTCCATTTGGAATCGCAACTGTTACCTGTGATATTTTATCATAGATTTCATATCTAAGTCTTGTCAATGAACCCGTCACGGGTAACACTTCCCCAACGGCAAAAGGGATTTCGAAAATGGCTACTGCGCAGATCGCCGCAATTGACCCAACAAACCTGCGCGACAGTGCGTATCGGTCGTTGCATGATGCCTTCACGCGCGGGGCCTTTGCGCCGGGCGATATATTGTCGTTGCGCTCCTTGGCCGAACAGCTCGGCACCTCCATGACGCCTGTACGTGAAGCCGTGCGGCGATTGGTTGCCGAAGGCGCGTTGATTGACACCCGCAGCCGGAAACTTTTAGTGCCCGCCTTTGATGCCCGCCGCATGAAGGATTTGAAATCAGCCCGATTAGCGCTTGAGAGCCTTATTCTGGATCAGGCGATGGCAAATATTGATGCGGCTGGTATCGACACACTGAAAGCGATTTTGGAACGCCCTGGTAACCCTTCCCAAAACGGTCCCGATCTTGTTCAGAATTACGACTTTCATTTCACACTTTACCGGATGTCCGGCTCTGACGTGTTGTTGCCCATCGTTGAGGCCCTTTGGCTGCAATATGGGTCGTATCTGAACCTGATCATCAACCATCAGGACGTGCTGAATATCCAAGAACACAAATTTCATGATGCGATCATCAACGCCTTGAAGCAAGATGATCGCGGTGCCGCGCAAGCCGCGTTGGTCGGGGATATAGAACAATCCTTTGCTGTGCTGCAAAACGATATCGATACCCCACTGACACCTGACTGAATAAACTCGGAGAGATCATCTTGTCCCACCCAGAACGATATGAAATCGCCCCCGGATTAAACATCAGCCGCGCCCTGACAGGGCTGTGGCAGGTTGCCGATATCGAACGTAAGCAAGGGCTGCTTGACCCTGAAATGGGTGCCGATAACCTTCAACGCTATGTTGATGCCAGATTTGATACGTTTGATATGGCGGATCACTATGGGTCAGCTGAAATTATCACTGGTGCCTTGTTGCGCCGCGCTCAACCGAATGGCTACAGGCCACTCGCTTTCACCAAATGGTGCCCATCTCCCGGCCCGATGACCGCGGATGTGGTGCGTGCTGGTGTGCAGGATCGCCTTGACCGATTGGGTGTGGGTTGCGTTGATCTGCTGCAATTTCACTGGTGGAATTTTCAACACCCCGCATGGCTAGATGCCCTGCATGAACTATCCACATTGCGTAAAGAAGGGTTGATCCGCGAAATTGGTGTCACCAATTTTGACGCCGCCCATCTGCACTTGGCATTGGCGGATGGTATCCCCCTACGCACCAATCAAGTGTCGTTTTCCCTGCTGGATCACCGCGCGTCAGGACCGCTGGCCGACCTATGCGCAGCATCGCCCGTGCGTCTGCTGGCCTACGGCACATTGTGCGGCGGATTCCTAAGCGAAAAGTGGGTGGATATCGCAGAACCAACCCAGATCGCTGATTGGTCCAAGATGAAATACAAGCGCTTCATTGATACCGCCGGAGGGTGGGAAGCGTTTCAGGGCATTCTGGATGCAGCGAGCAAGATCGCAGGCAAACATGGTGTTTCGATTGCCAATGTCGCAACACGTTGGGTGCTGGATCAACCCGGTGTTGCCGGCGTTATCATTGGCGCCCGGTTAGGTGAAAACATGCATACGACTGATAACGCACAGCTATTTTCATTTGCGTTGGACGCCGAAGATCATGCGCATCTTGGTACGGCGTTTGAGCAAACAACAGCTATTCCCGGCGACTGTGGCGACGAATACCGAAAACCGCCTTTCCTGACCGCATCTGGCGATTTAACCGATCATCTTGATCAAATGCCACTTTCACATGACAAAACACCTGTTCCTCACAGGCCTGGCGCAGACCGTGTCCTAAGCGGCTCAAAATGGGAAGACATCGCCGGATACTGCCGCGCCCAGCGGATTGGAGACCGGATATTAATATCAGGCACCACCGCAACAGCAGGCGTGGATCGCGCCGTAGCTTCGCAAGATGCAGGCGCCCAAACCACCTTTATCCTCGATAAAATCACCGAGGCATTGGCGGCACTGGGCGCGGCACCTGAGGACGTGATCAGAACACGCATCTATCTGGTGGATGAAGCAGATACCTTGGCTGTCTCAAACGCGCATGGGCGGCTCTTTGGCGAGATTAAACCGGCCAACACGCTGGTTGTTGTAGCCAAACTGGTTGGGAACTATCGCGTTGAAATTGAAGCAGAGGCGCTGGTCCGGGGTTAATCGTTCCCAGCCAACACCGCGCCGAAATGGTGGCAGGCCACCGTCCGAAGATGGGATACCGATTGCGTTTCGGGTTGGGTCCCACTGCACAGATCCGCTGCGAATAGGCATCCCGGAGGTATTGTCAGACAAACTTGAAGTCCCTTTGGTTGCCCCCTAATTTTCCTGAATGACAACACAAAACGCCTTCAAAGGTGCTGTCAAAATAATGAGAACTCGCATCAGATTGCTGGCATAGCCTAAATCTACGCACTCAATAATAGATGCCACTCGACGAGAGCAGCGGCACGGTTCAGCTTGAAATTGGTGCGTGAATAGAGATGTACATCCAAACAAAATTACCCCCGAATGAATTTATAAGGCTAGTACTAAAGGCCCGTGGTCCGTGACGCGGGGCCCTAGGATAGGGGCCCCCGGTCCATGGTCCTGCGGGTGAACTGTAGCGATTAGGCACAGTAAGCCCTGCCGTTGATCCACGGACCGCGGCCCGAGCAAAACGATCCAGTGCAAATTGAGCGCAGTACAGGGTAAATGCATGATGTAGATGCCTGCTCTATTGCCGATAGTGCCGTGACTCTTGGTTCCCGGTCCACGGGCCTGGGCAAGATGGTTCAGGAACCCCGGGCCGGGTTTAAAATAGCGGAATGGAGAGTGTTTTGTCATTAGACGGGGTTACAAAGTCGCTCTGCCCGCTTCAAGCAAGTTTTACCTGACAGAGCCAGCAGACACGTAATTTTCCTGAGCCCGCGTTTCGATCGCGCCCGGCCTTATTCTGCGAACTTTTTGAATGGCATCCTCGGCAGAGCATCCCATGCGCACAAGCATTTCTGCGCAGAACATACCAGTCCGACCCAAGCCCGCCGCACAATGAATCACGACGTGAGACGGTCCTGACAGAAGCTCATTCAATTCAGTTGAGTGGCGCGCCCAAGCCTCTTTAAAAGGCTGTCCGGGTGTGGACATGTCCCTGATAGGCAAATGAAACAGTATAAACCCGGACTTGCTCAAAGCCTCCACATAGTCGGGCACGCCCATTGCCGTCAGTTCTGGTGGTTCCACGAGGCAGATTACCGCATCCGCCCCCCAGCTTTTCAGCGCCTTCAGGTCCGTTTCCAGGTCGCGGGACCAGACACGCCCCTGCCCGTCTATGTGGTTCCGTCCCGGTAAATGTGTCAAAAGCAGCGAAGCAGGGTCCACCTTCAAGACCGTATCACACCGCAGTGGACCAGAGCATGGATAGGGTGCACCCATTCTAGCGGACCCTCCAGGCCTGACTGCGTCGGATCAGCCATGCGCCAAACCCAAGATGAAGTAGACGCACGATCACGCAGGCATAGACAATCAACATCCCCATAGCAGCAGCAGCGGCGGATTCGCCCATCTCGTCCAGATGGATTGCAGCAACTGACGCGACTTTGGTCTCTGATCCATAGAGGAAAATGATCCCAGATACGGTCGTCATGGACGCAAGGAACAGGTAAATCGATATCTCAAGCAAAACTGGGATGCTGATGGGCAATGTCACGCGGAAAAAACTTTTATAAAGCGGTACTTTGAGCGAAAGCGACACCCCTTCCATCTCGGGATCAATCTGGCGCAGCGCTGATGTCGCAGTGAGATGGGACACCGTATAGAAGTGGACGATGGTACTGGCGATCAGGATCGTAAAGCCACCATACAAAACCTGCAATGGGTTGTCGGGATGGTTGATGAACATCAGATGTGACAGGCCCAGCACAAGGCCCGGTACCGCAATCGGAATCATCGAAAATCCACCAACGACAGTGCGTAAGGACGGTGCAGTTTTGGATTTTTCGATTGTATAGGCGCCAATTAAAGCTGCTGTGGTGCCGAAGGCAGACACAGCTACGGCAAGCTTGAGAGAGTTGAAAAAATTCTCCCAACCGACCCCTGCCACATTGAATTGGTAGTGATCGAATGTCAGCGAAAGGTTGTAAGGCCAAAACTTCACCAAGGACGCATATTGCGCCATGCCCACGATGCCAAGCGTGACAATCGCAATCAGGCTACAATACACTAATGCGGCCAGATCAACCCAACGATCCTTTTTGGGCGTATAGGGCACGAATTGCGAGGACATGGCGGTGCGCTGGCGCTTTTTTACCTGCCTGTCGATCAGAAAAGCGGCTACAGCCGGCATCAATAAAACCACGGAAACTACAGCTCCCATTGAAAAATTTTGCTGCCCCACGACCTCTTTGTAGATATCGGTGGACAGCACATTATAATTGCCGCCAATCACCTTGGGCACCCCAAAGTCCGTGATAACGAGGATAAACGCCACCATGACAGCGCTGATGATCCCATAAACCGCCCCCGGCAATGTAACTGTGCGAAAGATACGCCAACGCCCTGCCTTGAGGACCTGCGCAGATTCATAAAGTCGTGCGTCGCTGAGGGAAAAAGCGGCAACAAGGATCACCAATACATGCGGGAAAGTCCATAAGACAGATCCCATCACGATCCCGATGGGACCATAGATTGTGTTACCGAACATCAAGGATTTGAGCACGCCCTGATTGCCAAAGAAATATACAAGCGAAATCGCCTTGATCACCGATGGCATCAAAAGCGGTGCAAAGCCTATTACCTTGAAGAACGACTTGAAGGGCATGTTTGTGCGAGTCAGTGCAAAGGCGAAGCCAAACGCAAGCGTTGTGACGATGATTGCCGTCAAGCTAGACACAAACAGGCTGTTGGTCAAAGATACATATCGAGCGGGATTGCTCAGATATGAGGCATAGTTTGATATGCCAACCCAGTCACCGCCCCGGTTGGTAAAGCTTTTGGCAATCAACATACCCAAGGGTAGCGCCAAAAGAACAGTGAAAGCAGCCACATAGAGCCATAGGATAAAGCTGAACA
>Ga0209712_10002023_pt1 | contig 16960 bp, 18 predicted proteins | sample ArcOceMetagenome_FD_187443 | JGI IMG/M metagenome (GOLD analysis project Ga0209712, IMG submission 187443) | Marine eukaryotic phytoplankton communities from Arctic Ocean - Arctic Ocean - Greenland ARC118M Metagenome (SPAdes) (version 2) | ecosystem: Environmental > Aquatic > Marine > Oceanic...
GTTTTTAATGATATCAAATAAAGCAAAACAAGACGCCAAGTACTGTAGGTATTATAATCCCTAAAAATCCTAAGCGAACAACACCCATGATTGACGACTATCAATTGTTACCCGAATGGACTCGACAAGATGCCATGATACTTGTTTGGCCAGATAAAAATACTGATTGGCAGCCTTGGTTAGAAAGTGTACAGCGCGTTTATCTAAATATTATTGAATCACTTAACCAAGCGAACACTAACGTGGTGTTGTTAGTGCGAAGTGATGAGATTAAAAATTGTTTAAGTCGATTAAAAAAATCCAGCAGAGTATTGATCATAAGTGCTCAATACAATGATACATGGATAAGAGACTACGGATTTTTAAGCTGTGCTAATAAATCAGATTTACGCCCTATCGAGTTTGTATTTAATGGATGGGGACAAAAATTTGATGCGACTAAAGATAATAAAATAAATCAGGATGTGCTGAGTCAACTTTGTCAGAAACCCATCAAATCAATTGCCCTTGTAGTTGAAGGCGGTGCGTTGGAAATTGACCAATATGGTACTTTATTATCTACCGAATTTTGCCTAACCAATCCCAAACGTAATGGCGATAAACCTATTACTTCTTACCAACAGGACTTTGAAAAATACTTAGGTGCTAAACACAGCGTTATTTTACAAAACGGGTATTTGGAAGGTGATGATACAGATGGGCATATTGATACTTTAGTACGTTTTACCCCGGATAACGGTTTAGTTATTCAGTCAGCTTCTAACCGTCCACACGACAGTCATTTTAAAGGGTTGGCCGCCTTAGTTACAGAATGTCAGCGTATTCTGCCCACACATAAAATCTTTGAATTGCCACTGCCGTATATTCTTAACTCACAGGGCGACAGACTTCCAGCTTCTTATGCCAACTTTTTAATTTCTAACCAACATATTTTGTGCCCGGTTTATCAGCAAACAGAAGATAAACTGGCTATGCAGGTTATGCAAAATGCCTACCCAAAATTTACTATTGTACCAATAAATTGCCTACCCTTAGTTCAGCAATTTGGTAGCTTACATTGTATTAGTATGCAAATACCCTGTGGCATACTTAAACCCGAAGTGTTGCATTCATTTGCCAATGGAGTCTGTGTCTATGAATAACCAAAGTTTAAAGATTGGTGTGGTACAACAAGCCGTTGCCGGCAATAATAAAAATGTAAACTGGGCGAAGAGTGCTAAGCAAGTGAGTGCTTTGGCTGAACAAGGCTGTGAGTTGGTGATGTTACAAGAACTACACAGCACCTTATATTTTTGCCAGCAAGAAAACACCGATTTTTTTGACTTGGCAGAGCCTATACCTGGCGCTGCCACGGATTACTTTGCTGCCCTTGCAGCCAAATTAAATATAGTACTTATTACCTCCTTATTTGAAAAACGTGCCTCAGGTTTGTATCATAATACTGCTGTGGTGTTTGACCGCCAACAAGGTTTGGTAGGAAAATATCGCAAAATGCATATCCCCGATGACCCTGGTTTTTATGAGAAGTTTTACTTTACTCCTGGCGATCTTGGCTTTGAACCGATTCAAACCAGTGTGGGGAAACTCGGTGTGTTGATATGCTGGGATCAATGGTATCCAGAAGCAGCAAGGTTAATGGCAATGGCTGGTGCCGAAATGTTGTTTTACCCCACGGCTATTGGCTGGGATAAAAATGACACAGCAGCAGAGCAAAGCCGTCAACATGATGCTTGGCAAATTATACAACGCTCTCATGCCGTGGCTAATTCATTACCTGTTGTGGTAGCAAACCGCACAGGGTTTGAAGCCTCACCCGTGGCGGGTGAATCCGGCATTCAGTTTTGGGGGCAGAGTTTTGTTGCTGGCCCACAAGGCGAAATACTGGCCCAAGCGAGCAGCGATAAAGAAGAAAACTTAATAGTCGACATCGACCTTAACCGCACAGAACAGATCAAACGTATCTGGCCATATTTTAGAGATCGTAGAATCGATGCCTATGAAGAACTTACCAAAAGATGGCGGGATTAAGCGTTTAAGTAAAGCGCCATTCAGTATGGCGTTTTAATACTGAATAACACCTCTCAATATGCTGAAAAATCACCTCTAGACCTGACATTGATACTGTGCCGTGACAGCGGTTAACTGACTCAACTCACGTTACATGCAAACAGCTTAGTTCTTATGAGTATCAAACTTAAGCCTTTGCACTTGGACGGCTGCTCACTGCCTTATACCATCGTTTTAAATTAGTTTGCTCGTCGGTCATTTTAATATTCACAACTCGGGCAAAATCGATTGCACACATAGCAGTAATGTCGGCAATGGTGAATCGGTCAGCAGCAATAAATTCAGACTCAGACAAACGTTTCTCTAATACATTAAGAAAATCTGCCGCGTTTTTACCTGCTACCTCACCGTATTCTTTAACGGGTGTCATACGGTCTTTGAAATATCCGGTTGTATGTTGAAAACACATACCTACCTGACCAAAAAAGTACAATTCAACCTGCCGGTGCCACATATCTATGCTGGCTTTTTCTAGGGCGTCTTCCCCCAACAGATTGATGTCTGGATACAACTCTTCAAAATACAAGCAAATCGATGCGCCTTCACTGATACAGGTACCATCGTCTAACTCTAGGATCGGTATCTTACCCATCGGATTTTTCTGGCGCATTTGTGGTGATATATTTTCACCATTTTGCAAGTCAACTTGCACGTATTCCATTGGGATATTTTTTTCAGCTAAAAAAATGCGTACCCGTCTTGGCGACGGTGCTGTCTTAGTGTCATATATTTTCATAGTGGTGCTTCTTTGATATTGAGTTTTGCCAAAAGCGAAAACTTATGGTGAATAATCATTAATTTAGCCAGTAAAGTTTTAATATTTTTCGTATGTGGGTGGTTATTTAAAGTATTTCAGTCCTTAATTAGCCCCCCCCCAAACAGAAATGTACCTTTATTTAGATCCAGTTTTGACCAAACTTAACGCGTTGATTGCTAAAGACAGGCATAAAATAGAAAAAGTGGTTTTATCATCATAAACAATAATATACCGTAATTATTTAGCGAGTTGAAATAGGCATATTAACTGAGTCAGTTACTCAGCTTCAAAGCTGATATAATCTCTTATAAGGTTTATCAATTAAGAATATCTATGCCAAATGAAAAAAATGTATTAGACCAACCATTAAAACTTTGCTGTGGTAATACCGGCTTTACCCGTGAAGGTTTTTGTTATGTGCCTTCCAGTGATCATGGAAATCACAGTGTGTGTGCCGTGGTGACGGAAGATTTTCTGGCGTTCTCAAAATCAAGAGGTAATGATTTATCTACTCCCATGCCACAATATGAATTTGCAGGATTAAAAGCAGGAGATAAGTGGTGTTTATGTGCTGCCCGTTGGCAAGAAGCATTCAATGGCAACTGCGCTCCTAAAGTGGTGCTATCGGCAACCAACAAGGCATGTTTAGCTATTATTAAATTAGAAGATTTAAAGACTTGCAGTATTTCTGAGTAAGTCAAAACTTAGCTATCCTGAGACTTTATCCATTTTTGAACAGCTTGCTGGCTGTTCGACTGGATTTGTTGATGATTCTGGCTAACCCACCACTTTTCCATAATACGCACGTTTTTTTGGTTAGATTTATAAAATAAATCCACCACATCCCCCACAAATGGGATTAAGCCCAGCAAAAAATCAATACCGATATTTTTTAGCATCGCGAGCCTTAAAGCTCGCGGCACCTCTATGCTTTTCGCCATAGCAACAATGCTCAAAGATACACCAACCATTATCACATCACCTATCACCGGAATAAGGCCAATTAAAAAGTCTAATCCCAAGCGAACACCTACAAAAGGTATGCGCACTTTACTGTCGGTCAAATTAGCCAGCTTTTGTGCCCTAAGCAAAGCTTTAGGTGCTTGGGGAGTTTGATTCATAATGTATTTACTCAGTTAATACTTTGCAAAATTTGCCCACAAAACCAAGCCATATAAGTGCCCACTGTATAACCAAATACAGCTAACATGACGGCTACAGGTGCTAATGAAGGATGAAACGCGGAAGCAACTATAGGTGCCGAAGCTGCACCGCCTACGTTGGCTTGACTACCTACTGCCATATAAAATAAAGGTGCTTTGATCAGCTTGGCAACAACCAACATAAGTGAAGCGTGAATTAACATCCAAATGGCTCCAATCACAAAGAATAGAGGCTGGTCTGCAATCATGGTGATATCCATCTTCATACCGATGGTGGCAATTAATATATATAAAAAAGCAGAGCCTATCTTTGAAGCACCGGCTCCTTCTAGCTGTCTAACTTTAGTGAAAGATAATCCTACGCCGACTGAACTAGCAAAAACAATCATCCAGAAAAATTTACTATGAAAACTAAATTTCTCTGTTTCAGGGAAATTTTCAACAAAATATGGCACGATAGTATCTGCAAACATATGTGCAAAACCTGTTACGCCTAATCCGACTGCTACAATCAGCATAATGTCAGTTAAAGTAGGAACGCGAGAGTGTTCAGCCTGAAAACGCTTAACTTTTGCTTTCAGTTCATCAATTGCTGAGGTGTCGGCACCCGTTTTAGCATCAATGGACTTCGCATTGGCTGCCATAATTAACAGCACAGCCATCCATAAATTTGCCACTATAATGTCAACCGTCACCATGGCTGAGAACATCTGATCGCCTGCACCATAAATTTCTTTCATCGCCACTTGATTAGCACTACCACCAATCCAGCTACCTGCTACGGTTGTCATGCCTCGCCAAACCGCATTAGGCCCATCAACACCTAATAACTCAGGGAAAAAGGAAGCCACCAACAACAGCGCAATTGGCCCGCCAATCACGATACCCAAAGTGCCTGTAAAAAATAAAATGATAGCCTTACTACCTAACTTAGCAATAGCTTTTAAGTCGACACTAATAGTTAATAATACTAAACAAGCAGGCAGCAGATAACGGGAGGCTACATAATAAAGCTGTGAGTTCTCGCCATCGATAAGGCCAAAGGTATTAAGTAATGAAGGTAAAAAATAACAAAGTAAAACTGACGGCACAAACATATAAAATTTGCGCCAAAAAGAAGCTTGACTGTTAGCAGTGTAAAACACTAAACCTAATAAAATCGCCAAGATACCCATAACGGTAGCGTCATTGGTAAAAAGTGGTGTATAGACCAAGGCTTGGTCAGTGATAATTTGTGTAGACATGGAGATTCCTGTTCTGCATCCGCTTTATCAACCCATACTGGGTTTGCGCGGCTTCTCTGATTATTATCTCGCAAGCTCTGCTATCTCTATAATCATGGCAAGATGAACGGCATACGAAATGTAAACGTCATGTTAACACAAGTTATGTAATTCGGTCTTGTTGGCCATCAAGACCGAATTAAGTCACCTTTATTACTTCTCAGCGCCTATTGATATTGCCAGTTCATTTCGAAGTTGAGTGTTTTCTGGGGTGGTTGTCCATCCTTGTAGATGTGACTCAAGTAGATTTGTTAATGCTTGAATGTGCGCTTCATCAGCATTGAGCGCAGCAATATACTCATAACGTTCGCCCCCCGCTTCAATAAAATATTCACGATTTTCTTCGCCAATTTCTTCAATTGTTTCTAAACAATCAGCTGCAAACCCCGGACAAACGATTTGCACAGACTTAACACCTTGCTTAGGAAATGCTTTAAGCGACTCATCAGTATAAGGTTTTAACCATTCCTCGCGACCAAAACGTGATTGAAAGCTAGTGAAATGTTCATCCGCCTTTATTCCTAGCGCTTGTGCAATAAGACGTGATGTTTTATGGCATTCACAATGATAAGGGTCACCGTTCAACAGATAACGCTTAGGAATACCGTGATAGCTAAAAATTAGTTTGTCAGCTCGCCCATGCTTGTCCCAATGAGCTTGGATTTTATCGGCCACGGCATTTATATAATCTGGGTTGTCGTGATAATGTGTAACAAAGCGTAATTCAGGTATCCAACGTCTCTTACTAAAGCTATGGGCAATCGCATCAAAAGTTGAACCGGTGGTGGAAGCACAATATTGTGGATACAACGGTAACACTAATAATTTTCGAACGCCTTGCTGCAACATTTTATCGACAACAGAGTCTACAGAAGGTGATCCGTAACGCATTGCAAAATCCACCACGACATCGTTGCCATGTTGATGCTGTAACTTTTCACGCAGAGCACTGGCTTGGTCATGCGTGTGGTACATTAGCGGTGAGCCTCGATCTGACCACACAGTCTCGTAAGCCTTAGCTGAACGCTTTGGACGAATATTTAATATGACTAAGTTTAAAATCATCCACCATAACAATCTTGGTACTTCAACCACTCTTGGATCGGATAAAAACTCTTTTAAGTAACGTTTTAACTCAGCTTTTTTAGGCGCATCAGGTGTGCCCAAATTTGTGACTAACACGCCCACTTTGTCGTTTTGGCTATGGGTAAAAGTAGGACTGCCTTGGTATTTCATGAAGAACTCTTGATGATGTTTAATAAGGGTGAATGGATAATTTCTACGTAAAAAACTTATGTAAAAACTATTTATGAAATAGTTGAAATATGCGATTTTTTTTATCTGATAAAAATGTATTTACGAAAAAATTTCCATATTGGACTAGTTATATTAAAAATCAATGTATTAGTTAGTTGGACTCAAAGAGCTGATAAAACGTTATCTAGAATATTCAATATTTTTGATCGCGTCTTAGCTTTTAACTATTATTTAATACTTAGTAAAAATTATAGCCAATAATCTTAAGACACCTTGCTGTTATCCATAGACAATATCTGCATCTGCAATTTTGATATTTGTTCAGATATTTCCTTGAGACTTGGCTCCCCCTCTTCTTCTAGTGCTTCAACGCGCGCTTTAGCATTTTCTTGCTCCATAACATTCACGACTATACCAATCACCATATTTAAGAAAGCAAAAGCTGTGAAGAAGATAAAACTTAAATAAAATATCCAGCTAAAGGGATAAACTTCCATTGTTTCGTACATCACGTCAGTCCAATCTTCAAAGGTCATGACTCTGAATAAGGTCAACAGTGAGATGATAATATTACCCCATAAATCTGGGTTAATAGTAGCAAACAACGTACTCCCAACCGCCGCATAAATGTAGAAGATGATAAACATCAACAACATCACATAACCCAGCTGTGGCATCGCTTTGATTAAGGACACTAATAAAATTCTGAGTTCAGGGATGATTGAAATCATTCTTAATACTCTAAATACCCTGACTAATCTTGCAACCAACGCCAGCTCAGTATCATCTGCAGGTATCAAACTAATTATCACAATTAATGTATCAAAAATATTCCAGAAATCTTTGAAAAAATTTCGCTTACGATGCTCAGCCAGAAACCGTATTGTAATTTCAATTAGGAAAAAAGCGCTAATAAACCAATCAAAAAACTTAGCGATACCATAAATAGTTGCTGACATTTCGTAGGTTTTAGCACCCACTAACAACGCTGAAAAAATGATCACGGAAACCACAAAAATTTCAAATATTTTGTTTGAGCGAATTTGAATAAATTTGGTTTGTAGGGTCGAAGCTTTCATATTGGGTAGTGGGTCTCAGAAAATAATGAAAATCGGCGATAGACTATTCCATTGAACTTGGCTGTCAATCAATTATCAATATTCCTTTTGTATCTTATACCTTAACGTTGCAAGAGGTATCGACAGTGAAAAAAGGAATAGACATGAGTTATAAAACATTCGCCTTTAAATAGAGGGAGTTTCAATTACAAAAATAAAAAGGGCAACAAAAGCCACCCTTTAAATCATATTAATTATTGTTGGCTGACTTGAACAGTCATGAGCCCACGATTGATGTCAACTAAATCTTGCTCAGTTAAATTACCCGATGCACGTTTCAAATCTAATATAGCACTGATAAAATCATATCGAGCACTAGCAAGTCGCTGCCTTGCATCAAACTGGTTTCTGGTACTGTTTAGCACATCCACAATCGTTCTAGTTCCTACATCAAAACCCGCTTCTGTAGCTCTTAATGCACTGTCTGCTGAAACAACGGCTTGTTGTAAAGCACGAATAGTCGATGTTGCAGCAATAACATCATTATAAGCGGAGCGTACTGAACGTACTGTGGAACGATAAGCCAGTTCTAAATTTTCACTGGCAGCCACAAAGCGATATCTAGCTTGGGCAGTCTGGGCGCTGACTGCCCCACCAGAGTATATAGGGACATTTAAAGTCAAGCCTATTGAATTATTGTCTCTGGCTGGAAAATCACTGTTACCATTTATCTCAGTATCGTTTCTACCATAACTGCCTCTTAACGAAAGGGTCGGGTAATGCCCTGCTTTGGCTGATGCTATGTCGTCCTTTGCGATGTCTTTTGAAAAATTTCTGCTCATAAGTTCAAGATTCTTTACTTCTGCGATCTTTAACCAATTCTCAACACCTTCAGGATAAGGGCGCGAAGCGCTGAAATTTTCGGTATTGAGTACCGAAATGTTACTATGATACTTACCTGTAATCTCACGCATCTGCTCCAAACGTAATTCGACCACATTTTCAGTAATAATTTCTTGGGCCACAGTATTATCAAAGTTAGCTTGAGCCTCATGGACATCAGTAATGGCAGTTAAGCCAACATTAAAACGCTGTTTAGTTTGTTCTAATTGTCGTTCAATAGCGCGTTTTTCAGCTTGCACAAAAATAAGGCTGTCCTTGGCTCGCAGTATTGCTAAATAAGCGTCAGTAGTTCTGATAATCAAATCTTGTTTAGACAACGCATAATTTGTGTCGCTCTGATGTGCCACTTTCTCTGCACGAGATAATGCGACCCAATTTTGTCTGTCATAAACAGACAAATCCAGGTTTAAACTCATGCCCAGATTTTTTGAGTCACTATCAACTATATTAATAATAGGTGGGGCGCCTTCGAGTGCATCAGGGTCTTGCTGAAAATCAAATTGTTCTGATGTGCTATCTGAGTAACTCACAGAGCCAGAGACTTGAGGTAATAAATTCGATCGGCTGATAGAAATACCTTCAAAAGCTGCATCTCTATCAGCTTTAGCACGGTTGGTGGTAGGGTCTTTCTCAACTGCCATCTGGTAAACTTGGTAGAGATCATCTGCCAATACAGACGTAGAGAGTCCCATGCTGATCCCTATGCTGATCATCGACGACAAAATTGTTTTTTTCATTGGTAGTCCTATGTGGTTCTTTATCCAATCTTAGCCATATTCTCAATGGAGGTTACGCGTTATCGAAAGTCATTATTATGTATAGGTAAAGTCTAAGCAAATCAAGTGCTAAGTAACAATGCTTTGTGGTAACACCAAGGTTTCAAGTGTAACAGAATATTATGAATTAACAGACCTTAAGCGCGCAGCATATGAAACTTCGTTATGCTAGTCTTAGTTTTTTAAACGTTTGGGCATGGTCCATATAGTCCAGACATAAGTATTCTATGTGTCGGAGAAAGTCTTGCAAAAAATTCAACAGTTTTCAGGAAAGGATATACAAATATTAAGTAAAGAAACCTTATATCAAGGTTTCTTTAAAATGGTTAAATACACTCTTAAGCATAAACTATTTCAAGGCGGATGGAGCGATGTAGTTGTCCGAGAGGTATTTGAGCGAGGCCACGCCATCGCTGTTTTACCATACGATCCTGTGCTAGATGAGTTTGTGATGATTGAACAAGTGCGCATTGGCGCAATACCCACTTCCTCTTCGCCATGGCTACTGGAAGTGGTTGCAGGTATCATTGATGAAGGTGAAACACCCGAATCTGTATGTTATCGAGAAGCTAAGGAAGAAGCAGGCATTGACTTAAAAAAATTACATAAGGCGTTGAGCTATTTATCAAGTCCAGGTGGTACAACTGAGCGCCTACATATCTTTATAGGTTTGGTAGATGCCAGCGATGCTAAAGGTGTGCATGGTCTAGAGTATGAAAGTGAAGATATATTAGTGCACAGAGTGCCCACATCTAAAGCATTTAATTGGATCAACGAAGGCAAAATTGATAATGCTGCCACGCTGATCGCTTTACAATGGTTTGCTATGAATAAACAACAGGTATTAGAAAGTTGGTCACATGACTAAAGAGATAGGCCGTAAATATGTTCCCAAGTTAGCCAACATGCATTTGGTGTGTGAAGTTAATTATGCACGTTTATTAAAATTGCTTCCTGATTGTGATACGGAAGACTTAGAGTATCAATTTCAAGTGAATGCTAGTTTGCTGTACACCATTAGAATTATAGACTGTAGCCGCTACACCAGCACCTTAGAAATGTCACAAAAAAGTCAAATGGGGTATGAGTTTTTACGTCCAGTAGTACAAGTCAGATTATACCATGATGCAAAAATGGCAGAAGTACTTAGCGCACAAAATATTGGCTCTCTAAAGCCTAGTTACCAATACCCAAATACGAAGATGTATCAGAAAAACGAAAAAGAAATGGTTAATTTATTCCTAGCAGAATGGGTGCAGTTCTGTTTGACTCAAAGCAACCAGCTACATGCTTCTAAAGCCTAGTTGATTACCCAAATGAAAATCATACAAATTTCAGATTGTCATTTATTTGCGAACTCTCAGAAGGTTGGCTACAACAACATTAACCCTTTTCGAAGTCTAAAGCGTATATTGTCCGAGGTTAAAAAACATCAGATAGAAGTATTGTTAGTAACGGGAGATATAAGCGGTGATGGCTCTGGGCAAAGCTATCAACATTTTTCTAACCTAGTAAATGAAACAAAACTTGATTGTAAAATTGGCATTATCCCAGGTAACCATGACAACCAAGTACAACTAAAAGCAAATGTTTTTGAAGAATATTTGTGGTCGAGCAATCCACAAATAGTTTTGCCTAACCAATGGCACATTCACCTATTAGATACCCAGTACCAACAAACGATTGGTCGAATATCAGAAGGTAGCTTGATTTCTTTGGCCGAATATTTAAGTTTACACCCACACGAATATCACTTACTAGCAGCTCATCACCACGCTATTCCCTGTGAGGGCTGGATGGACAAGCATGAATTAACAAATCGGCATAAATTTAATGCTATTGTCGCAAAGTATCCATCAATAAAAGGGGTGGTTTACGGGCATATACACATGGCAATTGAACAGCAAATAAACCATTGCTTATATATGGCCTGTCCTTCTACCTGTTGGCAATTTGCAAATCAAAAAACCTTTGCTACGAGCGACTTTATGCCAGGGTATAGAGTGATTGAGCTACTTAAAAATGGTCAAATAATTACTTCCACTCATCGAATAAAAGAGCCAATCTAACTGTGCAATATGTTGTTATTTACCTTCATGGATTTCTAAGTTCTCCACAATCTCAAAAAGCCACACAATTTTTTGAGTATGTAAGGGCTAACCATCCTAATTTAACTATAGAAATTCCACAGCTTGCTAATTACCCTAATGATGCGCTGGCTATCATTGAAAAGCTCATCGCTAAACATAAAGGTAAAAAATTACGTTTTATTGGTAGCTCCCTAGGTGGGTTTCTATCTACATTCATGGTGGAGAAGTATTTAGGTAAAGCGGTATTGATAAACCCTGCGGTGCGCCCTTTTGAATTATTAGTCAATTTTTTGGGTGAACATATTAATCCAAATACCCAACAGCCCTTTTTACTAGAAAAAAAACATATTGACGAACTTCGTCAGTTGGACACACCAACGCTGAACCCAGCCTCTGATTATTGGGTATTATTACAAACTGCAGATGAAACCTTAGACTATCGTGAGGCCGAAACTAAATACCAAGATTATAAATTAAGCATACAACAAGGTGGGGATCATAGTTTTCAAGATTTTCAGAGATTCTTACCAGATATTTTTAGGTTTCTACTGCAAGACTAATTGAAGCTTGGTATAACATGTTCCTCATGTCACATATATTAGGTTGTAGGCATAGCCGCACAACCACCATTCGCATAATAAGAGCTCTGATTAAGAACTATGTCAAACGAATATAACGCAGACGCTATTGAAGTGTTGAACGGCTTAGAGCCAGTTCAACGCCGCCCAGGTATGTACACTGATACCACACGGCCCAATCATTTAAGCCAAGAAGTCATTGATAACAGTGTTGATGAGGCCTTAGGTGGGTATGCTTCATCTATTCTAGTGGTATTACACTCGGACCAATCTATAGAAGTTACAGACGACGGCCGAGGAATGCCTGTAGATATTCATCCTGAAGAAGGTATTTCAGGGGTTGAGCTGATCATGACTAAACTTCACGCTGGTGGCAAGTTTTCAAATAAAAGTTATCAGTTTTCTGGTGGTCTGCATGGTGTTGGTATTTCTGTGGTCAATGCTTTATCCAAGAGGGTGGAAGTTACTATTCGTCGTGATGGCAACGTGCATCAAATTGCCTTTGAAAACGGCGACAAGGTGCAAGAGCTAGAAATTATTGATACTTGCGGTAAACGCAACACAGGCACCAAGGTTCACTTTTGGCCTGACCCAAAATACTTCGACTCTAGTAAGTTTTCTGTTACCAAGCTTTTACATGTATTGCGTGCCAAAGCAGTGTTATGTCCAGGCTTGCGTATTCGATTTGATGATAAAGTTAACAATGAAACCACCGAGTGGTACTTTGAAGATGGCTTACGTGACTATTTATACCAATCAGTAAAAGAATATGTGACTTTGCCACAGGATAGCCCCTTCATAGGTGCAATTTCAGGAAACACCGAAGCGGCAGACTGGGCAGTTATGTGGTTACCTGAAGGTGGTGAAATGATCACTGAAAGCTATGTTAACCTTATTCCCACGGCTCAAGGCGGCACACACGTTAATGGTTTACGCCAAGGATTGTTGGAGTCTATGCGTGAATTTTGTGAATTTAGAAACCTACTGCCACGTGGAGTCAAGCTCACACCAGAAGATATTTGGGAACGATGTAGTTACGTATTGTCTACCAAAATGCAAGACCCACAATTTGCAGGCCAAATAAAAGAGCGCTTGTCTTCACGCCAAGCTGCAGCTTTTGTGTCTGGTGTGGTTAAGGACGCTTTTAGTCTTTGGCTTAACCAACATACAGATGTCGCTGAGTTATTGGCAGACATGTGTATTAACAACGCCCAGACCCGTTTACGTCAAAGTAAAAAGGTGGCTCGCAAAAAGGTTACTCAAGGTCCTGCTTTACCTGGGAAACTCACTGATTGTTCGACACAAGATACCAGTCGTTCAGAACTATTTTTAGTAGAAGGTGATTCTGCTGGAGGCTCTGCAAAGCAAGCCAGAGACCGTGAGTTTCAGGCTATTATGCCACTTCGAGGGAAAATTCTTAATAGTTGGGAAGTAGACTCGTCTCAGGTATTAGCTTCACAAGAAATTCATGATATTTCTGTAGCCTTGGGGATTGACCCCGATTCTGAGGATTTAAGTGGCCTACGTTATGACAAAATTTGTATTTTGGCCGATGCTGACTCCGATGGTCTCCATATCGCCACATTACTTTGTGCGTTATTTGTTAAACATTTTAGAACTCTAGTGAATACTGGTCATGTATATGTGGCGATGCCCCCGCTGTTCAGAATTGATATAGGTAAAGAAGTATTTTACGCCTTGGACGAAGGTGAAAAAGAAGGCATTTTAGATCGCATCGTCGCTGAGAAAAAACGGGGCAAAGTTAATGTGCAGCGTTTCAAAGGATTAGGTGAAATGAACCCTCTTCAATTACGTGAAACTACCATGGATCCGAATACTCGTAGGTTAGTTCAACTGATGGTAGATGATGCGGACCAAATGTTAGAAATGATGGATATGCTGCTATCCAAAAAACGGGCACCAGACCGAAAAGAGTGGCTTGAATCAAAAGGTGATATGGCGATTGTTTAGATATTTATTTTTAGTCAATCTACATATTAAGTATCAGGCTTAAAGGGACTTATCTTGGCTAAAACTTTTACATACGTCAGCTTTTTACTACTGCTGATAACCATCGTCATTGCTGGCCTCTGTATAACCTTAATCGCCCCTCATCCTATAGTTGTTTCAAATAGCGGTGAACAGGTAGATCAAGCAGAGTCAGTCAAAAAACTGATGACGCAATTCAGTGACAGTATTAAAAATAAAACGAACAGACAAAATATAAATATCAGTCAAGACCAAATAAATAGCTTAGTGGGTTTTGCTCAGCGTGCCCATGAAAAAATTAATGGTAAGGTGTTAATAAATTCAACTTCAACCAGTATTTTGGCTAGCTACCAGTTACTAAAGAATCCTGTTAGTCAATATCTTAATATTGAAATTTTATTCCTACCTGGACCAGGTATTAACGTTAGCCATGTGAAATTAGGCTCTATTAATGTGCCCGGTAAGCTAGCTTTGAACACACTTGTTTATTTAACTAATTGGTATACCAATAGTGATATTGCCAGTCAATTTATGCAGCAGGTAGAGTCTGTTTCTATGATTGAGCAACAGGTGCAATTGTCTATATTACCACTTGATAAGTTTCTCATAAAATTAAAAGATGTCAGACAAAGTGTAAGCGGCAGCAGTGATGAAGAAAAGCGCTTTAGAACGGCGTATTATTTGAAACAATTGTCTTTATTAAGCGTAGGTGAAAACTCAATACCACAATCCTTGGCTAGCTATATTGGGCCAGTTTTTAGTATGGCAAAAAAACGTTCAAATTACGACACGGCTCCTAAAGAAAACGAAGCAGCCATTTTAGCTCTAGCTATATATGCTGGGCATCATTGGTTTGCTAAGTTTGTGGGTAATGTGCAACCAAAAAAAGGTAAGGTCACCCTGCCTAAAGCTAAGCCTACTTTGAAATTTCGGGCTGACCTTAGTCAGCATTTTATTTTTTCTGCTGCTATAAAAATATTATCAGAACAGGATCTAAGTTTAGCCATTGGGGAATTTAAAGAGTTGATGGACAGAGGTGATGACGGCAGTGGTTATAGTTTTGTTGATTTGGCCGCCGATTTTGCTGGCGTGGAGTTTGCTATTACTGCTACCAACCCGTCCAGCGCCAATACAGTTCAGACTATACTTGCTGGTATTACCAACGAAAACGCCTTTTTCCCTAACATTGAGGGGTTTCCTGAGGGCTTAACAAAAAATGACTTCACTCAAAGATTTAAGGGTGTCGACAGCTTTGAATATCTAAAGATGGTGCAAAGTATCAACCAAAGGATCGCTGAATTACCAATACATCAATCTCGCTAAAAGCACTACAAAATTCAAGTTTTACGAGCAGTACTTTGAAATTTATTTAACGTTTTCAGCATCAATTCTATTTTCATTACTAAACTGGGCAATTGTTCTTTTAAGGATTCTTGAGTTGTTTTTTCTAAGGCCAGCACTTCGTTCGCTAATTCTTCTACGTAGGGTTTAAATAATCGACTACTGATAGTAAAACCAGCATTTGTTGCAAAAACCGCACTAAATTTGCCTTTACCATCATGTTGTAAACGGCTAATAACTTGGTCAGCATCGATAGATTTTCGATAAATAACTTGAATATTATCACTGAGAGTCTGAATAATTGTTTGCATGGCTAAGGTTTTACTTAATGTTATCGATATAAATTGATAACACAATTTTGCCCTTTTTTGTAATCTGCTACAAGTGCTAAGGAGCACTGTATGGATATTTATGGAGCCAGTTCCTCATCGGATAGTTTACCCCTTAAAATAAAGTCTCTACCACTTGTTAAATCACAGCAAGAAATAGAGGGGCAATTGAGATTAGAAGGATTAGAGGCAACGGCGGCCCCTAAAAACTTCTCTTGAAATTCAGGAGTTGGGTTTAATATCGACACTTTCTTGATTAAGGGTGAAGCTGTAAATCAAGTGGTGTTTTACCAGGCTGGCCACCTATTTCTCTAACGAGTTTAGGTACCAAATAGCCTGGCTGACGCTTGATCAGCTCCCTCATTATTTCTTTTGCTTTACTGTCAGGTAGGTCAAAATGCTCAGCTCCTTGTACCTTATCTAAAACATGTAAGTAGTAAGGCATCACACCTATTTCAAACAACCCTTCATTTAAAGCAATTTGTTGGTCTGCAGTATCGTTTATTCCTTTCAATAACACCGCCTGATTAAGTAATGTTACTCCTGCCTGCCTTAACTTTTGCATTGACACTGCCAATGCATTGTCAATTTCATTTGCATGATTAACGTGTAACACCATTATAGGTTTTAAACGAGACTGGGAGAACCACATAATTAGTTCCTTCGTTATTCTAGAAGGGATAACCACAGGCAAACGTGTGTGAATACGTAATCGCTTGATGTGTGGAATGGCCTCAATCTGTATTGTTAACCAGGCTAAAAAATCATCCTTCGCCATCAGCGGATCGCCGCCTGAGTAAATGACTTCGTCAAGTTGTGGATTAGCTGAAATATAATCTAAAGCTTGTTGCCACTGTTGTTTATTTAAATGATTGTCACTATAAGGGAAGTGCCTTCTAAAACAATAGCGGCAATTCACCGCACAGCCCCCTCTGACGAGCAGCAACAGACGATTGTGATACTTGTGCAATATACCGGACTGTTTATTGTTTTGCTCTTCTAATGGATCGGTGGAATAACCTGGTGCTGGATCAAATTCCTTGCGGCTAGTGAATACCTGCATAAACAATGGATCAAGTGGATCACCTTTTTTCATTTTGGCAGCAAAAGGACGTGGTACTCGCATTGGAAAAAGTTGCCGCGCCTTGATGTCATCAGTGAAGTCTTCTGTAGGTAATTCCAAGTATTTGAGCAACAAAACAGGGTCAGAAAATGACATCGCCATTTCTTTTTGCCAGTTATTCTCTACAGTCATCAGTTTTTTAGGTATTATTTGTAACAATTACAGACTCAGCATAGTTATATTACGGGGACACATGGCGAATTTCAGCACAAATGAGTTTAAATCGGGCCTAAAGATAATGCTCGA
>Ga0209712_10002024_pt1 | contig 16959 bp, 16 predicted proteins | sample ArcOceMetagenome_FD_187443 | JGI IMG/M metagenome (GOLD analysis project Ga0209712, IMG submission 187443) | Marine eukaryotic phytoplankton communities from Arctic Ocean - Arctic Ocean - Greenland ARC118M Metagenome (SPAdes) (version 2) | ecosystem: Environmental > Aquatic > Marine > Oceanic...
GGCGATTTTTGCGGCGGCTTCTGTTATCATCGAACCTGCTTGCGCGGCGGGTGCAGCACAGACGTCAATATCCAGATCAGCCGCGGGCAATGTAATGGCGGCTTGGGTGGCCATCAGCGCCTCGCGCAGGCCAGACAAGGGAATCACGCCACCCGCGAGTAATGTGGTCGCAACATTTTCTGGCATCAGTTCTGGCAGGGTCGCTACCATGGCGACGTTGCCGCCGGTTTGCGCGCGTGTTGCAAGTGCCGCGTTAACCGCGCAATCCCAATCACTAGGGTCGCACCGGTCTGCCCTTGGAAAGTCGACGATGAGCATCGTCAGGCTTAATACAGGGTCTATCATGGCGCAAAAGGCAGCGGCCATCGCCGCTGTGTCGCGCCAAATATAGGTGTGATAGTCGAGCGGATTGGCCAAAACGACCCGCGGACCAAGTGTTGCAAACAGGGCGTTATGCTGCGTTTGGTTCAGCGGCGGGAATGACAATTGGGTAGCGTGGGACAGATCAGCGGCAAGCGACGCCTCGCCGCCAGAGCAGCTGATGGTTGCGATATTGCCGTTGGGCAGGGGGCCGGTCACATGCAGGATTTTGAGGGTTTCCAAAAATGTGGGAAGATCGTCGACACGCGCAATGCCAAGCCGTTCAAGGAATGCTGCGGCACCTGTATCACCGCCTGCAAGAGATGCGGTATGCGAAATCGTGGCGGCTTGGGCCTGAACAGATCGCCCGACCTTGATTGCAACCAGTGGGATGTTTTTCGCCCGTGCAACCCGTGCAAGATTTTGCCATTTTGCAAGGTTGCCGAACCCTTCGATATGTAGGCCAATGGCTGTTACGCGTGGGTCGTCTAGCAGCCCCAGCGCGATGTCAGCTTGGGTCGTTTGGGCTTGATTGCCGCAGGTCACCACATAGCTAATCGGCAAGGCGCGCGATTGCATGGTTAGGTTAATCGCGATGTTGGATGACTGGGTCAGGATCGCCACGCCGCTGTCGACTGGCACGCATCCGTGTTGGTCAGGCCAGAGCAGCGCGCCGTCGAGATTATTGATCATCCCATAGCAGTTTGGCCCAAGGATTGGCATGTTTCCCGCAGCAGTTAGCAAGGCTGCATTGCGGTCGCCGCCGTCGCTGACCTCAGCGAAGCCTGAGGCAAAACAAACCGCTCCGCCTGCGTTCATGGTCGACAAATCAGCCACAATCTGGATTGTCGCGTCGCGATTGATGCCGATAAATGCCGCATCTGGGGCAGAGGGGAGTGCTGCCAGATTGGGGAACACTGCGCGACCGTCGATCTGGCCGCCTTTGGGGTGTACCAGCCAAATTTCGCCATCGAAGGCCGTTTTGGTCAGTTGGTCAAGGACGGATTTACACCACGCACCGCCCCCAATGATGGCAACAGATGATGGGCGCAGCAGCCGGGACAGATCACGTGACATCGACGTTATGCGCCAAGCGGACGGAGAAGGTCGCGGCTGATGATGTGCCGTTGGATTTCAGAGGTGCCGTCCCAAATTCGTTCGACGCGCGCGTCTCGCCAGAACCGTTCAAGCGGGAAATCGTCCATAAGCCCCATGCCGCCGTGCACTTGGATTGCCGCGTCCGTCACCCTTGCGAGCATTTCAGATGCATAAAGTTTCGCGCTGGCAATCTCGCGATTGGCGGGGATGCCTTTGTCGAGCCGATCAGCGGCGGCGATAGTCAGAAGGTCAGCGGCGTCAATTTCAGTGATCATGTCTGCGAGTTGAAAGCTGACACCTTGGAATTTGCCGATGGGTTGCCCGAATTGTTCGCGGTCGGCAGCGTATTGCAGCGCGTAATCAAATGCGCGTCGGGCGCGCCCCACGCACATTGTCGCCACGGTAATCCGCGTTGCGTAAAGCCATTCGTTCATCACTGCAAAACCGCCGTCGACGTCGCCCAAAACTTGCGCATCTGGCAGTCGGCAGTCGTCAAATTCGAGGATCATGTTTTTATAGCCACGGTGGCTGACCGATTTGTAGCCGTCGCGGATTGTGAAGCCTGGCGTGCCGCGATCGACAAGGAATGTGGTGATCCGTTTCTTTGGGCCGCGCGGTGTGTCGTCTTCGCCTGTGGCCACAAACACGATGACAAAGTCCGCATGTTCGGCGCCAGAGATGAAGTGTTTTGTACCGTTCAAAACCCAGTCGCCGCCGTCCCGCACGGCGCTGCATTTCATGCCGCGGATATCGGACCCTGCACCCGGTTCGGTCATGGCGAGTGCATCCATCCGTTCGCCGCGCACGGCGGGCATCAAGTACCGGTCGATCTGTTCGCCTTTGCAGGCCATCAGGATGTTTTGCGGGCGACCGAAAAAGTGGTTGAGCGCCATAGAGCCGCGTCCAAGTTCCCGTTCAACGATTGCAAAATCAACATGCGTCAGTCCCGCGCAGCCGACGCTTTCTGGGAAATTGCAGGCGTAAAACCCAAGGTCTAGGGTCTTTTGCTTGATGTCTTGCGCGATTTCGGCGGGGACCTCACCGGTGCGTTCCACAAGGTCTTCGTGTGGGTAAATTTCTTTTTCCACGAAAGAGCGCACGGTGTCTGCGATCATTTGGGATTCGTCTGAGAGGCCATAGATCATTTGTGGTTAGTCCTTTTGCGGGCGGCCAATCGGGCGCGCATTTTGTCTTTTGATGCTGGGGTTCCGTCGTGGAAAGAGCCGAACCATTTGTCCCATGGCACATCAAGGTTGCCATAGTTGCATTCAAAATACCTGTGGTGGATTTGATGGTGGAACATGCCAAGGTTCACGCGCTTTTTATTGCGGAACCAGAGCCCTTCAAATCCTGTATGCGTGGTCACAGCAGACAGCGCATAGAACATCAGGTGAAAGATGAGGTGCACGGGGTGGGTCGCCACGGCGAAGTGGACGATTATAGTGCCGAAATAGAAGAGGTGTTCGACGGGGTGCATCGACAACCCCGACCACGGTCCGACGTCAGTATTGCGGTGATGCAGCGCGTGAAATCGGTAAAGCGCGTTTGTGTGCAACAGCCGGTGAATCCAGTAGAAATAAAGGCTTTCCCAGACGGGGATCAGGAAAAAGATTGCGATGAACCAAACGCGGTTATCCCCCCAAGACAGGGTTCCTGCGTATCCGTTTGCCATACTCCACCAAACCAGTGCCTCGAGCGCTGACCAGATTGTCACGCCTGATGCCAGCGACCACGTCATGTTGTCGAGCACTTGTGAGTTGAAGGTGAACATCCGTCCTTTGCGTGGGAACGGGCGCGGGTCGTATTTTTTGTCGTCGCCTTGCATGGCGTAAGCGTGGAACCAAAGGTGCAGTGATCCTGCGACAACGCAAAGCAGGATGAAGTTGCGCGCAAAGATCAGGGTGATCCAGCCGATGCTGAATGTCTCGGTTTGTGCCAGTGTTGGGCTTGCCCAGAAATAGCTCGCGACGGCGAGGCCTGCGATGCACAGGTTGATCGTGATGATGAACCAGCTGTCGAAATACCAGCGGAACGCCGCCATCGGTTTGGGAGGCCATTGCCAAAGAGGAGAGACTTGGATCGGCCCGTCGGGCGCGTGGTTCCACTCTTTCCTATTTGTCAAAGTTGGACCCTTCGTCCGTCAGGATCGCCTTAAGTTCGGACAGGTGCCGCTCGTCCTGTTCTGGATAGTCCGCAAGTTCTTGGCTAGTCTTGGTCGCGATGTCATGTGGAATGATCCGCAGGGGCTGTCCGGTTTGCAGCGCACGGATGTAGGTTTCGCAGGCGCGTTCAAAGTAATAGAGTCTATTAAAGGTTTCTGCGACCGTATCGCCGATAATCATGATGCCGTGGTTGCCCATGACCATGACCTTATCCTTGGGGTCCGACAGCAGGGTGGCGCAGCGCGCGCCTTCTTCTTCAAAGGCCAAACCGCCGTAGTTTTCATCGACCACGTGACGTCCGTAAAACGTGCAGGCGTTCTGGTCGATGGGGGGCAATCGGCTGTCGGCAAGCGCCGCCAAAACGGTTGCATGGATCGAATGCACGTGCATGCAGCACCGCGCATGCGGCACACCGCGGTGGATACCCCCATGCAGCCCCCACGCCGTTGGGTCGGGCGCATCTGGTCCGGTCAGGGTTTCAGGATCGTTGGCGTCTACGATGATCATATCGCTTGCTTTGATCCTACTGAAATGTGCCTGATTGGGGTTCATCAGGAACTTGGTTCCATCATCATTGATCGCGAGGCTAAAGTGGTTGGCGACCCCTTCATGCATGTTCAGCCGTGCCGCCCACCGAAAAGCAGCAGCCAGATCAACCCGTTCTTGCCAGAATTTCATATTGTCGCGCATGATGTTCCCCTTGGTGTGTTGCGTTGATATTTGCAGCGGATCAAAGTTCATTCAAGCTTGAATGCGACATCTGCGCGGTACTTGAACATTCGATTGATATGGGGGATGCCTGATTTGGATAACTTTACGAGGAGCCACCGCATGGAACAGCCAATTTGCCTTGTTGGTATTGGAAAGATCGCTGTTGATCAGCACGTGCCTGCGATTGCTGCGAGCGGTGACTGGACCTTGGCCGCGACGGTTAGTCGTGCGGGCACTGTTGAAGGTGTTCCATCATATTCGGATTTCGATGCAATGCTGGCTGAGCGCCAAGATATTCATACCATTTCATTATGTCTGCCGCCTAACCCGCGCTATGATTATGCCGCGCGCGCGATTGCTGCTGGCCGTCATGTGATGCTGGAAAAACCACCGGGTGCGACGTTGGCCGAGGTGCAAGATTTGCAGACGATGGCTGCCGCCCGAGGTGTGTCGCTTTATACCACGTGGCATAGCCGCATGGCCAAGGGCGTCGCTGCTGCGAAGGTATTTCTGTCGGATAAGGTCGTCACTGGTGGTCATATCGATTGGAAAGAAGATGTGCGCCGTTGGCACCCCGATCAAGACTGGATTTTCGAGCCGGGCGGCATGGGTGTGTTTGACCCAGGTATCAACGCCTTGTCGATCTTGACTAATGTTCTGCCAGCCCCTGTGCATATCAAAAGCGCCGAGTTGCAGTTTCCAGCGAACAAGTTCACGCCGATTGCCGCCTCCGTTCAGTTTAGTGGTGATCTTACGATGGAGTTGGACTGGCTAAACGAAGGTCGTCAGATGTGGGAAATGACCCTGCGCGCTGGCGGTGATGTCGTGGCCTTGTTGGATGGCGGTAATCGCTGTGTGATCAATGATGTGGAGGTCGCGGGTACGACCTTGGACGAATATCCCGCGCTATATCATCATATGGCAACGCTTGTGCGCGAAGGGCGGTCCGATGTGGATTTGGCCCCAATGGTGCATGTGTCTGATGCGATGACATTGGGCAAACGTATCAACGTCGCCCCGTTTTCGTTTTAAGGCGCAAGCAACCTGCGCAGGGTGTGTTCGAGAAATATTGCGGCCCCTGGATAGGGGTCATCGGACCCTAAAACCGCGCGGACTTGCACATCAAAATCAGCGTAGTGCTGTGTCTGTCCCCAGATCAAGAATATCAGGTGATAAGGGTCTATTGCGGCGATTTTGTCGTCATTAACCCATGTTTGGATGATCGCTGCTTTTTCATCTACCAAGGATTTCAGGGTAGGAAGTGTGTACGCCAATCGCGGCGCGCCTTGCAGGATTTCATTGGCAAATAATCTGCTTTCACGCGGGTAGTCGCGGCTAAGGTCTAGTTTACGCTGCGCGTACGTCAGAATTTCCGTGATCGGATCGCCATCGGCGTCCATGTCCCGCAGAGGATCGAGCCAAAGATCGAGCAAAGACGCCAGCACCTCTTGGTGGATCGCTTCTTTTGATGGGAAATAATACAGCAAGTTCGGTTTTGACAAACCAGCCGCTGTTGCGACTTGGTCGACCGTGGCACCACGGAACCCAAATTGTGAAAAGACGTCTAGTCCCGCAGACAGGATCGTGGAACGGTTTTTTTGTTGTATGCGGGTCGCTGGTTTTGTCATATTCCATCCATCGTGGCATAGTTTTATTCCGATGACACTGAAAACATGACAAGGGCCCAGACTCAATGACGATCAGCTTGAATGACAGTAATACGTGGGTGGTAAAATGCGGCTTGATGGTCGGGTTATTCATTTTGTCGGCATGTGCCCGTCCTGTGGTCGATCCGTTGTTGTTGCCGCTGTCTGTGGACGCAGCGATCCCGTCGGACATTGATCGCTCTGAGGTGAACCGTGATCCTGATGGGTGCTATTTCTACACGTTTGCGTCGGAGTTGTTTGTAGTTCGTGACAGTACCGGTGCCCCGATTTGCATAGCAACCTGATGTGTCGCATTTGGGGTGGTCAGCTGCCTTGAACAGTGGTTGTTTCTGCCAAATATGTGAGGGCAGTTGAATGGCGTATCTTTTGGGTGTCGATACCGGTGGTACGTATACTGACGCGGTGATTTTGGATGAGGCGACGGATGCGGTTTTGGCAAGCGCCAAGGCGCTGACGTCCCGTCCAGATTTGGCCGTTGGGGTTGGTGCTGCGATTGATGCGGCATTGGCTGATGCTGCGATTGATCCTGCCGAGGTCGCGATGGTGTCCCTGTCTACGACGCTTGCCACGAATGCGTTGGTTGAAGGCCAAGGTGGTCGCATTGCGCTGGTGTTTATTGGATTTGACCCTGCCGAGCTGGGCCGTGCTGGTCTGACGGATGCGTTGCGTGGTGACCCGGTTATCGCATTGGCCGGTGGCCATTCCCACGCTGGAATCGAGGTCATGCCGTTGGATTTGGCTGCGTTAGAAAGTGCGGTGCGCGGCCTTGATGCGGGTGTCACAGGGTTTGCCATCGCCGCAAGTTTCGCCACGCGCAATGCTGCGCATGAGGTTGCTGCCCGTGATCTGATCCGCGATTTGATGGGGAAACCTGTGACCTGTTCGCACGAGCTGTCGTCTGCATTGGGCGGGCCGAAGCGTGCGTTAACCGCCGTGCTGAACGCCCGTTTGATCGGGATGATCGACGGACTAATCGGTGCCTGTGAAGGCCATTTGGCCCATGTCGGTATTGATGCCCGCCTGATGGTTGTGCGCGGTGACGGTGCATTGGTGTCTGCAGATGTTGCCCGCGAAAAGCCGATTGAAACGATTTTATCTGGGCCTGCGGCGTCGATTGCTGGCGCGTCTTGGTTGACAGGCGAGCAAGATGCATTGGTGTCTGACATTGGCGGAACGACCACGGATGTGTGTCTATTACAGGCCGGACGCCCAAAAATTGACCCACAAGGTGCCCGCGTTGGTCCGTACCGCACAATGGTAGAGGCGGTTGCGATGCGCACGACTGGCCTTGGTGGCGACAGCGAAGTGCACGTTGTTGACGGCTTGGGCGGTGGCTTGCGGCTTGGGCCGCGCCGGTTGATGCCGATTGCGCTGGCGGCGCGCGATCATCCAGAGCTGGTGCACCGCTTGCTGGATCGTTGTCTCTCAAGCGACGTGCCGCCAGCTGATGGTGGCCAATTTGCGATACCGATTTTTACGGTCCTGCCAGAGGGGCTTGATGCCCGCGAAACCGCTGTTGCAACCCGTCTGCTAAATGGTCCTTTGCGTGCCGGCGAAGCTGCGGCGACCCGCATGGAACACCCCGCGTTGATGCGTCTTGTCACGCGCGGCATGGTGATGATTGCCGGTGTGACCCCGTCGGATGCATCTCATACGTTGGGTCGTCTTGATGTCTGGGACACGAATGCCGCAACCAAGGCGCTGACGCTGTTTGCACGCAGGCGCATTGGATCAGGTGATCGGCTGGCATCAGGGCCTGATGCGATGGCCCAGATGGTGATTGATCAGCTGACAAAACAAACGGTGGATTGCCTGTTGCAGGCGGCGTTCGACGAAGACGGTTGGCCGCAACCCGATGTGTTGGCCTCCCATCCGCTGACCATGGCTGGCTTGAGCCAGCATAGCGGTGTCGTGCAGGTTGATCTGCGGCTTGGCGTGCCTGTAATCGGGCTTGGCGCGTCTGCTGCTGCTTATTACGTCGCTGTTGGTGAACGCCTGAACACACGCATGATTTTGCCCAAACATGCGGGCGTTGCCAACGCGATTGGGGCTGTTGTCGGGCAGGTTGCGATGCGCGCAAGTGGCACTGTGACCAGTCCAGGAGCCGGATCGTTTGCGGTTCATTTGCCGGAAGGTATCCGCCAATTTTTGACAGCCGATGATGCGATGACCGCGTTGGAAGATGCCTTGCGCTCTGAGGCGGGGGAAAGCGCGCGTGCTGCTGGTGTGGAGGAAATCCGGTTCACCGTGGCTCGGAACATTAAACAGGTCGATATTGAGGGCCAGCCGATGTTCATTGAGGCATCGGTCAATGTTACCGCCCAAGGTCGTCCGCGTATTGCAGTTGGCTAGGCTTGCCTCACGTTTTTGTCATGTCGATTGCGTGAAACGGTTTGCTGGGCCACAAGGTGCCTAGTTTGAAAGGACCTTTATGCTTGACCGGTATGCCCGCCGATTGATTGATCCGCCGCTGAATGAAGCTGGCCGGATGATTGCGGCGCGTGGGATCAGTGCAGACGATGTGACGCTGATTGGCCTTTGTTTGGGTCTAATTTCGGCGATTTGTATCGCGCTGGGCGCACCGTTCTTGGCATTATTTCCACTGCTTGCCAGCCGGGTCGCAGATGGGCTTGATGGCGCTGTTGCGCGGGCGACTTGTACCACCGATTTTGGCGGCTACTTCGATATCGCCGCGGACTTTCTGTTTTACGGCGCTATTCCAGCGGCGTTTGTCTTTGCTGACCCAACAACGAACGGGGCCGCAGGCGCGTTTTTGTTGATGGCGTTCTACTTCAACGGCACCAGCTTTTTGGGCTTTGCCATTCTTGCGGAAAAGCACGGTCATAAGACCGATGCGCAGGGGCAAAAGTCGCTTTACTATTCTAACGGCATTCTGGAAGGGACCGAGACGATTGCGTTCTTTGTCCTACTTTGTCTGTTTCCCACATATTTTGTGCCGCTGTCTTATGTGTTTGGCGCACTATGCTTTGCGACTGCTATCTTGCGCATTTACAGCGCCAAACAGACTTATACTGACTAAAGGACCATCTTGATGAAACATCTTGCTATTCTTGCTGCGCTTATCGCCCCTGTGGCGGCAATTGCAGACCCTAATCCAGCGGATTGGGATGCTGTTAAGGCAGAGGCCAAGGGTCAAACCGTATATTGGAACGCATGGGGTGGATCGACCACCACAAACGATTTCTTGGCATGGGTTGGATCGCGTGTGTCCGAGGATTACGGTGTCATACTTGAGCATGTGAAGCTGACCAATACCGCTGACGCTGTTACCCGCGTTCTTGCTGAAAAGCAGGCTGGTGAAAACGATGATGGTGCCATCGATATGATCTGGATTAACGGCGTAAACTTTGCTGCTATGAAAGAGGCCGACCTGTTGTTTGGTCCTTATGCAGAGCAGTTGCCGAACTGGTCGGTTGTGGATGTTGCTGAAAAAACTGTGCAGTCCGATTTCACGGTCCCAACCGATGGGTTTGAAAGCCCGTGGGCCATGGCGCAGGTTGTGTTTGTACATGACACTGCTGACATGCCTGAGCGTGTTGGGTCCATGCAGGCGTTGCTGGAGTGGGCGCAGGCGAACCCCGGTCGCTTTAGCTATCCACAGCCGCCAGATTTCTTAGGCACGACGTTTCTCAAGCAAGTTTTGGTTGATATCTTGCCAGATGCGAGCGTTCTGTCCGCCCCAGCGACGGATGAAAATTATGCCGAAGTTTCTGCCCCGCTTTGGGCATATCTTGATGCATTGACCCCAAACCTGTGGCGTGAAGGTAAGGCATATCCTGCGACAGGCACCGCGATGTTCCCACTGATTGCTGATGATGAACTGGATCTGTCGATTTCGTTTAGCCCCGGTGCTGCGTCGACTGCGATTGCCAACTTTGAATTGCCAGACACCGTGCGCACCTTTGTGTTGGACAAGGGCACAATCGGGAATGCGTCGTTTGTGACTGTTCCTTACAATTCAGGGTCCAAGGCGGGCGCGATGATTGTCGCCAACTTCTTGATGTCTCCAGAGGCGCAGGCCCGCGCGCAGGACCCTGCGATTTTGGGTTATGGCACGGTCTTGGATATGACCGCGATTACCGCAGATGAACGAGCGGTGTTTGATGGGCTTGATCTTGGCATTGCGACCTTGTCGCCAGCTGATCGGGGCACTGTTCAAGCGGAGCCGCACCCAAGCTGGGCCACGCGTTTGGCTGATGATTGGGCGGATCGTTACGGCGTTGCGCAGTAAGCTGTCAACCGACGTGAAAACGCGCCACGATCACAAGTCACGGCGCGTTTTGCCTGTGTTGCCTGCAATAACGTTGCTCGTGATGCTTGGACCAGTGATTGCGGGGCTTTACGGCACTATTTTGCCCGCGTTTGGGCATTTGCCTGCCGCGGGACTGACAGGTCCGACGCTATCCCCGTTTTATGATTTGTTTGATTGGGCCGGATTGCCGCGCGCCGTTATGCTGTCTGTTGGCGTGGGTGTTGGTGCAACAGCACTGGCGTTGACCATTGTTGCGCTGTTGACAGCTGGCTGGTCTGGCACCCCCGCGTTCCGGGTCTTAGAACGGTTGCTGTCGCCATTGTTGTCGGTTCCCCACGCTGCTGCCGCGTTTGGGTTGGCGTTTTTGATCACCCCGTCTGGGTGGCTGTCGCGGGCAGTTTCACCTGCAATCACGGGCTGGGACCGACCACCTGATTTGTTGATCGTTCAAGACACTTGGGGCCTGACGATGATGGCCGGATTGGTCATCAAAGAGGTGCCGTTCTTGCTGCTGATCACGCTCGCCGCACTTGGCCAAGCTGATACTGGACGCAGTGCTGCAGTGGCCAAAGCGCTGGGTTATGGCCGTTTGACGGGCTGGCTGAAAACCGTGTTCCCGCGCGTTTATGCGCAAATCAGGCTGCCGGTTTATGTGGTATTGGCCTATTCAATGTCGGTCGTCGATGTCGCCGTTATTTTGGGACCGAACACCCCGCCGAGCCTTTCTGTTTATATTGTGCGTCTTATGTCTGACCCCGACTTGGCGATGCGTTTGCAAGGGGCCGCTGCTGCGTTGTTGCAACTGGCGTTGGTCATTGGCGCGTTGATGGCTTGGCGCATTGGTGAAGCCATTGTCACGGTCCTTGGGCATCGCTGGATTATGTCTGGTACGCGCGGAAAAATCGACCCTATTGTTGGAGGATTGGCCCTAACTGCAGGGATCGTTTGTGCGTTTCTTGTGCTTGCTGGCATTGTGGTTTTGGGCGTCTGGTCGTTTGCAGGATATTGGAGCTTTCCTGATTTTCTGCCCGATCAGTTGAGCGGACGAAATTGGATGCGTTTTGGGCCAGGAACGGTGGAAGCACTGGGTGAAACGGCGTTGATTGCCGCTGTGGTCACGCTCGCAGCGCTGGCTCTTACGGTAGGCTGCTTGGAGGCCGAGTACCGCTATGATTTGCGCCTGTCGTCGCGGGGTATATGGTTGCTTTATTTGCCATTGCTGGTGCCGCAGACTGCGTTCCTGCCGGGCTTGCAGACATTGATGTTGAACATTGGGGCGGATGTCGGGCGGTTGCCTGTGATGCTGGCTCATCTGGTGTTTGTGCTGCCTTATGTGTTTTTATCATTGGCGGATCCGTTCCGTGCGTGGGATGTGCGGATGGGGGTGATTGCAAATGCGCTGGGCGCGCGTCCTGACCGTGTCCTTTGGAAAGTGCGATTGCCGATGTTATTGCGTCCAGTTTTGACGGCCGCGGCTGTTGGGTTTTCGGTGTCGGTCGGGCAGTATCTGGCGACGTTGTTGATTGGTGGCGGACGCGTGGCCACCCTAACGACTGAGGCTGTCGCACTGGCGTCAGGCGGTGATCGTCGTGCCATTGGTGTTTACGGTTTAATGCAAACGGGTGCCGCGCTGATCCTGTTTGCACTGGCTTTGATTGTGCCTGCAATTGTGTGGCGCAACAGAAAAGGACTGCGGTATGGATAGGGGTCTAACACTGCGCGATGTGACAATATTGAAGAACGGTGCGCCGCTTTTGTCATTGTCCCGTCATATTGGCCCAGGGGAAGTTCTGTCAGTTATGGGGCCGTCTGGGGTTGGAAAGTCCACGCTGCTTGCTTTCATTACGGGCGCGCTGGCCCAAGATTTTTCGGCGACGGGCACGATAATTTTGGACGGTATGGACGTCACCGATGCGCCCGCGTACCAGCGCCGCGTTGGGATATTGTTTCAAGACGATCTGCTGTTTCCGCATTTGTCTGTGGGTGCAAATTTGGCGTTTGGTCTGCGTGCTGGTGGGTCCAAGGTGGACAGGCAAACCCGCATTGACGAAGCCTTGGCAGAGGTCGGGCTGGACGGGTTTGCGGACCGTGATCCGGCGACATTGTCTGGTGGGCAAAAAGCCCGCGTTGCTTTGATGCGGATGCTGTTGTCGGACCCCTGCGGTTTACTGCTGGATGAGCCGTTTTCGCGGCTTGATACCGCGTTGCGCGCCCAAGTCCGCGAGCTAGTATTTGCCCGTGCCAAAGCCCGCGCACTGCCCGTTCTGATGGTCACTCATGATGCTGAAGATGCTGCCGCTGCGGGTGGTGATATTGTGACCCTATCCCCGCTTCATTGACGCTTGTGCATGCCCCCAAAACTACCGATGTGCTATTTTGGGGCCGTGTTGCAGGGATCAGGTGCGGCGCGGAACGGGCCCTACCCGAGACGGAATTTAGGCTGTGCGTTCGAAATTGGGACGGCCAAGTTCGGTCACCCTATTGAGTATGCGGACGCCAATTTTGGCTTCCGTTTTCTGGTTTTCGAAGGCGCGAGCTTTTAGCTTGGGCCCGATGACGGCCTTCCAGCGGCCCATGAGGGTTTCGCCTCGGCTGCGTTGATTGTAGCCAGAGGCTTTCTGCCAAGCCATCCGCCTGCGGGCTGCGATGTTGGCGATATGGTGATCGCGCACTGTCGGCTCCTGTGCCGCGTTCGGGCTCAGTACTGCGTTTTTGGGAGGCGGGATCGTGACCTCGATTGTCGATCCAAATCAAGCGACAAGCAAGTCAGATGTGGGTTCTCCATCGTAAGCTCCATCTGCGAGAAACAGATCAACTGGGCTGTCGACTTGATCCAACAGGTCCGGTAGCGCTGTCGTATCGCCGACCTCATCTGTGGTCAACTCGGAACAGACGATCTCCCCACTGACAAGATCGAGACCGAGGTGCAGCTTGCGCCAAGAGTGCCGTTTGCGCGTGGTTTTATGCTTTTCTTCAAGCCATTCGCCCTCACCGATCTATGCAACAAGGCCCGTTGCAGTGGTCAGGTGTGATTGCAGAAGTGGAAACAGCACTTTGTCAGTATTTGGAAGATCGCATATGATGGAAATTTTTGTCCCAACTACCCCTGGTGAGCTGATCGACAAATTGACGATTCTGCGCCTGAAGTCTGAAAAGATGACCGATGCTGCAAAGCTGGTTAATGTGTGTCACGAGATGGCTGTGCTGTCGCAGACTGCGACGGCTGCGATCCCGATGTCGCCTGCATTGCGGGCCCTGTGGGACGAGCTTTATGAGATAAATGCAGACCTTTGGGTCATCCAAGACGACATTCGTGCGTTTGAGGCGAAGCCCGACTTTGGTCCTGGATTCATCGGATTGGCCCGTGCCGTTTATGTTACCAACGTTGAGCGCGCCCGTGTTAAGAAGAACATCAACCTGCTTCTGGGATCCCAGATTGTGGAAGAAAAATCATATACTGAATTTGGGACTCCATCATGACAATCGACGCCCGTATCAAAGCCACTCATAACGCGTTGGCCAAACTTCAAACTGAACTTGTCGCAAAGCTAGCGACTGAGAAGACCCGCGCCCGTGCGCCGCTGACCCGCCAATTGCATACCGTGCGTGGCATGCTGAGCCCGACATTTCCTTATGCTTCGCAAGCTGGCCAAGATTTGATTGTCGATCGCATTATGAACCAAAAAGAGGGTGGCACATTTGTTGATGTCGGTGCCTATGACGGTGTCACTGGTTCCAACACGATGTTCTTTGAGCGTTGGCGCAATTGGACAGGTGTGATGGTTGAACCTGTTGCTGCCCAGCGTGCCAAAGCAGAGAAAATGCGCACATCCCCGTGCATGGAATATGCTGTGTCCGACAAGAAAGGCAACGCTGATTTCATTACCGTGACCAAAGGGTTCACCCAAATGAGTGGCCTGTCCAAAACTTATGACGATCAGATGCTTAAGCGCATTAGGTCCGACCCGCGCCATGCTGAGAATGTGGTTAAGGTCCCGACGCGGTCGTTGTCTGCCATATTGGTTGAGGCTAATATTATGCACCCTGATTTTGTCTCATTGGACATTACGGGTGGTGAATTGGCCGCCTTGCAGAAATTCCCATTTGATAAGCATGATGTCACTATTTGGTCGATTGAGAACAACAATGCTGATCTGGCTTTACCTGCCTTGATGCGCGAAAAAGGCTATAACCTTGCTGAGTTTTGTGGGCCTGACGAAATTTATGTTAAAATGCAGAAATAACGCATTCTAAGGCAATCCAATCTTTAAGTACCCTTTCACCCCCTGACCCCTAAATCGATCTTGAGTGACAAAATTGAGTGGTGAAAGATGACGACAGTAAATGCACCGATCATAATAAAACGTAAGAAGGTCATCCAAGGCGGTGGTCACCATGGTGGCGCATGGAAAGTTGCTATTTAAAATTGCCTTTTTGAAGTGGTGGCGCATTTTGCACCATGATTTCGGGATACGTAACCAAAGGGTGACGTGTGAAAAGTCATTCTGACCTTCCCCAAAGAAATTGCTTGGTGAGGTTCCATTTTGGATATATTTGCAAACTGCATCAGTGGCCCTAAACATGGTCTTAACGCTGCTCAGCGAGATCGCGAAAGTTTGATATAACTAGACTCTAACTTTGTTTGCTGAGGCCTGTATTTCTTGTCTGGACCTGCACGATCTGCCCGGTCTGGTTATAGACACGCAGCCCCATGTGGACGTCTTTTAGTTCCGTGACGCGGATTCGTGCCGCTTGGACGCCCGCAATGACGGACGTTAAGAGTGTTTGGTTTTCCTCCAGCGCAGAACGGATTTTGTGAGCGTTCTGGTGACCACTGGGGAGGATGCGCCCTCGGATGCAACCGCGGCCCAAAGTGGCCTAGATTTAAGTCTTTAAGGAGATATCATGGAAGTTATCCAAGCAAATACGTCGAGCGGGCCAGCATTAGCAACGCAAGCCACCGATTCCAGAGAGATTAGTTCGGATTTTGAAACCTTTTTGCGGATGTTAACTGTTCAAATGGAAAATCAGGATCCGCTAAACCCCGTTGATTCGTCCGATTATGCGGTTCAGCTGGCGACCTTTTCGGGGGTTGAGCAGCAGGTGCAAACCAACGATCTGCTTCGCAGTTTGGCCACGCAATTGGGGTCCGATGGCATGGCTCAGATGTTGGCTTGGGTTGGCAAAGAGGCCCGCGCACCCGCCGCGGCATATTTTGAGGGAGGTGCAATTACTTTGGCGCCAAACCCGGTCACAATTGCACAACGGGCAGAGATCATCGTGAAAAACGAAGCTGGCGACGAAGTCGAAAGGTTCGATATCCCCATTGGCGCCGAACGGTTAGAGTGGTCTGGGCTCGACGCGCAGGGAAATTCGCGCGAACTGGGGCTCTATTCATTTGAAGTTGTCAGCTATTCCGGCGACGATATATTGGCCTAAGATGCTGTTGACGTATATAGCATGGACACTGAGGTACGGTCGCAGGGTGGCGAAATCGTTCTCAAACTTCAAGGCGGAGCAGCAATCGCAAGCAGTCAGGTCAGCGCCTTGCGTGACCCCACACTCTAAAGCGCTTGGATCAAAAGAATGGCTGCTCCGGTTAATACGGCGCCCAATGTCATCCATGCCAGCCACGCACGGCGGCGTTGGGGTCTTTGAACGGCAACAGGGTTGTTCTGCCGTATCAGGGCATCCTCGGCGAGTTTTGGAAGAAGCGGGCCAAATTTGGCCAAAACGCGGATCATTGCAGCCAAGTCTTTTACCAACGCCCTTGGGCCGATCGATTCTTTGATGTAGTTTTCAACAACAGGGCGCGCATCGTGCCAAAGGTTCATATTCGGATCAAGCGAGCGCGCAACGCCTTCTACGACGACCATCGTTCTTTGCAGCAAGATCAGCTCGGTCCGCGTTTCCATGCCAAACCGCTGGGTAACTTCGAACAGGTATGACAGCAGGCGGGCCATCGAAATGCGGCTTGCGTCCATTCCGAAAATGGGCTCACCAACGGCACGCAATGCACGGGCGAAGGCGTCAACGTCCATGTGCGCGGGTACATAGCCTGCTTCAAAATGTACTTGTGCGACACGCGCGTAATCTTTGCGAATAAATCCAAACAAGATCTCGGCATAAACCCGGCGAGTGTATTCGTCGATCTGCCCCATGATCCCAAAATCGTAGGCAACGATATCACCATTTGCGGTGACCTTGAGGTTGCCTTGGTGCATGTCGCCGTGGAAAAATCCGTCGCGTAGCGCATGGTTCAAAAATAGCTGCAAAACACGCGCGGCAAGCGCCCGTCGATCATGACCAGCTGCATCCAGCGCCGCGTTATCACCAATATTTGTGCCTTCGACCCAATCGAGTGTCATGACGCGGCGACCAGATAGGTGCCATTTTATTTTAGGGACATCAAACCCTGCGTCGTCGTGTGTATTGGCGGCAAATTCGGACGCAGCGGAGCTTTCGAGTCGTAAATCCAATTCGCCCATGACCACACCTTCAAAATGGGTGATCACATCCATCGGACGCAAGCGGCGTGACGATGGTGACAGCAATTCAATCGTACGTGCCGCAAAATAGAACGCGTCAATGTCGCGCTGGAATGCGCGCTCAATTCCAGGACGCAAGATTTTTACGGCCACCGCTTCACCTGTGTCGGCAAGGTGTGCCTTGTGTACTTGCGCCAATG
>Ga0209712_10002026_pt1 | contig 16953 bp, 6 predicted proteins | sample ArcOceMetagenome_FD_187443 | JGI IMG/M metagenome (GOLD analysis project Ga0209712, IMG submission 187443) | Marine eukaryotic phytoplankton communities from Arctic Ocean - Arctic Ocean - Greenland ARC118M Metagenome (SPAdes) (version 2) | ecosystem: Environmental > Aquatic > Marine > Oceanic...
CCTTTACATCCTTTACATCCTTTACATCCTTTACATCCTTTACATTTCTGAAGGAGGTTGAAATTTATGTTTCAACCTTGAATTATTCTAGCCTAATTGGTTTGTAATAAACTGATTTTGGTATGTCCAGACTCAAAATAAATTTAACACAATATCGGCATAGTTAATAAATCATATTCACAACTTTTAATTAAATAATAATTTTTATGAAACGAATGAATTTTACATTCAATCAAGTTCAAGAACATGATCTGGATTCATTAAATAAAAGCTTAAAAGGCTTTCAGTTAGTGGATTTGGTTTTTTTCTTAAATTCCATTCCTTCTTTGAAAAATATTTTTTCGAAAAGAAGTTTGATTATAATTTTTTTATTCTTTAGTGTATTCAGTATACAGAGCTTATCTGCTCAAAATGAATGTACTTGGAATTCCCCAGTTCAATCTGGCTTTACAAGTGGCAATAGTCCTTCAACCCTTAGCTATACTATAGCTGGTAACACTAATGGTGTAGGAGATGGAGGATTGGCAGGTGTTACACTAACCTCTCCATTGACTATTCAGATTTGCTTTACAGGTAGCGATATGAATCATCCCAATGAAAACCTTACGGTTAATATAGAAGGTAAAACCTTTCCCGTAAATGGTACTTCAGCAGGGTGTAGAGACTTTACGTTATCTGCAGCAGAAGCTATCGCTAGATTAGCTAATGGAAGTATTACTATAATTTATCAAGATTTTGGAACCTGGTGGGATCCGGTAGTTGATGGGAATAACGATCCTGTTAATACAGGTAGTAATAATTTTTATGCAAAAATTCAAGCCTTTTCGGCAGAATATGAATTTGATATAGATAATGTTATTCCAGTAAAATGTATAGCTGATGGTACATTAAATTTGAGTCAATATGTGATTGGGCAAGGAGGAGCTGCATTAAATAATTTTTCAGGAACAGGAATTACGGGAGGAAATACCTTTAATCCTGTTACAGCAGGAATTGGAACTTATACATTGAATTATCAATTCACTTGTGTAGATGGAACAGTCATTCCTAGAAATTTATTTGTCGAGGTTGTTGAATCACCAAATGCAAATATTCAAGATGGTGTCGTTTCATGTAATGGTTCAAATAATGGTTATGACTTGACGAACTTATTCACCACTAATACTACCTCAGGAGGAACATTTAGTCTGGTAAATAATGCGGATGGGGACATATCTGGAAATTATTTGAATGCGGATGTAATTGGTTGTGTTGAAGTAAAATACACACTACTAAACCCAGATGGTTGTATGAGTGTAACTTTGGAGACTACCGCAAGTGTTTTTATTCCAGAACAACCAGCTCCGAATTTTTCTATTGTTTCTCCTGGAGCTTGCTGGGATGGGATAGATCCATTGATGATCCAAGTAAATACTGATGGTTCAACCTATATAGGATCGGCAGCTAGGACATGGTCTGTAACTGCACCGAATTTAAATTATACGTTAACTGGCACGAGTAATACAACTCCAACTCTTGCTGTAAGTAGTGTCATCAACGGAATCTTTGGATCACTAGAAATATGTTTGACCGAAACAATAATAACAAATGATAGCTGTAATCCAGCTGTTAATTGTTCAGTAGAGAAATGTAGATCAATAAATATATTGAGTGCAGGATGTAATGAAGATTGTGGTTTGTTTCCAAATGCTGATGCAGAAATGTGTCCGATATTAACGAATAATTCTTTAGCATTAGAAATTTTTGGACAAACTCTTTGTTTTGCAGAATTATTTGGAGGTGAATTATTTGAAGCATCAGTTGTACCTGGAAATTATGTTTCCACAAATAATCCTTCACAAGGAGGAACTTTAGAGCCATTAATGAGTTGTGAGGATACTGAAATAGGAGTAAGTTGGGATTTTGGACTTAATGATGAAATTTTCCCTCCAAATTCTTTTTTAGATGATCCGATTCTTCCTAATATTCCAGGGCTTGGTGAAATATGTTCTTTGGCGAATTTTTCAATTCCTTATCCAAATGGTTTTTGTGGAGATTGTGGCCCTTTAGGTTCTCCCAATTTATGTGTGGATTTAGGTATATGGGTTCCTTGTGTAAAAGTCGGTGAGTTCAATCCTTTAGGTTTTCTCAATTTTGAAATTGAAGGAATTGGAACAGTTTGCGATGTAACAGCTCGAACTTTAATTATTGATCCATTGCAAGCAGCAATTCAAGAAACCTCTATAGCTGTAGTATGGGCAGACACAGATGGAGATGGAGCTTTTGATCATTGTATTGAACAAGGGAGTATTATTTTTGATGGATCAGCAGGAGGAACGGAAACGGTTCCTAATAATGTTCAGGGTGAAGGAATTATAACTGTGAGAAACTTATCGGCAGCTATTATAGCGCCTTACTCACCTTGTGTAGCTCCAGAAGGACAAGGTCTACTTGAATTATTACCAATAGATTTCATTCCTGTAGCAGGACCAATGATCAGACAAGCTTTAACAACGATTGGTTTAGATATAAATATTGCACCTTCGGCTTACTATGATTTACCAATTCGAGTTGCTAATGATCAACTTCCAGAATTTTTAAATCCTCCAGCAGAATATGTTTTTGCAAATGATGGTGCATGTGCTGTAGCGGTAAATTGGTCACCACTTGTTGCTGTTGACGGATGTACTGGAATTGTAATTGCAGATGTGAATCAGACTAGTGGAATTTTACCAGGGACTTTCCAAGCGGTTGGAACATATCCTATTGAGTATACAGCTACAGCTTGTAATGGTATGACAATGGTTTATGGATTTGATGTAGTAGTTTCACCAGGAATGCCACAACTTCAATGTCCAGCAGATTTAACTGTTCGGAATGATGTAGATCAATGTAATACCGTAGTGTTGGGGATCACTCCTCTTCAAGGATTGGGTTGTAACACTACGATTACTTGGACTGCTCCAGGGGCACTTCCTTCTGTGGGAAATAATGATGCAAGTGGAGCTGTTTTTCCTCTTGGTTCAACGACGGTAACTTATACAATGACTTATGATGATGAGAATGGAGTAACCCAAAATTCTACCTGTGACTTTACTGTTACGGTGTTAGATCTTCAACAACCTATGGCAGTATGTCAAGATTTTGAAATACAATTAAATGATGAAGGACAAGCCGTTGTAACGGTAGCAGATATTGATGGAGGTAGTAACGATAACTGTACAGCCCCTCAGAATTTAAATATCCAAATTGCCAGAACCGATCAAGTGTTTGGCAATTTTGTAACTTTTGATTGTTTTGACGAAGGACAACAAACGGTAATTCTTAAAGTAATTGACGAAGCTGGAAATGAAAGAAGATGTTTGGCATTAATTACGGTGACGGATTATTTTCAAGATTTCGTTGTAAGTCTTGATGTTCCAGAATTATGTATTGAAGCGAACAATCCTGACCAGTTGAATTTTTCAAATTACTTAACGATAGCTTATCCTAATGGAAATGTTATTAATCATATGGATGAAATAAGTAATGGTGATGACGTAGGTGGTGTATTTGGAATCGCAGCATTTCTTTCTACTGATCCTGACAACCCAAATCCAACGGATCCTTCAGTATGGGGATCAATCCATCCATTGACAGGAATTTATACTCCTGGAACTGGAACTGGTTTTGTAACGATTAGTTATGTGTTGGGTATTGGTGGACAAGTTACGGCAGGCGTATTGAATTTGGAAGGTTGCTTTGTAATGACTCATGATGTTTTTGAACTAAGACAACCATTAACTTTAGGATCTCCTGAATGTATGTGTGGAACTGCTGATGAAAGAATTGTTGATTTGGATACGATCAGAGGAGGTCTCGAACCTTATACTATTCAGTATAACGGAACTCAATTGGATGTGGATGGAGATGGAACTGCTGACGATGCTGATGGAGAGTATACTTATGATGTAGCAAATGGGCATGATATTACAGATTTTGAAGAAGAGCTTGGATTGTTACGAGTTGTTTATACGCAACCGACTTGGTCATTCACTATTGTTGATGCAAGAGGATGTGAATTATTCAGATCTGGCTCATGTGACAATGATGATTTGTTGATTGGCCCATCAATTACTTGCCCTGCTGATGTTCCAAATTTAAATACAGAAGTACTGGAATGTGAATCTCATTACGAATGGCAACATCCATTACCAGAAGATAACTGTTCAGTTGTTTTATATAATTACCAGATTCTTAATCCAGATGGTTCCATAAATGGCCCACATAATTTGGATGCATTATTAAATATTTTACCTCCTGCTCCATTGACGGAGTTATTTGAGGCAGAGTATGAATTTGAACAAGGTACTTCGACTGTTTCTTACTACGCTGCAGATGCGCAAGGGAATTTTATTACTTGTGAGTTTTTAGTAACGGTATCGGATGATGACCCACCATATTTTATCAACTGCCCATATCCTGATGTAATTGAAAATGCGGAAACAGAGCATTGTGATGCATATATTAATTTTGCATTGCCATTGGCCAATGATAATTGTGATGTTCCTGTGGTGACACAGATTGATAATACGGGACTAAGTTCAGGAGATCGTTTTCCAGTAGGTACGACTGTACTTTACTTTCAAGCGGAAGATCTTTCTGGAAATAAAGATACTTGTAGGGTAAAAGTAATCGTGAATGATTACTGGCAAGTTCCAGATATCACTTGTCCTACTGATGTAGTACAGATGAATGATGATTGGTTGTGTAGTGCAGTCGTCAATGATATTGCACCGATTGTAGAAAGTCCATGTGAGGATAACTTATCTATTACTTATTCAATATATGCTGATGGAGCATTGACGGAGAAAAAAGAATGTGGCGTTTGGGATGCAAGTGGAGAAGTGTTTGACGTAGGTACCAGTTGGGTGAAATATACCGTAAGTAATCAACCGCTACTTTTAATTACTGAAGTTAATCAGTCGGGTGCTGTTGATCAATTGGAAATTACCAACCTTAGTCCCAATGATATCGATATCACTTGTCTAGAAATTGCTAGAACTACTTCTAATCCATTAGCAGACGAAGCATTGGCTCCATTGAGTATGATTCCTTCGTTGGCAGGTACGATTATACCTTCCGGTGGAGTTGAAGTTTACGATTTTAGTTTTGATGGAGGTGCATCAATGCAAGCTTGTTATACGATTGCTTTTGCTGGAAAAACCATTGATGAAGTGGCGGTAAACGGTGCTATCGGCTGTGGGAATTTCACAGGAAATTTGGCAAGTGGAGATGTACTTCGGATTTGTGAAGATGATACGAATGACGCTGCTGATTGGGCAGTTGCAGAACTTTGTGCTCCAATGAGCATCGGTACAATAAATAATGGATTAGAAGCTATGCCTGCAAATGGTACCTTGACTTCTCTTCAATCTGCAGAACCTACGGTCACTAGTTGTACTTTCAAAGTTACGATCAATGATGAGGAAGATCCATTCTGTGGAAGATTAGATATAAATACAGTTTATCAAGGAGTAGGAATTGGAAACATAGATGTTAATTCATGTAACCAGTCAGTTATTACAGTTCCTGCGGCAGATGGTTGTATCATTGGTGAGATTGTTTTTGACCTTTCAGGAACAGCAAGTCCTTCCAATTCAACAATTACTTTAATCAGTCCTTATGGGACAGAAGTAAATATTACAGAAATCCCTGCTGATTCACTAATGACTCTTTTTGCACAAAAATCTGCGGGTGATTGGATTTTGGATATTGTTCCAAATGCTGGAGTTACGCCAACGGTTATAGATTGGTCATTGAGTATCACATGTATTGATACATTTGATCTGGCTGACCAGACCATCAATAATGACTTAGGTTTATGTGGTGCAGAGTTCACTTGGATACACTCTTATTTCATTGATAATTGTTTTGAAGGAAGTATTAGTGTTGATTATATTTCTACTGATGCTGCATGTACTCCAACAGGAGGAATCTTAGATTTCAAAGGAGGATATGAAGTAACAGAGTTCTTCTGTGTAGGAACTACTACGGTACAATACACTTTGTTAGATATAGCTGGCAATGAATCGATGTGCAGTTTTGATGTTACGGTATTAGATGCGGAAGATCCGATCATCGTTTGCCCTGCAGATATGACTATACATCTTGATCCAGGAGCATGTCGAGTAACACTTAGTTACGAACCAGTTTCTGCCACCGATAATTGTGCAGTAGTGGATACCGTCATGACTCCGCCATCTGGTTCTGATTTTGAAATTGGAACGACGACGGTTACCATGACTATCTCAGATGCAGCAGGAAATACGAGTACTTGTTCCTATACGGTAACTGTGGTAGAATTTGTGCCAACCAATTTTGATCTTACTTGTAACAGTTTAGTAAATATTTCATTGGATGAAAACTGTGAAGCATTAGTTACTGCAGATATGATTTTGGAAGGAAATAACTACGGATGTTATGAAGATTATATCATCACCGTAATTGATACGAGTGGAAGTATCGTGATTGGTAACTTGTTGGGATTAGCTCAGGTGGGAACAACTTTGACAGTTTCTATTACTGATCCTGAAACAGGAAATACTTGTTGGGGAGAAATTTATGTAGAAGATAAATTAATTCCAACTTTTGATTGCCCTGCTGATCTTGATGTAACATGTAATGGTGCAACCGATCCATCTATCACAGGTGAAGCTGTATTGACCAGTTGTGAAATTAGTGTGACCATCGAATTCGAAGATGACTATACTGATTATAGTTGTGCCGGTGCTCCAGATGATTCTTCTGTTAGAGCAAGAATTATTCGTACTTGGACAGTAACGGACGAATCAGGAAATTCTGACCAATGTGTTCAGAATATTAATATTTTGAAACCTGAATTGGCTGATGTAGTTTTTCCAACTGATTTAGATGAAATCAATGGAAGTGCCTTGGATTGCGGCGCAGTTGCAGCTGATCCAACTTTAACTCATCCAAATAATACAGGTTACCCAGAGTATGTCAATCAAAATGTAACACCTGGTGGATTATGTGCATTCTCTATTGGATACCAAGATTTTGAATTGGAATTATGTGCTGGAGGTTCTAGCTACATAATTATTAGAACGTGGACAGTTTTGAATATATGTGAACCGTTAGTAGTAGGAGTTAATCCAATCCAACATCTTCAATCGATCAAAGTATTGGATACAACTGGTCCAGCATTAACTTGCCCAGCTCCTATGACTTTAGTTCCTGGAAGTAGTGCTTGTGAAGTAAGTGTTACTTTACCTGCTGCAACTGTTTCTGATGATTGCTCAGGATACGATGTTTACATAGAAACCTCTTATGGATTTATTTATTCAAATGGAGGTTTGATGGATGAATTATATGGACTAGGAGATCATACGGTTACTTACTATGCAACTGATGCATGCGGAAATATTTCTTCTTGTGATTATACTTTTACGGTACAAGATTTAACTGCTCCAATTGCTATTTGTGATGAAAATACCACAGTAGCTCTGGATGATTCAGGGAGTGCAACTGTGGCTGCAATTACATTCGACGATGGTAGTTATGACAACTGTAGCGAGGTTACATTTGAGGTAAGAAAAGTGATTAATAGTTGTGATCCAACTAATACAGCATTTGGATCATCGGTATCATTCTGCTGTGCAGAAGTAGGAACGGTGGTAATGGTAGAATTAAGTGTAACTGATGAAGTAGGTAATGTTAACTCATGTATGGTAGAAGTAGAAGTACAGGATAAAATTGATCCAACAGTTATCTGCCCATCAGATAAGAATGTTGAATGTTCTGAGACGTACTTAGATTATATCGTAGTGGGACAACCATTACCACAAGCTGCAGTTGATGCAAACGGAACAGCTATAGCTACAGATAATTGCTCAGGAGTAATGCTTGCAAATAATGTAATTGGTAACACCATTGAATGTGGAAACGGAACAATTACAATTGTATGGACAGCTACAGATGGAGGAGGAAGAACGTCTTCTTGTATCCAACGATACTTCGTTGAAAACAACGATCCATTTCTAGTAAGTGACATTACTTGGCCATTGGATTATACAGCAACTACCTGTGGAACTGGTTTAGAGCCAGATGATTTATCATCTCCTTATGACTACCCAGTAGTTGATGAAGGAGCCTGTAACAATATAGCAATCGGACACCATGATCAAGTACTTGATTTTGGAGTAGCAGATGCATGTTTGAAAGTATTGAGAAAATGGTATGTGATTGACTGGTGTCAAGCAGGAACTAACCAAGATCCAACTCAACCTGGACCTGGGGTATGGCACTATACACAAATCATTAAAGTAGTTAACTCTAATGATCCAACTGTAACCGTAGTAGATTTCCCAGCAGTAATTGATAACTATGATGCAGATTGTGGCAGCACATTCGCAGCATTCGAAATCACCGCTGCTGATGATTGTACTGCACCAGCTGATCTTCAAGTAACTTGGGAATTCTCAACAGGATTGACCGGTTCAGGATTAACTGCTTCAGGCGCATTCGCAAACGGATCATACTCATTGACATTCACCGTTTCTGATGGATGTGATAATACCGTATGGGAAATTCATGACTTCACAGTTGTAGATGCGAAGCAACCTACTCCGGTATGTATCTTCGGAATTGCAACTACAGTAATGCCATCTGCAGGAGCAGTAACAATTTGGGCATCTGATTTCGAATCAGGTTCTTCTTACGATAACTGTACTTCATACGGTAACTTAAAATTCTCATTCTCACAAGATATTACTGATACTAACATCACAGTTACTTGTGACGATATTCCAGCAGACGGATTATATCCAGTAACATTATATGTAACTGATGAAGTAGGAAACTTTGATTTCTGTTCAACATTTATTTCAGTTCAGGATCCAAATTTTGCTTGCCCTAACCCAACAGCGTTGATTACAGGTACAATCGAAAATGAATTCCAAGAAGTAATTGAAGAAGTTACGGTTACGTTGAGTGATGATAACGGAATGAACATCCCAGTAATTACTGGACCAACCGGTGTGTTCCAATTCAGCGAGAATTATGGAAACTACGATGTAACGCCTGAGAAAGATATCAACTACTTAAACGGAGTAACTACTTACGATTTAGTATTGATTTCTAAGCATATCTTAGGAATTGAATTATTAGATTCTCCTTACAAGGTGATTGCAGCTGATGCGAATAATTCTCAAGTAATTACTGCTTTAGATTTAGTAAAAATTAGAGCATTGATTCTTTACTTAGATGATGAATTATCTAATAATACCTCTTGGAGATTTGTAGAACAAGGGTACGTTTTCCCTAATCCAACTAATCCTTGGTTAGAAGAATTCCCAGAATTTATCGGGTTAACTTCAACAGCAGTTCCAGTTAATTTCACCGCTCTTAAAGTAGGAGATGTGAACGGTTCAGCGTCACCAAATAGTTTGTTAGGTTCTGACACTAGAACATTCAGCGGCAACTTAGCGCTTCAATTAGAAGCAACAAAAGTAGCTGAAGGAGAAGAATTTACCGTTGATTTCAAAGCTAACGATTTCAAAAACATTGCAGGTTATCAATTCACTTTAGGATTCGATCACAATGCAGTTGAATTTGTAGACGTAGCAGCTAACTTAGAAGGATTGAGTACCGCTAATTTCGGTTTGACTAAACTAAATGAAGGAGTAATTACGACTTCATGGAACTCTAGTAAAGGAGTTTCTGTAGCAAACGGAGAAGTATTATTCTCAATGACATTCCGAGCGAATGCAGCAGTAAATACCCAAGAATTATTGAGCATCAACTCTCGTTACACAGAGTCTGAAGCATATGATGGTTCTGAATTGTATAACGTAGTATTGGAATTCAACGGAAACGAAGTTTCTAACGGATTCGAATTATTTCAAAATACACCTAACCCGTTCAAAGCAGAAACTACGATTAGTTTCAACATGCCAGCAGCAGGTGCGGTTACTTTGGAAATCTACGATGTATCAGGTAGAGTATTAAGATTGATAGAAATGGATGCAGTAAAAGGAGCTAACTCTGTAAATATAAGCAGAGATGGAATCGACGCAGCAGGTATTCTTTACTACCAATTGGAAACAGCTACTGAAACAGCGACTAAGAAGATGATTATTGTTGACTAATCGATAGTTAATATAATTTCAGAATACACAGAGGGTGTTTGATTAATATCAAACACCCTCTTGTTTTTTAGTCCATTCTTTCGCACTAAAATTATTCACTTTTTTTTATGGGTAAAATTAATTTTAATATAGACAAGGTGACTCGAAGTCACCTTGTGAGGAGGGAACATTTAATTCATCTCCGTTACATTTTTAAGTACTTTGATTTGTTGTGTGGTATCCAAGCCACTTTTTACTTCCACTAAAATTCCATCAGACAACCCAATCTGAATTTGAGTTTTCTTAAAATAATTATCGCCCACTTTGAGTTGAACAAAGATAGAATCTGAATCTTTAGAAGTAATTAAATCTCTTTCATTGATCACAATAACACTATCTTTTCGACTTAAAATAATATCGCCACTTGCGCTGTAACCTGCTCGAAGGAAAGTTTCAGAAGTAGGTTTGATGGCAGCTCGTACTTCGAACTTTACCGTACCTTCTTCAGTTACTCCTTTGGGGGCAATGTATTCTAGCTCTGCACTAAATTTTTCATTTTCGATGGCCCCCACCGTTAATTCTAAAGTCATGCCTTCTTTTAATTTTCCAACATCTGATTCATCCACTTTTCCTTCGAAGATCAAAGAATTCATATCTGCCACAGAAGCAATATTAGTTCCTTCGTTAAAATTATTTCTCTCAATCACCGATGAACCTTCTTCAACTGGAATATCCAAAATCATCCCATCGACAGTCGATACCACGATGTTTGAAACTTGCTTAGAATTTTTAGTCGCTCCTTCTCGAAGCAAGGCTAAATTATCTCGGGCAAATTCTAATTCTTGCCGACGGATATCCACCTCGCTTTCGAATTGTTTTAAATTATTTTCAGAAGCAATCTTGGCATTCTCTAAGGATACTTTTTGCAAATTCAAATCAAGTTTAAAACGATTATAATCGATTTCAGAAATGACTCCATCTTGGAATAAGTCCTTTTGTCTTTCCTCTTCTTTTTGTGCATTTTCAAAACTGACTTTCGCATTTTCAACATCTAGTTTTTTGGAAAAAATATTGCGTTGCCTTTCGAGTTCTCGTTGAACTTCTTTAAATCGAATGCTGGCCAATTGAACACTACTTTGTGCATTGTTGATATTGACTTGACTAGGTACTAGTTTTATCCGAGCGATTTTATCTCCTTTTTTTACGACGTTTCCAGCTTCTACATATAGTCGATCAACTACTCCTGATACTTGAGGTTTGATGTTGACTTCTTTGCGAGGTCTGATGGAACCAGTCGCCACAGTTTTCTTGATGATGTTATCAATAGTGGCTTTGGTGAGTTCTATATTTTGCATATTGTTCCCGTCTTTTGTTTGGAAATAATAAACTAAACCAGCCGTCCCGACTAATAAAAAAAGTCCAAATGCGATTAAACAACCTTTGTTCATAATTAATTTTTTTTGTAAAAAAAAATAATGGTTAACTGTTAATGTCTCGTTTGGGATTTACAATTAACAGATTTTTTATTTTTTTAAAAAGCAATTTTTTAATAGTCAATGCTTAACACCAAACGTTTAACACCAAGCGGTATTCACCATTCACCGTTAAAAGAATAACCATTAATTTACTCGTCTTTGAGTGCGTCAACAGGATTAATATTAGCCGCTTGCATCGCTGGAATCAACCCCGTTAATGCTCCTGATATTATTAAAATGATAAGCGCAATTATGCCTATTTCAATATCCACTTCTGGATTAGCAAAATGACCATCACCGCCATCTCCTACAAAGTAAGCCATCAAAATGACTAGCCCCGTGCTCGTCAATAATCCTAAATATCCAGAGATAGTTGTGATGAAAACAGACTCCAATAAAATCATGCTGACGATAGACTGAGGAGTAGCACCCATAGCTTTTCGAATCCCGATTTCCTTAGTTCGTTCTTTTACTAAAATTAACATAATATTTCCAACCCCAATCACACCCGCCATTAAACTACCAATTCCTACGAACCAAACTATAAAACCAATTCCTTTAAATAAGCCCATGACTTCACCAAATTCTTCTTCCATATTATTAGTCCAAAAAGCTTGATCGTCATCTGGTGCTACTTTATGTCTTTTTTTCAGCATGGCTAAAATTTGAGGTTCCAAAACTGTTGCGGAAACATCGGCGTACATGGAACAAGACAGCATACTTACTTGCTTAGGGCGATTCCTCATTTTCTGAACCGTTGTCAGAGGCAGGTATAATTGTTGTTCTTCTTCTGCACCTTCTTCTCCTCTTCGATCTGAACGATACACTCCGATCACGCGATAATCGTTGCCTTGAAATGTAATATATTCTCCAACCGCTTCTTCGTCTTTTTCAAATAAAACTTCTCGAACCCGTTTTCCAATCACCACCACTTTTCTCTTTTCTTTCATATCAAAATCATTGAGCATTCTCCCTTCCAAAAATACCATTGGATTGATTTTAAATAGATCAGGACTTTCGCCTGCCATTTCGAATGCTCCTTTTTTTTCTCCTCGACTCACTTCGCCCGAAGGCATCCACATTCTAGGAGCGAGGTATTGAACTTGATCAGAGAAGTTATTTTTGATGGCAGCCATATCATCCATATTCAATCGCAAGAATCGACCTGGCAATAAACCTTTGTATGGTTTGGAGGTTCGATTGGTTCCTAAAAACATACTATTTTTGGCCATATTCCCAAACAGTCCGAGTACTCCGTTTTCCAATCCTTTTCCTGCACCCATCAAAAGTACCAACATGAATATCCCCCAAAATACCCCGAGTGCGGTGAGGAAAGTACGCAACTTATGTTTGGTAATAGTTGCGAATATTTCTTGCCATTTGTCTATGTCGAACATAATTAATTTTTTTCGGTTGACGGTCGTTTTGCTTGACGGTGGACGGCCGCTGCACTGACGGTGCGCTTAGTTTTCGAAACCGTCAGCGCAGCAGCGTCCGCTCACCGTCAAGTGAAACGACCGTCAACCATTTTTTAACCTTTCATCGCTATTACTGGATTAATTTTTACTGCTTGCAAGGCTGGAATCAATCCTGCCAATCCTCCTGAGACTACTAGAATCGCGAGTGCAATCAAAACCATTTTGATGTCTACTTCTGGATTTCTAAAAAATTCTGCTTCAATATTATTTTGCTTCATCACCGTTTGAATGGCGATGATTAATCCCATTCCGCAGAGCATTCCTAAATATCCTGCAACGCTCGTTAGAAAGATGGCTTCTTGCACAATCATGGTTACGATAGAAGATGGAGTGGCTCCAAGTGCTTTTCTTACTCCGATTTCTTTGGTTCTTTCCTTGACAATAATTAGCATAATATTACTCACGCCAATCACGCCTGCAATGATACTTCCGATGCCGACAAACCAAATGAAAAGAGAAATCATATTCATCGTAGATCGGAATCGATTATAATTTTCGATTTGATTTCGAAGATGCACCGCTTGCCGATCCGAAGGATTGAACTTCATTTGCGTAGCTAAACCCAGCCTGATCCGATCTTCGATTACTTCAGATTCTGCTAGCGTGACATCACCCATTTCGGCAGTTAATTGATGAATCGTTTTGGTTCCTTCCACCAATTGAGTAGTGGTAATTGGTAAATAAATTCTTCGTTTTTTTCCTTCCCAACCTGTATCCGTAATTACTCCAACTATTTGATAATCAGTTCCTTTTATATTCAAATACTCTCCAATGGGGGTTTCTCCTTTGGGAAAAAAACCTTCTTGAACCTTTATTCCAATCACACAAATTTTTCGTTTTTCTACCAAATCCCGTTGATTCAATAATCGTCCTTTTAGCAATTCTGGTTTTTCAAATTTGATGTAGGCCGTATTCACACATTGCACATCAAAGGAGAGACTTTGGTTTTTATATTTGATAAAATATTCTCCCCATAAAAAGTATCGACTAGCCGTTTCTTGTACTCCGTCGATCTCAGACATTAACTTAAACTCATCATTGGTAAATCTTAATCGTCGTCCAGCAGGTAAGCCTTTGTACTCTTGCGAAGTCGTTCCGGGCCACATTCTGATGATACTCATCGCATCATCTTTAAAATCTTCTTCCGCACTATTTTCCAAACCTTTCCCTGCTCCCAACAAAATCACGAGCATGAATATTCCCCACCAGACACTAAATGCCGTCAAAAAAGTTCTCAACTTGTGTCTACCAAGTGAGCTAAATATTTCCCGCCATTTGTCTGTATCAATCATCGTTTTTTAATGGTAAATTTTTAACTGTTACTGGTGAACTGTTAATGGTTAATCTCGCAGGAGGTGTTAATTTTAATGGTTAATTTTTGATGGTGAATGGTTAATCCCGAAGGAGGTGTTCATCATTCATCATTAACCGTTCACCATTAAAAAAATAAGACCTTGCAAGGAGTTAACCATTCACCGTTATCAACCCGTCTTTCATATGAATTATCCGATCCGTCATTTCAGCAATATCTTTTTCATGCGTTACGATGATCACGGTAATACCTTGAGCATTTACTTCTTTGAAAAAGTCCATGACCTCGTGAGAAATTTTGGTATCCAACGCACCCGTAGGTTCATCGGCGAGGATCACTTTAGGCTGTCCGATCAATGCTCTCGCAATGGCAACTCTTTGTTGCTGACCGCCCGAAAGTTGGGTAGGTAAATGATCTGCCCAATCTTTTAATCCTACTCTATCTAGATATTCGATGGCTCTTGCTTGCCGCTCTTTGCGAGGTACTTTTTGATAGTACAAAGGCAAGGCAACATTTTCAGCAGCCGATTTGAAATTCAATAAATTAAATGATTGGAAAACGAAACCCAGGAATCGGTTTCGGTATTGAGCAGCTTGAGTTTGACTAAGATCCTTCATCAGCGTACCATCTAGCGTATAGCTACCACCGTCATATTCGTCGAGAATTCCTAGGATATTGAGCAGGGTAGATTTACCAGAACCAGACGATCCCATGATCGCAACAAATTCTCCTTCTCGGATATCAAGGTCAATGCCTTTGAGAACTTGTAAGGTATTCTGTCCTGTGGTGTAGGATTTTGTTATGTTTTGAAGTTTAATCATAATGACAATAATGACAATTTAAAATGTTATTAGTTGTTTATGATTAGTTGACATTGAATAGAAGAAGAAATTCGTTTTTGGAGTTGAATCTTTTTAGCTCCGAGGATGAATTTTAAATAAGCTCTTATTCGTAAGAATTGTAAAAAAGGTAATATCTATTTTAATAAATAAAAAAGATGGATAAACGCAACTTGATTTTGGATAAAACTATCATTTTATACTTTTTTTCTAGAAATTAGATAGCAATAGAAAGCTTAGTTCCGCAAAATGGAGTAAGAAGTTATATCTTTGTAATCAGAATATACCCCCTTAATTATTTTACGATATTTTATGGTGAGCAATTATATGAATAGTTGAAAAGAAAGTGATTTATATTTTGCTGCCTGAGGAATGCGAATAAAATAGATTCAGAATTTTCGGTCGCTTATTTTGTTCTTAGTTTTTGCTTTGAAAGCATGAGTTTATCTGGATAAATGATTGATTTCAAAGAGGAAAATAAGGACAAAAGAAGTAGTGAAAATTCTGAATCTATTTAGTTCGCATTCCTCAGGCAGCAAAAAAGAATTATTTTCGTTTTTAAAATAGTGAAATAATAACCCCACTCCTTTTTAATTTCCCCAACCTAGAATTTTGATTTAAAATATAAGAGTTTTGACTTTTACTAAAACTCTAAAAAGTGAATAACAATAATGTTGAAAAGCACGAGTAGAGTAGCCATCGTATTTCTTTTAATTTTTACATTTGGATGTAAAGATGACCAAATCGTAGAGGATGTAAACGTTACGATTGAAAGTGAATTCAAGATTTTATTTTGGGAATCGTTAGAGGAAAATAATCGCTCTTTTAATCTTAATGTAGAAACGATAAAATTGGAGTCTTGCGAAAATACCTTAATTGATGTCGCACCTTCGATTGTTGGAAGTAATATTTTATTTACGATTCATGATATTCCTGAACCAGATTGTCCAACTCCAATTTTCATTGCTAATGCAGATATAGAAATTGGAACCCTTGGCTTTCCTCAAGTTTTTGAGATGATTATCAGTTTGAAAAATGTGATTCAAAACGAAGGAATATTGGCGGTGGATAGTGATTATTATGAATTGGAAATGAAAGAATTAAATGGAATAGTTGTTCCTGAAACAAGACTTTATAAAGTTCCTCAAAATACAATTTGGGGATATATTGCTACTGATAATAGTAATGCTGATTTAATCGCAGATGGGTTCCTTGATGAGGTAGTTAGTGTGTCAAATGACCAAGACTATATCGATGGTTATTATGGTTATTTTTCAGCAGAAAATAATGAGTTGACTATTTTGAAGCAAAATATTTCGCAAAGTTCAGTTCGAACTTTTGGATTTTCTTATGATGGAGATACTGCTGATTTGGTGGATATTCTAGCTAATTATAGGTCGCAGCATGCTAATGTTGAATTTAAAATATTTACTTCTAAAGGGGAGGAGTTTTAAGTTTATTTTTTCCAAAAAAAGTAAAAAGCCATCTCGATGATTCGGGATGGCTTTTTGTTTTTCGGCTATGATAGTTTTCTGGTAAATGTTGTGAAAGATTTTCTGATCATTTTAACCACGGGGAAAACAGAGGAGAGACACAGAAAAAACTGAGGAAAAACTTTGTGGTCTCTGTGTCCTTCCTCTGTTTTCTCTGTGGTTAAAATGCCTATGGAATGCGAACTAAATAGATTCAGAATTTTCACTACTTCTTTTGTCCTTATTTTCCCCTTTGAATTAAATCATTTAT
>Ga0209712_10002027_pt1 | contig 16953 bp, 11 predicted proteins | sample ArcOceMetagenome_FD_187443 | JGI IMG/M metagenome (GOLD analysis project Ga0209712, IMG submission 187443) | Marine eukaryotic phytoplankton communities from Arctic Ocean - Arctic Ocean - Greenland ARC118M Metagenome (SPAdes) (version 2) | ecosystem: Environmental > Aquatic > Marine > Oceanic...
CAAAACAACAACAGTGATGGTCACGATGTCGGATAGGCCTTGCTGATCTTCAATCTTCAAAATCCTCGCTGGTAATTTACTAGCACGGGGGAACGGGGTGAAGAAGGCATGAGGCATGAAGGAGGTCTCTCCAGCTGACTCCTCAAACATATCCTCATCAAAATTTACATTATGATATTCAATATGACTGCTGGAGAGAGAACTAAAAGATCTAAAATAAATTGAAAATACAAAATTTATTTTGGTTTCATGATAGAATAGTAAATTAGAATCTAACCTCTAATATTGACAAGCACAAGCTATCTATCTATCTGTGCCTGAACAATATCAGAGTATTCTTGATTTCTGTAGAATCTTCCATACCTATCGATAGAAACGATGAATGAACTACCAATTTTTGGTGATAGCCAATGCTGGACTACTCCTCGGGTGAACAGGTGCGACCTTACTCTTTTTGCAGGCGAAGAAGCAACTCATGCAAATACTATCCAGTTGCACCAACCAATTGTAATCTGTTCTGCTGTTCAATGAACAATTGAAGACCACACGAATTGGTGGTGGACCAGCACCGTTCAATAGTTTTTTGTAGCCGCCGCAAGCAGGTTACTAAAAAGAGGAAAGCTGATGAGATCAGTGCTGCCATTGACGCTATTATTCCAGATGTAACATTGCCACATACCTTTGATCCCTTAAATAGATATTACTACATGTGCTTTCAAAAAATGTATTGATGTGTTAGACTGCTGTTCGTGTTAGATTGTTTGTATCAACACCAGCGGTATGATGTACAAAAAAATTCACACCTACTTGTTACGGATAGTAGTAACATCACAAAGAGCATGTTGTGAGGCAACAGGCAACAGGCAACAACGCTGAGACTGAATGCTCACACATAATAAGATTCGCAATGGCGTCGTTTACGTCGTCGTCGATTCCATTGAATCCAACACTGCGGACCGCAGCGCTCAATACAGTAATTATTATCCCGCTTTTATCCAATGGTGATAGTTTCTCCAAAAAATCCGTTGAGACGCTATTCAGCTCTCTCGCAGACATTAATCTAGAGAGGAATATCTCACCCAAGGTGGCGAAATCAAATGCGAGAGAAGTTACACTCATCATCCCTAATGCAAACCTTACTCCGCCAGGAGAATGGAGATATGATGATACACCTCTTCAATCCCACGATTGGGGTTTAGGTTGTCAACGCATGCTATTTGTCGATGGCAAACAGAGTATCCACGCTCTGGATCGTCTCAAAGCATTCTGCACCAAAGATCAAACTCGGTCAAGTCACTATGGCGAATTTGTGGATCTTTATCCAAGTCGAGGAATTGCGTCTGTAATCGGAGTGTTGAATGTCAAAGATTGTAATTCCGTGGAAGATTTGCATCGGGCAGAAGAGGAACTTGAATCTTGGATGCAAAAATTCACTCCCATTTTGTATGCACAAAAATATTGGGATGAAGCATTCGATAGCCCAATGGCACCAAAATATTATGTAGATAAACGGCTTTTTGTGTTTGATAGTTTTGATGAAGGAAATGAGCTTGATCTGACAGAGTCAAAGTTGAAGCCAGGGGAGCTTGTGGCATTTCCTCCGACGGAAAATATGGACTTGCATCTAAATGTTGTTGTGAACGATTTGGCGGTATCAATGTTTATGAACTTGGAGCGCAGAATTCGCACCTTGGATGAACTTGGAATCAATACAAAAGATTCAGGAAGGGTGAAATTAGAGAAACAACCATCAACGAAGATTAAAGATATTGCAGATATCGTAGGTCCCAATAGCAATCTTAATGATTTGTCTCTCGACGACGATGACATGGAACTTGTGGCTGGCACAGGGCCTGTATCTAGAGAATCATCCTCAGAGTCTACTGGAAAAAATGATAAAGGAGGAGAGAAGATGGCTATGCCTGGGCTCGGACGTTTGGCCGCCAATGCTGTCAAGGCCTTCCAGAAAGGAAATGCCATTGTTGATGATGCATATGCACATCTTGTTCCAATCGAACACGAATTGCAGACACCTATTGACGGTAATTTTGACGAGGCGAAGTTAATAGGCAGAGATATTGAACTTCTATTCAAAAGAAATGCAGCAAGGAGGGAGAAGCATGCTGCTGACTTCGCACTTCAAGCGGGGTCTGCAATGGATGCTTACGATAGGTATACAAAGGCTGCAGCGGCCTCAAAAGCCGCTCATGACCCTCTCTGGTATGCTGCTGCCTTGGAAGGTATTGCCACCAGTTTTGTTGCCATGTCAGATACTGGAGGTCATGGAGCTGACATGTACCTGGAAAATAATTTCCAGTATCCAGACGAACTTATGCTTGCAGCTCTAGCAATACTGGGGATTGGAGACGATGGAAAAGATGCTACAAAGATCGACAAGAGTAAAACAACAATGCCTAGAGCTGTGCATGCACTACTAGAAGAAACGGAAGGGATTTACAGCCGAAACATTAAACTGGCTAGTATTCATTCTGAGCTCGCACTCAAAATGGCTTGGTATACTGCAGAACTGGAAGGGTTGCACGTCCGGTGTCGCTGGGGAGAGGGATTTGCAGGTGTCGCCGACGAAGAAGCAATCGACGAGCATACAATGATTACTTCCATAAGTGGCACTCAAAACAGGTGGGAATTGACAAGTGTCTTCAACATTGATTTGACCGCGTTGCAGAAGAGAGGAAAATTAAACGCGCCACTCAGTCAGAACACAGCCGCGCAATGTCAACGCTTTACAGAATTACTGCATCGCGCATCTGCAAGTGGAGGATTAGATTCATACACAAGGGCTGCTGTTGCTGCGAGATGTGCAAAACTCTGTCTACAGGGAATTCGAGGAACAAATTGGATCGATTCTCTGGGTCACAATAAAAGACTTCATAGGGAAACATTTCCTAGAAAAGCCGGTCTCTTTACAACCATTGCTGCAGAATCAATGTCACAATGCAAATCAGAAAATGCTCAAATTTGTGCCAAAGGCTTTTGGGCTGCTGCATCTCATTTATACTCGAAGGATGGCAACAAATTTGACGGAAATAACATGTATGGTTGGGCAGCCTTGCGTTCTACAATTTTACATGCAATGAGTCTTTACGGCGGACGGGCTTCTACCGAAAAAGGTGAGTATTTTGTATCACCAACCGCTCACAAACATGACTATGCACCTAATAATATTGATATTGATTTCCTCGTAGCTCTCGAGAAACTTCTTCTCTTGTTGGGCGAATGTACTCCAAAGTCACAGCATTATACCACCTCGGTTCGCGTGGTGGCAGCTGATGTTGCATCACAGGAAAAGAAGACAGAGACCGCGTCAGTGTTGGATGCACCCGATTCTCCTACACCGGCTTTTGTTTCTGTGGCAAAACCAACTGGGCATAGCCGTGCAAAGAGTGGGTCAGTAACTACCCGTTCTTCTTTCTTTCCACAAATGAACTCGCAGGCAATGACCGAACAATCTAAGTGGGTAGACGAGGATGCCGTTCCAACCATATTGTTGCCCTTGGTTGAACCTTCATCAAAAGTTGCAGTAATGAGAGCTGATTCGGGGGAGATTCGATTCCTCAAAAAGTTTGTCAAATCATACAACATTTTGTCATCATTGATATCTTTACACTGTGTTGTTACCCAAATGAGTTTCGAAACATGCATTGCCGCCCAAAAGCACTGCATTACTAGCTTAACAGAATTGCGAAGGACGCTCCCAACTGTATCGCCAGACAACAATCTTGATAGTGAAATAGTTACATTGGAAATGTATTTACTCGAGCAGCTTCAACGGTCAACAATATCACCGTTAGAAATCGCCTCTGTGAAAATAAGAAAGGTTAGTACCTCTCAACTGGACTCTTCTCCTTGCTTTAACCATGCATTTAATAAGGACACATCTAATGCTCTTATTTCAAACAGTCCGAATCGCACTTATTACTGGATAAGGTCAAGGCAGCAGGCTTCCAAGGGAAAGGCAAAGGGTCTCTCGCGACGTTCTTCAATCCCTATGCGAATAAGAAGAATGATTCAACAGGAAAGAATATACTTACTCTTGTTGCTCAAGGGGAAGAAAGAACAATTGAAATCGAGTTTAATAACTGTTTGGCAGTACCCCTTGAAATCCCGAATTGTCAGCTAGTGTTCGACAAGTCATGCACTCTCGACATCGAAGCGCCGCCTCTATCCTTTACATTGCCCCCGAAATCCGAAAATTACGCAGTGCACTTCCCATTCATTGTCGCCTCTTTGGACACGGAATCCAGGCCGGCAACGAAGGATAAGGAGGAAAGCAAAGAAGCTTCTCCATCGCCCTTCGCATTTGAAGCCATAGGTATACGAGTATCGACTTTTAACAGGTCTTTCTTTGTTCCTTTCGAACCTGATGTAATATTAGATTCAAAGGGAACGAAGGCAAAAATTGCCCCTCAGATACCAATTCCGATATCTACCTTTCAGTCCCAAAAGAAGTCAACTACACCCGTCGATAAACCCTCTTTTGTGAATTTGGAGGGCGTACTAGCCCAACCTAACCTACTTGTATCCTTTGCAACTTCTCCAACCCCACTTGAAGACGCAGTGACAGTCCCAGTCTTTTTATCAGATGGAGAAATCTTCACAATTCCTCCATTCCGTCTGGAGAATGATTTTGGGTCAAGTGGACTAGGCTCACTTCAGCGCCTTCAGATTGTTGGTGTTGGAATGCCAGGGTTGCCTGAAGAGATTTTATTTGACACGGACGAAGTTGCGAAAGCATTGGAGGAAGAAGAAGATAGATTCTCTGACGAAGAATTAGAGGATGACGACTTTGACGAAATGATGGAACATGATGGGGTAAGTCTTTGCTTGATTAATATAATACTTGCAGTTTTGTTCTACTCCCTCACACCCTGCTTTTATTCAGCTCCCACCTCTCAAAATGAAATGCCTAGCAGAAGGACTTTCTTTATCGAGTATAAATGATAAGAGCAAATCTCTCGGTGAAGGCAGCATTCTTTCATTTCAGATTGCGGCGACTCATGATATGGGAGACAGAATAAAAAATGGAGGTAATGTGCGAATTCGATTTAGATACCGTGGGCCTTCACCGATTACCGGCATTGAGATTTGGAGAAAGCGAGAAATCGCTCTTAAAATCGTGAAGGTGAAAGGGCCGAGGATTTCTTCCCTTACATTCCGTTCCGATCTCAGTTGGGGCAGTCCCTATTCTGATCTATGCCACGCACTAGCCATTCAGAGAATCAAGAAGGAAACTGTGATCAGTTTTGCTGATGGTCTCGACGGGGATGCTATTTTTGAAGGGAATGTCAGCGAAATCTTAATACCTTCCGGTGAAGTTAGTAATGCTCTGGAGAAGAAGACATTACTAGACAACATCGGGAAAAGCAAGGGTGTCTATATCACAACTAACGACATTGTGATTCTAATGGCTGTTGCAAATGAAACTGGATCAACAATAATTTTATCCAACCGATCTGGTGTTGTCGGTGGGTTTGTAGAAGAACCGATGCCTACCGTGAGAGTGAGCTCTGGTGTGAGTGTGAAGATACCTGTTGTTATCCCCCGTATAGCTTGCCTTGACGGGAATGGAGATGTTGTGGAAATCGCCAATGAATTGATATCCCACACCGCTCTCAAATGGGAGTCCGAAGTAGTCGATGATGACAAGAATGATTCAATGCACAAAGGAAAACGCAAGGGACGTGTCAGAATCCCCTCGCGCTGCTTGAAAGAAATGATTCAGGAACACCATTCTTTCGCAACTCGCATTTGCAAGCCTCCTATTTCCATTCAGTTTTTGGTAGACAATGATAAAAAGGATGAGATAGGTGTAATGATAGGTATTCCAATCGACGTTACTATTAGCGCAACTGCCGAGGGTAAGTTTATGGATGATCTTTTGTCAGAGTGAATCACACACCATGAAAACAACATACCATCGCTAACATGAGCCCCCACTGCATATTTCCTTTCCAAGATTGGATACCCATCGAAACACTCAAGAACTGTACAGCTACACTTGAATTCTGTTGCGCTCGGAAAAATTCTGGCGTAAATCCTCAAACCTTTCTTCAAGACAACCAAGGTTCATACATTTGGTGCGGTCAGGTCCGCAAATCATTTCGATTCGACAAGGCCAAACTTTCGCACAATGCTAGATTATGTTTTACCTCAACTGGCGATTTCGTCGTCTCCGCTTGCGTGAAAATCAAAAGAAAAAACAACGAAGAAGTTTGGTGGGCACCTGACTTTCAGTGTATCAAAGTCACTAAAGAGTAATGCTCAATAATTGAAACAAATATTCCTATCCGATAACCATTTTTATCAGTAGTGTCTATTACTATTCACTAGATGTTTCACAACCATGAAGTCAGCTCTGGTTGCTTCAAAGGCTCCCTAATTCTTTGCTTTTCCGGTTACGAGCTTACCAGTTATTCCCCGCCCAGTTAACTGAACAATGGGTTCATCGCTCTTAGAGGAAAAATACTGAGATCTTCCCACTAAATCCGTTGGATCTCTAGTAGAAGCAACACCGTCAGTATCCCACCTAGCGCTAATAGTTAGGTCTTGCCCCTCAAACCAATACTTATCGTTTGACATGAAAGCAGCTCCTTCCTGCGTCAGATCTAATGTGCTTAATTGAAAGTTATACGGGAATTTAGGATTTGAAATGCGCGAAGCTAATACTGGGGGAGGTTTGCCATTGCTTCCATCGAGGATGGCTTGAGGAATATTGCCTCCTTTACTTGGTCTTGCTGTAATGTACACCGCAGATGCACTAGTCTCCTCTGGAAATCCTTCTACTGATTTCACAGTGACTGTTCCTGACACCAACTTCCTTTCCTTTGGAAGTGTACTCGTACTTTGAGTATCATCTGCAATTGCGATAGAAGGAGAAGTAGCAACCGCTGCCACAACGCCGATAAAAAATCTTCTAGAAAGGTCGCCGCAGCCATCCTTGCATTCATAATCTGCATTTGCCGCCATGTTCTTCTCAATTTTAGCTCGAGATGTCAACAGAGCACCAGGAGAAAATGAAAAAACAACACTTGTCCTGAACAGCACCGCAGAAAAGGCAGCAATTAAAAAGCATAAAGAGTGAGCCATATTCTTGAAATATCGCAACCAATGAGTGTTATTAACGGACTTGTCAGTTGGTGTAGTTGATCGGTTAATCAGTGGTGATTGCTGATCGCTGATCGCTGATCGCTGATCGCTGATCGCTGATCGAAGAAGTCGGTGGTCGGTGATGTCGACGATGTGAACGGCTCTTTAGTGTGTATCGTAGTTTGTTTCGAAAGAAGCAGAGATCATCCGCGGTTCATTTTTGGCTGATGAGGAGGGGGTAACAGGCTGTTTTTCAGATTTTGGGAATCTGTATCCCGTGGAAAACACGGATAGTAGATTTCCAAGATCTGTAACCCCTCGAAAAACCACGGATAACAGATTTTGGAAAGTCATTGGTGCAAACAACTCTAGTCTCAGCTATTCTAAGAATTTGTAAAGTGATTGAAGCAGCTTCATTCGTAGCAAATTTACATTAGGCATCGAATGTTGGATGTACGGTTTTATTGATGTATTACTTTCTGTCTAGACAGATTTGTGCTTGATCTTCCACGAAATCAAGTGTGTAACGATTCTCATCACAAACACGCTTCAATTCATCATGGTGGATTTGCACAGATCGATGCATAGAGCGAAAAGCTCTCATGAAACCACCGCGATGCTTCTCCATGTGCAGACCATGAACCCTGAGCATTTCAAGGCAAAATTGAAGATAAAACTCCAAATGAGGCGAATCTAGCATGCATTTGGAAATAAATTGCATCAATCTTTCGATGTGCTCAGGTCCGATCGATTTTACAACAAGAGGTATTGATCCGAAAGGGATCTCCTCTAGGACTTCGCGAACTAAAGCATATTCGTTCAAGTGAAGACTCACGAGAAGGGCAACACTATGCTTCCCATTCCTGAGGTTGGAACGCACAGCGCCAGGTGTGATTTCCTCTGTTAAAGATATGGGATCAAATATCATATCATCGTCAAGAGAGTAGACATGAAGACCTTCGTTAGAAACTGCCGCCCATTCCCTTCCGGTAGAGGAAAATGCCACCTGGGATGTCATTACCTCGACCTTACTTTTTCTGGAACCGTCATCTCCCCGTTTAGCACCAGGGAGATTAGCGCTAAAGTCTGCCTCGTCCCCAGAATCATCATTCACGTCAATTGGTCCGCCATCTGCCAGATTCTTTGAGTTCAGCTCATCTAGAATGCCGTCTAGACTTCGGTTAAAACTGACTTGAAACTTTTTGACAAGTATTTGTTGAGATATTTCATAAATGCATATGTATTTACTGTTTCCGCCAGCCAGCACGCAAGATCCATCAGCAGAGTAGCATACACTCGTAAAGTAACGGGCCGAAGAATTGTTGTCCGAGGTCATTCTGTCATTAATTTTTCGCCCTGTGAAATTGAAAAGTGGACACAAGGTAAGTAAGTGGGAAAGAGACAAATGGGATTACTCTTGTAGGACAAATACTCACCTCCAGCAATGTCACGTTTACCATCAATCTCACACATCAACTTGCAATCCTCAACATTCCATACACTGAGTAAACCTCCAATCGTCCCTGTAACCATATGCTTCCCATCTGGACGGAAAGCGCAGCAAACTACATCTTGCGCATGTTTAATGCTTTCAGGCTCTCCCTCCCGTTTGTACAAGTCCCATATTTTTACAGTACCATCCCAAGAGGCAGATGCCAAAGTTCCCCTCGTGGGATGAAACTTGAGCTCAGATATCGGTCCAACATGTCCAGTAAGAATATCTAGGAGCTTACCATTTTGCATACTCCACGTATATATATGAAAAGGATCCATCGTTCCTGCAACTACAACTTCTCCAGAAGGATCGACAGCAAGACTTGTGAATTGACAAGGTGAAGGAGCTGTATAAGTACGGAAGTTTCGATAGCGATGAAGATCATGGGCTCGCACGGTTCCATCTAAACTAGAAGTCAACACAACGCTCGAGTTTGTGAAAACGACAGCAGAGATCGGAGCTGTGTGAGACTTCAACGTGCAATAACAGAATCCTGATGATGTATTCCAAAGTTTGAGCGACCCGTCTTCTCCACCAGTTGCAACTACGACTCCATCGCTGCTGTAAGCCATACATCTCATACCGTAGGAATGACCACGTTGCTTAATGATATAAGATTCCGAGCGCCACTCCCAAACTAAGAGCTGCTGAGTTGACGGGCATCCAAATGCAAGCCATTCTCCAGTATCATTGATTGCTACTGTACGAATCACTTGATTAGACAGTGACAAAGTGTGAATATTACTCATGGATGGCAATTCATAGAGTCCAAAAATACCCGACGCAAATCCAACAATCAAGAGATTATTCCTGGCAGAGAAGTTTGTAGCCGAAACATCAGTATCTTGGTGAAAATAATGCCTCGCGCTTACTTCCCAAGTCGCTTTTGGCAAGTGCTGTGCCTGGGTAATAGAATCGTCGCTCGCCAATCCATTGTTTGTAGTCGAAAGCAAATTATTTGACATTCCACCAAAGAAGTTTACAGCTGCATTGGAAGCATCCATAAAGTCTTTTTTTTGTTCATCAACCTTTCCCTCGTCGGAATAAGTACAAGCCCACGAAACTAGGGCACCATCACTGCTCACAGTGTATACTTTTCTGAGCCTCCCTCCACTACCAGGAGTAATCTTTTCAAAGTACGCCCCAACAACGCTACTCTTATGCCCACTCAAGGTTACAGGTTCATAGCCATCTACAGTCTGTACTGTCCACATGCGTACAGTACCACTTCGCGAACTAGCCATGATCACGGATGAATCAGAGCTCCACTCCACATTAACGACACTATCTCCAAGGCCAGTATAAGTTCTATGAAGCACGAACGGTGCAAATTCCCTACGCAAACCTGGTGAATGCCACACTTGCACATGATTCCCATAACTGACTGCAAAATATGAACCACAGGGAGAAAACTCACAAATCCTGACATTTCTCTTGAAACTAAATCGATGCAAAACAACAGAGCGATTAAAGTTTACTAGCATGGCATGATTTTCTGTGTCAATGATGATTAAGAGGCGATCATCAGGGGATAGAGCAATCGTTTTAATGTTTGACCTCGCCTCACAAGATAGAGTTCTGACAGAGTGTGTCAGTAAGTCAATAACTTGCACTCTGTTCGAAACAGGGGAGAGGAGTACATTTCCTGACGAAGTGTAAACAATGTTGCCTCCAGCAGTCGCCGAAGCCGTATTGCTAGCATTTGGCGTTCCATACGCAGAACCGCAGAGACGGTGGAGTTTGTAGTTAAACTTCATGTGTAGAAAATGGAAAGGTCTCCAAGGCAGTCTACTTTGTTACTGTTGTACTCGTATCAAGGAGGATTGTTCATTGTTTGTCAAGCGAGCGTCGCGAGCGAGGTTGTGTAAATTTTGTTCTTTTGAGTGGTTCTTGGTTGGTTGAGGGATTGGGCGCGAAATGAATTTGAAACTATTAAATATCTCATAACCTGTTTTCGTCAAGATAAATATAAGCCTATAATTTCAAGATAATAATTTATTGAAAGGATGAAAAATGAAATACTGTGACGAAGAAATAACAATACATACTGTATTTGAATATGACCTCCATCAGCCTTAGTGTGGTTAAAAATTGTTTCCCTCCTCCGGGGGGTCTGAGAGATCTCTCTCGCGACTGGCAGGAAGGAGGGGAACTTCAAACTGGGACTGGAATAATGTAAAGCTCTCTGGTCATAACCTTTTCTTCCGGCACTGAAGGCAAGAGTAGGAATTCTAGAGACTTCTCAGATCCTCTTGACTCGTGATTTCCAATCTCCAATTATTTCTGACGGTCGAAAAATAAAAGACAAAAGAATAATGATACGCTTCGCATGTCATATATTAAGAACATTTCGCAAATCAATATCACCTCGCAGGGAGATTATTCTGATTGGCCGATGGAAGGTATTAGAATGCCTGGCATTAATGATGTGTTCTGTGGTCGAGGAAGAGGTAAGCAACAAACACTGCATCAGCATTGTTCAAAATTATATTATCAACTCAACATATAATGACATCCTTCTGCAGGACAAATGATCACAATGGCAACATTCGCTATTGTAACATGGTTGAAGAACGTAAAGGAGAGTACGTCAACTCGTCCGGACAGTCACATAAAAACGATATTATGCATGGCATTTGTCCGTTCTTGGCGAGCCCAAATGCCACCAGGGAGATTCTTAAAATTGGATATAAAGAATCAACTGTGGACTGATGTCGGGTACAAACAGGCCACGAGGAAAACTTCCCAAGCACTTCGAAAAAAAAACGCCCAGAAGAAACAGAACCAAGTCATTAACCGCGACGGCGACTCGTCTGAGGGTAGCGAATACCCCGAGGACAGTGCTGTCTCCAATAAAGTTGATACGCAAACGGTAAGATCTTATCTCAATATAGTAGCTTTTTTTATTGTATGCAATCAGTTTTTCTGAAGACCTTGCTGAATTTGTCCTACTCTGTCTCAGGTTTTGTTAACCGGACCAATGTCGACTCGCAAAGATCTTGTCGCCACAAGACCAATCTGATACTAGCATGGGACTGGCTTTCCTGGATTTTTTAGCGCAGTGCCAGCAGGGTTTTCTTAGGATAGGACTCTAATCGAAACAGATGAGACCACTGCCTGCAAGGTCAATCGCATGGGCAATCGTTCGACGTTAGCTCTAAAAGAATGTATCATTGTACACGCGAACCCAACAGTGTCTTTCATGATAGTTTTGATAGGAAAATTGATAAAGTTGTGTCACCGGTGGATTCCTCGTCAAGAGCTTCATCACTTAAGATCTTCTACATAGGATGTCGCCTCTACGGATTCTCCGAATGTATGATAGGGGCAGATATAGTCAAACTTCCTAACATAACGAGAACTCTATCTGATCGATACGAGACAGAGAAACCACATCGTCAGAGTAGCGTTAGAATCAGAGAGCAAAGATAGAGTATGCCATTCACTTTGATCACAGGCAGCATTTTTCGCAGAGATTTGAACACCCATAGATACCGCCGTAAGAATTTATTCCTAAGAGTAACAGTATGATTGAATCATGTTATTAAACATCTTTTCTTCTGAATTTAATGCGTTTATAAAAGGTTTTGTCACGAATGGGTCATTGGACCTATGCTATGTAACTCAGATTAGAACCGGGGTACAATCCGAATTCTCAGGGTTTGCGATGCATTTGTTGCGCTCTTACCTCTAGAGGCACCACATGACCACATCTCAAGAATTGTTTCTTAACAAAATTCGTACCTGGTCCTACAGTAGTAATCACCTAGGCCAATGACAGAAACAAGCAAACAGAAAATATGGAGTCTAAATGATTGTTATCGCAAGTACAGTAGTTTGAAGTAACTCTTCTTTTTATGACGAGATGACAATTCTAGTAGGGAATGCCTATTCTTCCACTTCCTTATTATCACTAGCATCGATCCAATCGCATACAAAATCGATGGCACTGCGAGCTTCTGGGAGAAATGCGGTCAAAACAGGCCATACGTGGCACATGTATTTCCATACTCCAAGATCTACACTGATGCCTGCTTTTCTTGCTTTATTGCACATATCAATATTTTGGTCGTAAACGCATTCATGCTCTGAAACGATGAGACATATTGGTGGTAGCCCCTCAAATGATCTGTTGACGGGTGATTCTTCATATCGCACAGTGTCATCTCCAAGAGTGGAAAAATATGGCACCCCCTCATCACAGACAGACTGAAAAATTCAACGACGAGCAATGTAAGAACATATGACAAGTTAGTTATATACACCAGGCAAAGAAAATGATGCAACTTACCTCGTTCACGATCAAGTCCATCGATCTGAACTCTTTAAAACTTCCCTTTGGGACGGTAAAATCGACAAAAGGCGACATCAATACAGCCCCTCTGGGCACGTTCAGCATTCGATTGCTTTGCAAAGATTGTTTCTGACTTTGTAACTCTACAATCCTTTGCAGCAACCGAAGAACCAAACCTCCTCCACTCGATATTCCAAACAAGACAACATTTTCCGGATCGAAACCTTTGACTTGAATCAAATAAGCATACGCTCGAACAATGTCATCAAGGGCGTCAAAAAAGTGGTACTCTGGCAGCAACCTGTATTGCGGAATGAACACATCCATATTACACTTTTGAGAAAGCTTTGTTCCAAAATGAACATTTCCTTTGGCATCGCCACCCAGAAATGCTCCTCCATAGAGATAGAAAAGAACTTTTTTCGATTTCGATTCGCTCATTGAACTATTTTCATGGTGTATATAATACCCAGACACTGGTCTATCTGATTCACGCTGGGACAGAGCCTTCATCAAGGTCACTTCATTCTTGTGCTTGTCGAACTTAATCTTTTCAACATTTCCATCACTTTCCCTGATGAGTGACCTTAGACTCTTGGTCCCATAGCCATGCATTTTCGGATAAATGTCAGGGCCATGCCATACCGATAGCATACTTAGTGAATATCTAATCCTTCGGATACTCACGGGGAACAGACGGCCCCAATACATGATCGTGGTAAGAGCATGATACTCAAAGGATGCATCCTTATGTATTCCTGTTCGATTTCCAAGAGTCGAACGATGAAGGGGCAAATAAAGCGACCAAACCTTCATGAGGAAGGTTTGCCTTAGTCGAAGAGGAACGGCTTCAAATAGCCGAAACAGATGAGTTTCTACAAAAGCAAGGAGGTCGCTGAGAAGTTTGCAAATTCTCCGGATTGATTTAACATTGCGTGGGTCAAATGGCATTCCCAAGTGGAGGTTGAGATTTCTTTTCACCGCAATGGGACTCGAATTCGGATGCTGGTAAGCGTCATAAGGTTCTTTAGACTTGCAGTGAAGGAAGGTGGAAGAAGGCCCTGTTCCGTGGTATGATTGGACTTGAACTCTATCGCCATCGGCACGCTGCTGCAATAATTCTTCTGTCTTTGCCAATGCCTTCTCGCTGCTCATTTCGTTGGGGGGCATTATATGGGATCTGGGTAGTGTAGTGTAGTGTAGTAGTAGTAGTTAGAAGTAGTATATCAGCTACGAAGTGTTTTCCTTACGATTACTCAACTGGATGTACCGGTATGTATGTACGATGATAATACCGGTATGATGTGTCGTGTTGTGTCATTGTCAGATTGATTGGATGTTCCTGTCGACGATGATGTCTTCTTGTCAAATTGATTGGATGTTGAATGTTCAAGTGAGGCGGTCGTGCAAGCGTCGACATAATATGACGTCATTGATGATAAGAAAGGCCTATAACTTGATGGATTTGTTATCGCCACAGCACCAATGACAAGAGATGATTTCGGCAATTTCTCAACATACTACGGCATCCCAAAGATTAAAGTACACTTGGCCCTAATTGAACATGCCATGGGACTAAAAGGTATTTGAAAGCCCTGTAAAATGCTACGAGAATGGTATAATGACACAGGTAGTAAAATTCGTCTTCGATCCGCGCCTCACAAGTGATTGTTATGGATTGACAATCAGTGGTACTAGGAGACTTCAGATAGCTGATTGTGACTCACCCACTGACGAAAATGCTTTCTTTGTTCAAGGAGATACTGATGGAGAGAAGAGGCTCTATGCAAAAAGGAATCGCAATTCTGTTACGTCGACTTTATTTATTGGCATTGATCCCAAATCCCAACAGAAAACATGGCAATACAACCACATCTCTTTTGCTTTGTTAACTAATATGATGGTTGCAACTTCTGAGAATGCAACTGGATTGGGAGATCCAACTTCTGACCAGGAAGATGAGAGGCTAAAGAGCTAGTAGGACCGACAGTCAGAAATCATAGAATTCCTCTGATATTCAGTTCAGGAAGTTGCAGCCACAAAAGCTGAAGAATAGGTTTAGGTGAAGCAGAGCCCTCTATGATTTTACATATTTAAATACTTCACTTATTAACATCAACTTCACGCCGCCGAAACAGCAAATTTTCAGGATACTTTTGAGTAACGATATCTTCCGCCAATGACTCCCATGTATCGTATTTCTTCTCCACAATTTGCTGAGGACCACGATACATTCCAGTCTGATACAGGTCATAACCAGCCTCAAACACGGTTTTAACCATGGCCTTCTTTTGACGCTTCTTATGCATTTTCCCATTCTTCATCTCCATCGCAAATTGTTTGACAATCCGTGAATTGAACAATTTTGTTGTACCTTGCATAATAAATGGCTCAAATCCCTCCACATCCAACTTGAAGAATGCAATATTCACAGCTGGACTATTATTAGAGTTTTTGGCAAACCATCCACGCTTTTCAGCAAAGGTATCCAATTGGACTAGTACTATTTCTCCTAATTCAACTGCCGTGCGATTATTATGGCGCATGGAAATAGTCTCGTCAAATGTAAAAGAACCAGGGTTTGACTCTGCACCTTGAAAAAACATTTTCGTCTCATCCACATTACTAGCACCCATGGGAATTACTTGTATAATATCCTCAAAGCCATTCAATATAATTGACTCGCATAGCCGTAATAGATTAGTCGGATTAGGTTCAAATGTGTAGACTTTAGACGCACCATGTGCAGCAGCAAGAAGAGAGAACCACCCTACATTGCCTCCAACATCTAGAAATATTCTTTTGTTGTCGTTATTATCACTATCGCCCTTGAACGCTTCAATGACACGAGCAGTCAATTCTGATTCATAATAAAATCCCTTTTTAAACGACGAAGCCCGGACTTGGTCAAGGATTTCCGAGTGAGTTGCCCAATAAAATGGCACGGGGGTTCGAGTTCTAGTTACGTAGGACTTTTCATATCCAGAGACTTTCTCTACCTGTGAAATGAGGCCTTGTCGGAAAGAGCGTAAGTAATCTTTACAGTCTAATGCATCAGGATCATTATCGGTAGTTGATTCCATTTTTTTCACTTTCAATCCCGTCTTTTCTAGTAGTGGATGCATTCCATCAGCAGTGTTATTTTTAGTTTCAATCCGCAGCATAAGAATAGAGGAATAGAAATTAAGCGAAGCAAAAAAATGGCACATCCTCCTAGAAATATCGACGTTAGATTCTTTGTCCAAATTTTACAAAGACAGCTTCTTTGATTGGTTTTGACTCGTCTACTACTGTGTGGTGATGTATGATTCGTGTTCGTTGTTGTATTGGTAGAGTACATCTTGTGCAATTTAAATTTGAAATTGAAGGGTAGGCGATTCGACTTATCCGTAGTAAGCTTATTTTTTAAGTTTTTCTAAAACAGTGAGAATGCGAGAATATTCTCTTGTTTCGCCGTTTGGCTCTTCTCAGTTAGAAAATTGAAAATTTATTCCCGTAGGTGAGCAAAGTTTGCTCAAGAATGTCATAGAATCAGATAGTAGCCTAATCGTGTGGATAAAGGTGAGAATTTCACTTTTTTTGACGTGAGAATTTCATACTTGAGACTTTAACTTGAGATTCTCATTGATATTTTATGATTCATTAAATATCAGGCTTTTAGTGGTGGAGGGCTTAAGTAATATTAAGATCTATAACCTATCTACTTTATGTAACTACTGTAGCAGGCGGTTCATCTATATGCGTTATAAAAGATCATAACCTATCAAACGAATGTTTTACAATATGAGTGAGACAACTTGATACTTGACATTGATTATTGGACATGCCTCTAGCTACATGGACACTTATCCGTGGATATTTCGACAGGTTTTTAGGCAGTTTTGGATATCCAATCACGAAATATATCCTGCAACGCTCATTCAATGCTTAAACTGTTAGAAATATTATCTAATGAGTAACGGTCTGCGAAGACCGTTATATGGTCCGCCATTAGTTCGGATTACGATGATCAAATGAGCGATGGAGAGCGCCGACAAAGGTGCCTCCAATGAGATGA
>Ga0209712_10002028_pt1 | contig 16945 bp, 14 predicted proteins | sample ArcOceMetagenome_FD_187443 | JGI IMG/M metagenome (GOLD analysis project Ga0209712, IMG submission 187443) | Marine eukaryotic phytoplankton communities from Arctic Ocean - Arctic Ocean - Greenland ARC118M Metagenome (SPAdes) (version 2) | ecosystem: Environmental > Aquatic > Marine > Oceanic...
CGAGAGGATCAGCATGCACACGACGACGATCTGCGTTACGAACAACCCTGATTGACGAAGACACACTTTCGAAGTCGATAGAAGCGATACTGGCTGGTATACTGGTTGATCCTGAGTAAGCTAGCTAGGACAGTCAACCCGGCGTGTGGTTATCTTCTGATTCTCCCAATATGAGATTTGATTCAATTCTTGTAACACTAAGCGCTGTTTAATATCACAAATAATACCTATTGAGATGAACGTTGTCACGCATCTCTTTCGAACGTGTAGCATGTAGCATAATTGAACTGCACGCGCTTAATGTTGTCAGAATTTGCAGCGTATATCGTATCTCCCTTGTACCCGGCCTCGCCCCCGGCAGCGTATATCGTATCTCCCTTGTACCCGGCCTCGCCCCCGGCAAACCCACCCAAACCATTTTGCAGCCTTCCCGAGAAGAGGAAGGCAAGACGGCAACAAGACACGGATCTCATTCAAGTTAAAGCACAATTGATGTCCAGTTCTGATTTGCTTTCCCATCTCAATCACTCAAGAGAAGGCCAACATCTAATAATTCAATGATCTTCCGGAATGACCTGGATCTCCTTCAAGTTACGGCACAGTTAATATCCAGTTCTGATTTGCCTTCCCATCTCAAGCGGTTGGGCTTCCCTGTTTGATAAAAGAAAGAAGCCCCCGATCCAACACAATAATGATCTCATAACAAATACAAATCTCCAAAACGATACAACATAAAACATGAATATCCAACGCCACCGCCGATTCAACGTCAATACATGCCCAAGAAACATCAAAATGTTTGAGGACGACCGCCGCATAGATCAGCATGATGATCTAAAAGGACTCGATGACTTTTTGCCGAGAGGATCAGCATGCACACGACGACGATCTGCGTTACGAACAACCCTGATTGACGAAGACACACTTTCGAAGTCGATAGAAGCGATACTGGCTGGTATACTGGTTGATCCTGAGTAAGCTGCGAGCTAGGCCAGCTACCCCGTGTGGTGTCTTTTCATTATCCTAGCAGCAGGCGAGACCGAGAGGTACAATAGGAGCCTGATTGCACATTGCACAATATTTCAAATATCTACACTACCCTAGTAAGCATTATAATATAACAAATAATAACTATTGAAGTATATGAATATGTTATTAACAAATGGTACATGGTTTGCATGCCGGTCAGTGTAACCATCAATACGATTGGTGTACTGCTCATGTTTGTTTGTCATGTACGTTGACATGATATTGTGTGCGTGACTATTTGCTATGCATCAATGAGATTATTTTATATTACAGTATACATGTATTAACGCACCAGTCTGCAAACTGCAAAACAGTGCTACCTTCACCATCGTGGGGCTTACTCTTTCAACTTCTCAGATCGTGATCGTAGAGGAAACCAAGAACCCTCTCTCCTCTCTCTTCGTAGCGACTACACGTAGTTATTCCAACCCCTGGAGATATTCATATCGTCTTTCGTCTTCCACAATTATCGTATCATGGCATAAACGCCAATTCGACTGCTCAGTATCAGGAATCAGGAAGGCTTCAAAACTGGCTTGACGTTAATGGCTCAGCCAGTGGCCAGGGCAAGCCAGTCATTATGGGCAGTGGGCAGCAGAGGCAGGACTTTGGTGGTATAGTACCAGTACCGTAAGAACGATGTAACAATGGCAACATGATTTCTACCAATATACTGTACTCGTCCAGCTATACTCATACTTTGTACCAATTTATTATTTTAATGACGCCTCAATCTTATTTTGTCATTGTTTCATCAGTCCGGTATTCTACCAGTAAACCAATGTAAAATAAAGATGGTCAGTCTCAGTCTATCTTTTTCGGCACTTTCCTATCTCTCGGAAGCAACCATGCATCATCTAGACCTAGAGGGGCAAAATAATTGGGATCTAGTCCTCCTCTACTCCAAAGTACCGTACAAACCCTCTGATCCATGGCCGGATTTCGTCACCATTACTCTGGTCTGTTTGATTTGATGGACTATTCCACATTCGTCAATTCTTCTTTGCTCCTTTCCGCGGATCGTTGGCCCGGAACGAGTAGTATTCCCAGTTACGTTACCGAGATAATGGTGAAGTAAATTCTCACAAAATCGGTAGGTTGCTATACACGGGTCGAGGCCGAGGAAGAGGTCAGTGATGGTTCGGTGCAGCGACGCGAGGACTCTAATAGTTTGTTCATTTCGTGCAATGCAACACTTTGAAACCACCTCCCGGTTCTTCCATGAGTTGAGACGAGTTTGGAATGGAATGAGCTCATGGTTAGACTAATGACATGGTATTCATCTTGGTCAGTTTATGCACGGCGCACTTTTTGAGAAAATGAGTTTGACGCATATTGGTATGCTACTTTTGTGCCAATTTTTGGCGGGCTCGGTCATGTTGCGGATGCTCAATGTAAAGTTGTAATGTTTTTCTCTGTATTGTCATGTAGTCGGCATGGCATCGCATCCTTCCATTCGACAATGGTAGTAATGTAATGTACTCACGCCACTTTAAACTTATCGAAGACAGACTTGTGTATGATCACGCTCTTGGGGGTTTGGGTAAAATGACCAAATACCTCATGCCTGATTACGAAATAGTGATAGACTAGGCAAATCCATTATCCATTCTGTTAGCTGGTACGGTGATTATCATCCATAACACATGGACACGACGACAGAGACTCCAGATTGTCGACTTTAGTACGTGTAGTTGGTCTAGGCTATCTCCGAGATGATGACGATGATCAGCATCATATCTCTCGATTGCTCACAAGCCAGGGCAAGTGGAATGCTTTGTCGTCAGTTTGTTAATGTTAATCTGGACGCGCCTATATAACATATAACCAGCCCATTCATTATGGTTGCGTTAGTGCTGCAACACTAACGGGAAGAGTGGGCCTGCTTCGTGAAACAGCTTCCGAGACAGCTTCATGCTATCGCAGTCCACCATGGCCTGACGTGACTTTGTAACATGGAAAGAAGTCACCAGTCACCATCGCTTGGGTGATCATGATCGTGATCAGGATGTACTGTATCATTACATTCTCAAACCTCGGCTCTTGACAACATGGTCTGGGAAATTAAATCATTCTGGTGCATTTTACAGTATACAGTATGCATTGTATTCCTTGATGGACATGGACATGGACATGAACGCATCAAAATAATCTCATTTTCCGGGCTGTATGTGCATCCATCATCCAATGAAAACGGTGCAATTCACAAACCTCAAGAAACGAAATCGAGGCAGAAGAGGCGTCCTCCTTCACTTTCTTCCCGTTTCTTCATTTTCAAATTTTAGATTAGTAGTACTAATTTAGGCGTCTTGACATTTTAAAAGCCCGAATTTAGACTAGCTCAAGTATGCTTGATGGTAATGGACATGGACATGGGCATGGACATGGGCATGGACATGGGCATGGGCATGGACATGGACGACATGGACATGGACGACATGGACATGGGGGTTACAGTAGTTACAGGTATAGCCGGCCATGTTGGATTGAGTGAGGCCCTGCTGGGCGGACTTCTTGTTTGCTCGATAACCGATAACCGATAACCGATAACACATATTGAAAATATTCGATATTCGAATATTGAGTTGAGTTGATTTCATTGGTCAATATTCAATATTCTAGAGTATTCTCGTCGTCCAAAATTTCAATTTTATAAATATTAATAAGCCTTGTTTGACCGTTAAAGGATGGGAAACGAATCATCAATCATCATCATCAATCATGCAAGAGATCTTGAAGAAAGACGTTGTCGAAATGTACCGTATGATATGTTCAATGTCGGTACGCACCGTGAATATCCAAAATGCATCTTTTAGTGTCCATAAAATCAACTATTATTGATTGATTGATTGAATACAGAATACAGAATACAGAATACAGAATACAGTATTGTTAGAAGATAGCACGTAGTAGAGCTACCGTTATAATAAACCAGTTCCAGATCCAGTTTCCAGTTTCCAGTTTCCAGTAAATCATCAAGAAGCAGTTTGCAGTTCCACGCTTTAATTACAATGCCAATGAAGCAACCACCATCATCGTCTCTCCATCAACAAGAAGTTGCCAGCACTGCCACTACTACAAATACTACAAATACTACAAATACTACAAATACTACAAATACTACAAATACTACAAATACTACAAATACAACTGCACTGGCCTCCTCACAGATTAAAAATACCAGTAAACCAAGAACCACATTCACATCCAAATCTAAATCAGCTTCTATAATCTACTCCATCCTATTCTTAACCTCCTTCAGCACAAGTGTCAGCACTGTCTCCAGCTTTACACTTCCCTTGTTGCCAACAGCTTCTACTACTACAATGACGACCAGAAGGAATAGCCTCCGCAATGGAAATGGAAATGGAAATGCATCACTCTACAATAAACACGAAGACACATCCAACCTGTATTCCAATCTATTATCTTCTCCTTCACAGGGAGGAGTCACTAGAAGAGTTCCACATGCACATGCAATGCAGATGCAGATGCAGTCCAATGGAAATGACAATCATAGCAGAACCAGCAATCGCAGTCACAGTCACAGCAATCGCAAAGGATTATCTACTTCACCAGGGTCCAATTCCAATGTCAACTCGTCCAATAAGAGAACTGGAACTGGGACTGGAAAAAGACGCAAAGCTGCACAAAAAGCCTCGTCCTTCTTTTCATCTTTCCCACTCTACTTTAGCAAAGACTCAAATGATGACATTGGAGATGATGATTCCAACACTAACAGTATGATTAACGGAAACATGAATGGCAATGGCAATGGCAATGGCAATGGCAATGGCAATACCGCCACCATTTCACAATTGCAGCAAGAAAATGAAATATTACGGACAACAATCACAAACCTCCAACAAGAAAACCATGTTCTTGAAAAAAGGCATGCGAAGCAACGCATTATTGTGGAACAATTCGAGGGGGAGGGGAAACCCATGTTTGACGTCTATGGCGATGCCGTTGAATCTACATGGTGGGGAGATGTAGATGGTACTGCGGGTACTGGCGATGGCACTGACGATAATGATATGGATGCGACTTCGCATGCGGCCACGGCTCCAGTGGCGCATACCAAGCGACAAGTGCAATTTGGGGATCCGGAGAGTCAAACTTTGAATTTAGGATTGACGCACCGTGAACGTGGTGCTGCCAATTCCAATTCCAATTCAGGAGATGATCGTTCGAGGGCGTCGTCGCTTACCACTTCTAGTGGACAACAGATTCCGGGACAGGTGCAGGTGCGTCAGGGACAAGGTCAAGGTCAAGAACTGGAGGAGGAGTGTGATGTGGAGATGGATGGGGCTTGTCCGATTGAACCAGATATTTCTTTTAAAGATGCGTTGAAGGATAGGGCGTATTGGCTTGTGGGGTTGCTGACGTTGCAGAGTATGAGTGGGCTTATTTTGTCAAGGAATGAGTTGCTTTTGCAGACTCATCCTGTTATTATTTACTTTTTGACAATGCTTGTTGGTGCTGGTGGTAATGCTGGTAATCAGGCGGCTGTGAGAGGTACGTAGCGTGCGTGTGGGTCGATGGATACATGGACGGATGCAGATGATGTTACATGGCTTGTGTTGAATTATGTTGATGTTGAAATTGGATGTAACTTTTCACTCAATCAATTACCCATTCCTTTTATACAGTCATTCGCGGCATTGCACTGGGAAATCTCACCGAAAGAACCCAACGAAAATTCCTCAACCGTGAATTCAAAATGGCCGTATCCCTCAGTGTCATATTATCTGTTGCGGGGTTCATCCGTGCTGTAGCATTTGGGACGCCCTTTGCAGAAACGGTGGCGGTCACGACTGCTCTGGCCATTATTGTGTTTACGAGTATTTGCTTTGGAGCGGTATTGCCATTGCTTTTGATGAAGATTAATGTTGATCCTGCGCATAGTTCGACGTCTATTCAGGTGATTATGGATATTTTGGGAGTGCTCTTGACTGTGGTTGTGAGTACGACGATTTTGGATAGTCCCATGGGTGTAATGATTATTGCCAAGCTGACTGGAAATTAGTGTTGGTGCTGCTGTACATGTACATGTATATTCGAATATGTACATGTGCAGTATTAGTACCGTGTCGTGTGTATTAGTACTGTGTCATGCGTGTGGATCATCTGATTGGAGTGCGTGTACGCAAGTGTATTTGTGTACGTCTACGTGTGCGTGTGGTTAGTTTCTGCACAAAGGCATGACTAATTCTCGGCATTAGGTACGGTATGTGCACAAGCATGTTCTGCGAGTGCAGTACTTTACTGTGCTACACTGTACGGTATATCAGGCAATGGGTGAATGTTCAATGCTAACGAATGATAACTGACAAGAGAGGAAATGGATATCTTGACTTATAATAGAGGATCTATTATTGAATACACGTTGAAGTTATATAGATTGGATAACTTTGAGGAACATTCACATTATTTGTCAACGCCGTATTGTTTGCCTACAGACGGCTAAGCTTGGCTGGAGTAAAGATAGAATTAATCGTTCTTAGCGGACTCTATTGCAGTAAAAGTAGATCTTTACACAGATCTTTACACTTCCTGAACTTCGTGACGATCTTCAGTTGTTTCCTCAGTCCAAGTATGTTTGGTTTCTATATACCCCCGATACTACAGTCTCAGAGGAAGCTTCTGTAAAATCTATGAATTTTTCTCTAACAGCAATAGTTTAGTTTATTAGTGTGCATCTATATCTATTACGGATTCATTCATCAAGTAGAGATTATTCAGTGTACGAGCACATCCTCTGAGAAATAATATCGAGGTGGTATGTCTTGCCGTCACGTGTACTCATCTTCCCATCAAGGTGCATTTATTAAGACGCATTCTGAAAATCAGTGACAGCAGTGATGTCCAAAGGTGTAGCATCGAGTAACATCGCCTCACTGACAACCTCCTCAAGGTCGGCACAGTAGCCCTGTCCAAATACAAAGGCTCCTTGCCCTCCGAAATGCGTATTGTATCTCTGAGCCTGCTTGAGTAATTTTCCATTTGGAATCTTTGTGTTACGGGCGTACGTTACTGATGCATAATACAACTTCGCATCGATCCACTTGACAAGCCGACCATTGATGGAGATCGGACGTAAGAAGAGTACATCGGGGGTCGGCCCTCGTGGCCTGGTACCAGCCCTCATTTCTGTGAGAAGTTCGGATTCAGTGAGGAAGAACTTTTCATTCGAGTTTGATGATAAAGCGTCACCGAGGAAAGAATGCACCGCCTCCTCGAAAAGAGACGCCACATGCTGTTGGCCGGTGTTGCTTCCCATCTGTGACGACTGATTCACTCTCGCCATTCCACCTGGAAAGGAGCGAAGCATTGACCTCCGGAGACTGAGAGCTTGGTACATTGTCATCTGATTCTGCTCACAAGCAACTTGGATTTGATCTAATCTGTGTTGGGGAAGGTCCCGGCCTCTTCCCCACTCACCTTTGCGGTGCAAGGTCTGAAGGACCCTGCTCTCGCATTCTTTAGATGGAACAACCATCCTACATGGCCATTGGATTTCAACAACATCGGATCTGTTGCATTTGTTTGACATTGTCCTTGAATAACGAGAGAGAGAGCAAACGTGCTGCTTATTTGTGAGCATAGGACAAGTGCTCCAGTGCTGGTACCAGTCCATACTGATCAAGAAGTTAAAATATGAAGATTTTGGACAGGCGTGTAGTTATTGAAAAAAAATGTGTTGTAGTCTGTTGCACATGGAATTCGGTAGGTCGCATACTAATGTTTCACTGTTTCATTCAATGAAGGATCCCATTTTCATTTGACGAGAAATCAAGTTCCCAAGCAACCAGTGATACTGCACTGAATGTTGTTTTGAATCGAAAACAGTTGTTGTCTAGTAGAGTAGCTTGCAAGAAGAGGATGCTGAAAATAAATATTGAAATATTTACTTCGAAGTTAAGGCCAGTAATTGAACCATTGAGACTTTTTGTGGTGCCACTGTGAACAAATCATACAGTATACAAGACGCTGACCTGCATATTCGAATATGCGAGCAGCGATTACTGCGAGTTCTTCAGAGCATTGAGCATTTTGTCGACTGTCACTTTGTTGTCATCACTCGACAATATCATCATAATATCTTCAATATACTCTCCCAATTCTCCGAAGGACTCTACATTTCCTGATACCATATCAAAAGTTTCTAAGTCTTTATGAAGAGCTGAGAAGACGTGAAGAGTAACCTCCCGACCTGCTTCAATGCCGAAGAAGTCATTTTTCACGGTCTTCACCTTGATGGTCTCAAATTGCACTTTCTTTACACTCCCAGCGGAATTCAGTTCTAACTCCACTGTATCCCTGTCACTGGCAATCTTTTCATCAAGTGGCTGAAAGAGATCCAACGGCTTAAGTGGCCCAATACGATTAAGAGGACTAGTGAAATGAACATCTACCTTCGCGATTTCGTCAATGGCATTCACGCAAAATACCTCCCTTGCCCCGGAGGCTAATGCTGTAGCAATACCAAAGGGATCAGTCGCTCCACCGTCAATCAAATTGTATACTCCCTCTTGTACCACATCGTTATAATCAGTCTTTGAAAGTTCCTTGCTGTTCCAAATTTTGTCGAGAAGTCCCTGTCCGTACGAAAAAGATTCACTTGGTTGCTTTTTACAAGCAAAGCCAACAGCTGGGTTCCTGCAGAAGAAGTTAGCATTACGAATTGGAGATTCAAGGAAATGGGATGTAAATGTAAATGTGCACTTACGCGTTGAGACCTTCACACAAAAGTGCCGTAGCTTTCTCGCCCAACAGAGAGGCGAATCCAACAGCAGCACTGCTTGCAGCTACAGGTCCTACAATCGGCATATCTGCGAAAGAATTCTGGCTGTTCGTCATTGGTTGCATTCCTTTAGCGCTGACAGGGGGTCGAAAGAACGATGAAACTTTGCTTCCTATTCCCAATGGATCAAAGAAAGATTTCTTAACGTCTCCATAATGCTTGATTTGAATTTTTTTTGACATGTCATTGATTTCTGGTAAGGGCGTAGCTGCAGCCGGGTAACCTAGAACAGTACTGAATATAACAGGTACAAGTAGCGGTACAAATTCAAATGCCCATTCTGCCCTAACAACATTGTAGCTAAGCTGTTTGTTCGAATCAGGCCAATTCACCCACAGGTAGTTGCGAAGGGGGCCACTTGGTGTCACACCTGTAGAAATAATATTCCACGACTTTCCCTTACACCAGTCTTGAACCTCACTTCCTAGAGTTGCCTCACTGATATCGGGTCCCAAAAGGAATTCGGTGAGGGAGTACCACGAAAACTGGCTTCCATCTTCCGTACTCAGTTTCGCATAAGCCGCAAACAATTTAACACCAGCGATGGTGGCGACCTGATCTTCCAAATTTGCTATATCGATTGAACTTTTTTTGGGGTCTGGTGTTGCCATGATTGCTTGGGTAAGCGCATCGAACCTTTTACCGTAATCAACATAGAATGTTTTTCTGACAGTTCCTTTCTCCTGGCCGGAGACACATTGTTTCGCCATCTTTTCCACCATAATCCTGTAGACTTTTGAGTAAACGAGATAGGAAGTAAACCAGGAACCCCCTGAAATGGTACTGAGGGATGAGACATCCTTGTATAGACCAGAATTCGCCAATGGGCTCGAGTCTTCAATTAAAGTCGGGTCGCGTTTCATCAATACAGCGAGAAGACCAGCTGTCAATGCTGTCTATAACGTTGTTGGGGCGGGGAGAAAGTTGAGTGATAGGTATTAGTAAATCTTTCGAATCATATATTTTTGGATGCAAGAGTTTGCAGATTTTAGTATGTTTATGTTTATATCCAGATCACGAGATCACGAGGACCGGCGATCTATTAGGAGAGAGGAGGAGAAAGATGCTGCTCTTCGTACCTGATCAGAGACAGACTTGAATCCGCCGCCACTGAACGCAATTCCAATTTGATTCGCCTCCGCCGTGACTCTTCTTACGAAGACGGCCGTCGCAAGAAACAACAGTTGGGATGTTCTAACAAACATAGTCGGCAGTAGAGTATGAGAAGATATTATTACTTGTAGACATAGGACTTCGGAAAGTACAAAAAGGCCCGACGCGACGAGCCGACGAGATCGTAGATCGTATTTTTTTAAGAGTCTAATCTCAACACCAATAGTGATGTCTACGTGACGAATATATTCCACGATCGTATCTTTTTAAAACAGCTGTTTTTAGAGATCTTCAAGATTCTATGTTCTTATCTATTGACCTGGGAGACATCACAATCCATACCGAGTTACTGTTGTACTTAAATGAGTTTTTTTGTTCTACTGATAGGTTAAGCGACCTACAGATACCCTCCCATCTTCATCTTATTATTACTTTACCGACATCAGGTTCTTGTGCCTTACTATCGACGTGATCTAAGTGTGATCAACCTCACCAATAGCAGCTAGCTACAAAAACAAACCCGGGTAGGTGGTGAGTGGTGGTGGTGAACATTCTCGAGAACCAAGCGAGAGAACCAAGCGAGAAAAGTCGTGACACCACCTTCAGTCAAATTTAGCCGAAAAAAGAATGTTAAAAAAAAGAAGCATCATACATCTCCTCCCATCTTCAATCTGCGCGCTTCATCATTCGGCACATTTTCGAAACAACGAACGACAACGTCAACGACCGCTTGGGCCGAACGTAAAAATTCTTGAATCTAGCAGATCATACTACTGCGATACCGGTAGTATTAGGAGAACGCAATTTAAGTTCAACGCAGTACACATGTAGTAGTAATAATGTGGAATGCACCTTTGATCATTCAAGTCTCTACTGCATCAGTATCCTTACTTTCGTCGACAACAATAGTTGGTATGATGTATTTCTCAACAGCAGAGGAGGTGAAATTGTCATCGTCCTACCGACGCGTGATTTTCGCCTGAGATAATCTGACATTATGCAATCAATCGCAATGATCACCGGTCCGTTTTCTAAACAGAACGTTCACACTTGTGATATCAACGACGTACTTTTCACAGTAGGGGGGTCTGGTCTGGTGTCTGGTGAATCTATACATGTTTTTCCTTTGCTACTACTATTTGTGAAAGCTCAGGTACGGAATGACTGACCAAAACTTTAAGAGAGTTGAAACCATCTGTCACTGTTGAGCCATGGTGTACAGTTTGGCATCATCTACGGCCGCAGTCTACCTCGAGACCTCCAGTAGCCTATGATTTTTGTTACTATGTTACATATCCGGCAGATTGCAAGGTAGTAGATTCTCCAGACTTTGGGCAATGCACCCGAGGAAATTTCAGAGAGTCGTTCCTCGTCGATTGCGCTCTTGCGGTTCCTATTATTTGTTTCATGAGCATTATTGTTTGCATGACATTGTTGTGCTTCCATGCATTTGAGAAAACAAGGGAGGACCGTCGGGAAGATCAAGAACAAAATATCGACAGGACCGACGAAGAGTCAACCCAGCAAGAAAACATCGACCTTAGTCTGAAGGATCCACAGCACAAGGTTTTCGTTCGGCCCTTGTCCAGACTTTACACGAAAGAGATTATTACCCAGGCAACTGTCTTCGTTCTTCAGTATGCCCCTTGTAACGTTGTTCCTTGGCAAATCCAACATGATCGTGCTTGCATCGAAGAATGGGACCATTCCGATTCTATGTTCGATCCTTTACCCTCTTGGTGACCTTGTCAACGTGCTAATTTATTGCCGGCCCAATATTGCGGCCTTGCGGCGAAGGTAGACGAACCTTTCATGGATTGGTGCTTTATTTCATGGTATTCCCGCAGGCGGGGAGACCCCGAGACAATCACCTGCGCATTCCTTGTGTTGTTGCGCTAAGGTAGACGAGGAGAGCGACGATGCCAGCAACGCGGTTGGTTTCAAACCAATGCAACATCATGTTCGTGAGATGATCAAGAGCCAACCTTTTGGCGTAGCAAATGGGTGTATGGTCAGCTCCGGGTAGAATATGCCGGAAGCGAGATTGAGATGAGTAGCAGGTTTAATAATAGCGTGCAGTCTAGACCAGGCATAGATTGGAATCATTTATATAACTTTGGAGAATTAGATGGAATAACAGAAGTAGAGTGGCCAAGTTGGCAAGTTGGATGTTCATTCAGTGAAACCCCACCACGGACTTTCCAAACGGTTTCATCGTGGCCAAACTCGGTGAGTACTTTTTCCAAGATTAAGTTTGTTTCTCTCGACCCCAACACTAGTCTGTGAGCCTTAAAAAACGAACAGTGTAGAACCAAAATGAGAAACCATCAGAAATTTGAAAAACTCTCACCACTGACACCCTCACGCGCCCGTACGTGTAGTAACCAGGTACTGGTAGTACAATATTCAGCAGCAACCCCCCACGGTAGGAGGACTGCGCGTACCACCTTGCTGTTTTTCGTTTGTTTATGATGCGAAAACGCATTGGTCCCAAGCAAGATTGCCAGGCGTGCTACAATGTGGAATTGTGAGCTAGATGCAAGAGAGAACTGCAGACCTCGTTCCTTCTTGCCAAGCGAATTGTTTCTCAAAAATCGTGAGATTTTCGGGGAGGATATTAAGGAAGTTTTGCCATCCACACGTCTGTATTCTTGCCAGAACATTGGTCAGGGCTGTACACAAGGAAAGGAGTAAAATAATCAGAAATCTCTGACTATGATATTCCTTTGCTGATGCAAGCGATATTATTGAACGAATGGTTTTAGTACATCCTGTATGCTCGGTACTTTTACTCAAAATGATGCCTTCAATCAGGAAATATCGAAGAGAAAGCTTCATATCCCAACACCCTCTTGTAAATACGAAAAAGGCAGTGGTAAAGGGCACGGATTTCTGACTCCTATAGAAGGAAGTGCAGGATCGTCGTTCTGCAAGCGCGCTCTCAACTGTGGACGACGAATCTTGAGGATTATCAGCCGAAAAAGGTAGAAACATCTTTTATGTTCGATATTCAACCAAGATTATTTTAATGGTGAATCAGACAAGATCGTGGACAGGACTATTGAGTACTAGGAAAGTGAATGTCAAGAATGGTGCTAGTAACTAACTGTAAGCGCGTCTCTAATAATCCTGGCTGCAACCACATTCGAACATGAATTCCATTCGTGTCCAATGCCCACGGTGTGTATTCAAATTGGATTAACAAGTTATCCAACAATAAATTTCAAAGAAATGACAACAATGGCAAGATTGCACTGAGATCATTTTGAATTTACCGAAAGAGCAACACGTAGTAGAGAAATTATACTGCAACCGACAGAAGATCAGCTAACGAAATCTTCCTTACATTCGTCGCTTTCTTCCGGCCATACTTTCTCAGTAATTTTTGAACACACTATTATTTATTTTTGAGTAGAACGTAGATAGAAGTTCAAAGTGCGAAGTGCACTACTGCATTATACTGTGCATTGTATTTATATACTGTAATAGCACACATTTTCTCAACAAATGGCCTGCTGAGTGGCGCAGAGGAAGCGTGTCGGGCTCATAACCCGAAGGTCGTAGGATCGAAACCTACCTTAGCAATTATTTTTGCATCAACAGGAGATACTTGATCCCCCCTTCCTCTGTCCAAACAAAACCCTCACTACAGTACAAACACTGCCTCGCTATCGTTCAGTGAGGGCTAAATTCATGGGGGGTACAACCCCCCTGTATTTTCCGGGTTGTTCAATAACCAGGGGTGGGTCCCCCATTTTTTTACGGGGGGTTCGACCCCTATCGTACTAGTATCTATTTCATTACAACTACAACTTCAACAGCATGATTATGTTACCGGTATGATGACAATAATACATTCGCACTTCCTCTCAATAGAACCGTAGTGACTCAAAGAAGGCTTTTGATGTGTTCTGCATTGTCGTCTTTCATCTCCTTGCTAGGCTTCTCCCAATCTCCCTTGACGCCTCCAAGCAATCTTGTAGTATCGTTCTTGCCCAAACCAAACATGAGATCGTTATGGTAATTATAAAAGCACATTTCATGTTTCCCTTCGCCCTTCTTCGCATTGTAATGTAATGGAATATTCTTCAATTTGTTCACATCTCTACAGATACCGCACACTGTGTATGTTTTGGTGCCACACCACGCACACATCCGAGGCTTGTCCAATTTCTTGACATTGGAGGCATGCCTGCATATGCTATCTAGGTCTCCGCACAATCGAGATGATGCATACCTCTTTGCTGACCGGAACTGCTTTGCTGTAACTCCTACTATCTCTTTCCTCTTGCCGCCAGCACGATTTACCCTCGAGATGCCAGTGACGACTCGCATCATCTCATCGCCAGGATAATTCATTCTCTTAGGAGAATACATGAGCATCTGCTTTGATAACATTTCCCGGAATTGAAAGTAAGTTAATCTTTTCTTTGCATCTATTTCCCATAAAGGCTCAATCTTTCCTTCACAACATTCTTCATAGATACCAAAAGCCAAGACAATGACTAGGGCGATCGCGTGATTCTTTGGAGCGTGCCAATACTTCCACGTACGATAGAATATTGAAGCATTCTTCAACAAATGATCGACAACGTCAATTCGGAAGTAAGTTGAAAGGTAGAGTCGCCTTGCATGATTCATTTCAATTCCCCAGTATCGCTTGTTCTCCTTCCTCCCCCTCTCACGGATCTCGACAAATAGGTTGCATTCATTGAGCGCATTGACAGTTGCAATATTGGTTGAAGACGTGGACTGAAATGAGACGTGCACTCTTTGATATCCATCTGTATTCTTCACCGCAATGATGGGATTAGTGAACCTTGCAACTTTTGAGTACGGATCACCTCCCTTGGTCTTCCCAACCTGCAGGTACTCGCCATTGATATCTTTAGGCAAAACATTCCTTGCATTAGTGCCAATGATCCCCAATCCTTTCTTGCCAGCCCAGTGAAGCACTGTATCATCAATAAAATAATTATCAGCAGTTATGCATGGTTTCTTTTTGAAGATCTTCTTCGTACCTACCTGTCCTGGCTCATCCGTGATCACCATGTTTAGCAGTTTCGTAGCCACGTAGTGCAGCTCCACAGTACCCATTTTGGTAAAGCCTTCAGGCTTGGTGTGTAGCTTATGCCTATGCATGTACGCTCGAGGACGGAATCGACGCGAGTCTGAGATCACGACAACTTGTCCTCCCTTAGGTACTTTCTTACCAATTAGCCGCCCTGTCAATCCACTTCCCACTTCGCCAAAGCCCGCATGCCCCCACGTGGTCTCATCCACTGTTTGATTCATATCAGCATGCTTTGTGATTGCATTTGTGTTATGAATCATTGCTCTGTAGATCAAGTCGTACTTGTACGCAGGATCATATCCAGGATCTCCCCTCTTTGGACAGCTACTATTATGACAGAGCTTCATGGACGCCTTCACTTGACGGAATCTTGTCAATGTCATTGTAGTTGCAATGTCATTATTGTAACAGGTTCCACCCGGTTCCCATCTACGGTGTAGTGCACCACTGCTCCCACCAAGAACACCATCTTGAACTAAGATTCCATCAAAATGCAGTAACTCGGCTGCAGAAGTAGGTTTCCAGGCATGACCGTAGCTTCCACCAAATCCAGACTCTGCTTTACTCATATTAGTAAATCTTTCTACATCTGTGTAATATGATACACGAGGGTCGTCATCAATTCCTGATTTTGTAGGATCGCATAAAGGGAGCACCAATTGAAAGAAGAATAATGCGTCGGCACTCTCCATCCTAAATTCGTCCAATCCCAGTGTCTTCAAGACGTCCGCATCCAATGCACCATCCATTTCTTCTGGGAACAGATTACTTGTTGTTGCTCCACATCTGTATGGTCTCTCAGGATTCTGCCATCCTTTGTAATGAAACTCCCAACCATTAATCAATCTCCTACCATTACCATCCGCAGGGACAGGAATAGCACCAGTTGGGAGAGCATGATGTTTATACTTAGTTGTTTTAGCTCTACCTCCAAAGACTGGTTTAAAGCAATACCTTGGCCAATCCCCTGGATTATCCACAGCTTCAAACTTTGGTTCTCCTCTTTTATCTTCAACTGTCGGAGCATTCCAATCAGACGGAGGACGTGAAATCTTAATTTCCTTCTTCCCTGATCCAAACGTCATCCCTCCCAAAGCAGGAGTAGAATCATTTGTGACTAGAGATTCTGCTCCCCTCTCACCATTTACTTCTAACTGACCAATTACATCAGTACTACCTGTTGCAGTCAAATTTACAAAACCTTTCAACATTCCTCGCAGGTCCTTGTCTTCAACCTGAACACTGTTTTCTTGCTTCACCACTGCTGCTTCATTATGCAGTTCAAATTCATCACCTTCAACATCACTGTCTCCTCCATCACCTCCATTTACTTCCTCCTCCAACTCTAGTCTTGTGGACTCTGCATGGTCAATGTCAACTGCTACGTCCTGCTCCTCGTCCTCCAGGTTGTTTAGTAGTAGTACTGGTCCGCGTGGAGGACTCGGTAACCCAGAAACGATACTCTGCCCAGTGCCTGCATTGATTATAACACTTGAAGTTGGAAGCCTTTTGCTTGTGCTTCTTGTACCTCTTGTTGAAGCAGATGCTGATGTACGGGAAGGTACTGATGCCATTGCTGGATAATGCTGTGAATATTTGAATTTACTACTAAATGGCTAGTAGTGCTAGTCGCACCCCACGAAAAAAAACGGTGAAAAACGGGGGGAGACTCAGAAAAAAACGGGGGGTTCGCCAGCCGAATTTTCAAATTTCCCAACGGATTGGTTTCTCTACATAGGAAAGACCTGTGAAGATATTTTTTATATCATTAAAGAGGGCATTAATTGCTCTATTTAACAGATTCTTGAATGACTTCAAGTTGACATGAATTTGCAGAAAAAATGGTGATCAAAGAGCCTCATGGGGGGTTCTACCCCCCCTTTTTTGCTTAGCCCCCACTGAACGATAATCCCTATTATTGA
>Ga0209712_10002029_pt1 | contig 16944 bp, 15 predicted proteins | sample ArcOceMetagenome_FD_187443 | JGI IMG/M metagenome (GOLD analysis project Ga0209712, IMG submission 187443) | Marine eukaryotic phytoplankton communities from Arctic Ocean - Arctic Ocean - Greenland ARC118M Metagenome (SPAdes) (version 2) | ecosystem: Environmental > Aquatic > Marine > Oceanic...
CTACCGTCATACACAATTTTGTCAATAAATTCTGTCTGAGGAGGTTTAAAACCTGTTTCTGTTGCAAACTCAGGAAAGTCAACCGCATTGGCTTTACCTTCTGTAATCAAAGCTTTAGCGGCTTGGGCATAAATATCAGGACGGTAAACTTGTTTGGCTATATCTTTGTACCAAGAATCAGGTTTAGGCTCTGAAATTTGTCCCCAGCGACGCATTTGAGTCAAATACCAAATGGCATCGCTGTAAAAGGGATACGTCGCGTTATAGCGGAAAAACACATTGAAGTCAGGCACATCACGTACATCTCCTTTTTCATACTCAAATGTACCTGTCATACTGTTAGCGATAACTTCGTAATCCGCTCCAACATATTGACTTTTAGAGAGAATTTTCACAGCTTCTGGTCGGTTAGCATTGTTATTTTCATCTAACCACATGGCCGCTCTAATCATCGCTTTAACCACACGAATATGTGTATTAGGATTTTTTTCAGCCCAGCCTTTGCTAACACCAAATACTTTTTCAGGGTTGTTTTTCCAAATTTCGTAATCGGTCACAACCGGGACACCAATTCCTTTAAATACCGCTTGTTGGTTCCAAGGCTCACCTACACAATAACCGTGAATAGTGCCAGCTTCCATAGTCGAAGGCATTTGTGGTGGTGGCGTAACAGACAACAAGGCATCAGCATCAATTTGGCCACTAGTGTCGCCTTTATGGGGCGCATAATATCCAGGGTGAATACCCCCTGCGGCTAACCAATAACGTAACTCATAGTTATGGGTAGAAACGGGGAACACCATCCCCATTTTGAAAGGTTTGCCTTTACTTTTGAAATCGTCTACTACAGGCTTAAGGGAATCCGCTGAAATTGGATGAACTGGCTTTCCACCTTCATGGGGAACATGCTTTTTCATCTCTTTCCAAATATCATTGGAAACAGTGATCGCATTACCATTTAAGTCCATACTAAACGCAGTAATAATATCTGCTTTGGTGCCATAACCAATCGTTGCACCTAAAGGTTGACCAGCCAACATGTGCGCACCATCAAGCTGTCCATCAATCACTCGGTCTAGTAATACTTTCCAGTTCGCTTGTGCTTCAAGCGTCACATAAAGGCCTTCATCTTCGAAATAGCCTTTTTCATAAGCAACTGCCAGTGGTGCCATATCAGTTAATTTAATAAAACCGAATTTTAACTCTTCTTTCTCTGGGTAACCCAACTCTTGTGCTGATATACCGGTTACGATTACTGAACCTGTTAAAAGCGTTGAAATCACACCTACTCGGAGTGATTTAACAACTAGCTTTAACCCACTTAACAACTCTATATTAGCCATGTTCTACTCCGATATTTAGCCAAAAAAAAACCCGCAAAAACTCCAGGACACGGAAAGTCTTTACGGGCTGCACTGCCTATTTGTAACAACGCTACATCGCATAGTTACAATTGTTTATTTAACGCGTGAGGACGCTTAACGTCTTCTAATTATTGGCAACTGTTATTATTGTTATAAAAAGCTGCTTCTTCAAAAAGAGTATTGCAGCAACAGTGCCAATTTTAATTTTCGTTTATTTTCAATGACTTAACAATTTTTTAATGAAGTTATTAAAGAACATCATTACCAAAGGAGTGCATGTTTGCACTACCACAGTGCCAATAAATTTTGTACTTAACCTGAGCGACGAAAAAACTGTACCGCTTGATCTTCAAGCTTTAAGCGCATTTGTTGATAGATATCTGGCCTAAATACTTGTCTAACCAAATCAGCAGGCACATCAATATTTTTTAGCTGGCCTGCATTGATCATTTGGCTAATTAACCATTCGCCTCGAATATATTCAGGCACATTGATTGAACCATTACTAGATTTTGAGAACTGATTGTATGAAGGGATAGCTCTAGGCGGCATAGTAATATGGGTTAAACAACTGCCAATTAATGATGGTGCAATCACATCAACCGAGGCATCTAAATATTGATCTGAACTCAATAGGCGTGCGGCCTCAAATCGGTTTGGAATGTTTTCTAACCAAATACAGGCTTGTTTTAAGGCAGCAGTTAAAGCAATGACAGTGTTGGGTTTAGCCTTTTGAAAGCTAGCTAACAGTCCCAATACTTTTTCAGGACTATCTTGCCAAATATCAAATGAAGTCAAAGCAGTTAAACCGATCCCTGCCCTGACAGCCTTGGCGTTCCATGGCCCTCCCACGCAACAGCCATCAATTTCACCGCTTTCTAAAAAGGCCACCATACTTACTGGTGGCACAACCACAATATCTAGGTCTACTTCTGAAATTTTAGCCGAAGCCAACCAGTCTCTGAGCTGGTAATAATGGCAACTATATGGGAACACGGTGGCAAACTTTAACTTTGGTCTATTTTGCTTATTTCGAACGCTAATCACTTTTTGTAATAAATATGCAGCCAAGGGCAATGTCACATGAGCAATATTATTTTCTTGCAAAATCTCTTGGTGTAACTTTTCAGACAACGTTATGGCGTTGCCATTAAGACTAAGCACCAAAGGGGTAATCACTTTTACTTTGGCACAACCTAAACCCAAAGAACTGGCTAATGGCATAGGAGCCAACATTTGAGTTGCATCTAACAAACCGGCGTGAAGTTTGTCCCTAAGTGTTGCCCAAGAGTTCTGTTTCTGTAATTTAACATTGAGTCCCCACTGACTAAAAAAACCCATTTCTTTAGCAACAATTAATGGTGCTGAGTCTGTCAATGGAATAAACCCTAAAGTTAAATCTGTTTGTTCAGGTTCAATCATTATTTTGACCTAATATTTTAAATAGTGTTGAGTAAAGAGATTAGCGTTTTTGCCACATCATCCAATTTTTGCCCTGTATCCATGGCTGTCTTTCGCATAGCTTTAAAGGCATCGTCTTCTGATAGGCTCCTTTTTTTCATTAACAATCGTTTTGCCTGGTCAATTAAATTCCGCGAGGCCAATTGTTGCTTAGTATCACTTAACTCTTCTTTTAGTTTTTGAAACTCACGAAAACGCGCTACAGCAGCATCCAAAATTGGTTTAACCCGGTCGGCTTGCAAATCACCCACAACGTAGGCACTGACCCCAGATTCAATAGATTGATTAATTGTGTCGGTATCTTGTTCTGCAGAAAACATCACCACAGGTTTAGGATTGTAGTGAGAGATGGCACTCAAACTTTCCAAAATATCACGACTAGGAGATTCAATATCAATCACAATAATATCTGGCTGAATCTCATCAACTTGTTTTAACAGCGACATGTGTGGACTGGCTAAGTGACTTATTTTATAACGAGAATTATTCAAAGCCGACGCCAAAGATTCCGCTCTTTGCTGATTTTCATCAATCAACAATATACGCAACTCTGGTATCAAGTGTTTTTGTTCTTTAGGTAAGGCGGTATGTTGCAAGCTATCTTTCCGAGCCATAATAATGAACGTTTATAACTGTGCTTTAGCAAGCCATGAGCCAAATTAAATGACCATACATATCAAGTAGTTAAATTTGCTTATGTAAATAACTTGTTCCTAAGCAGTCCAAACAAGTGCAAACGCACCAACTTAGTGCTTTTGCTAAGAATTAATTTTCTTTTCTGTTAATTTTTTTATCAATTCTGTGAGGCGTATTATTTTAATATTCGATAACTGGCGATAATCAAAATATGGGCAAACCAGCAGATTGTGGTCTGTATCGATGGCAAATTCATGATCTAACCATTTTAATGAATCAGGTAAATTGAGTGATTTAGAGTATGTCTTGCCCATAATTATGTGCACAACATTACTATTTTCAGTAATTTGCGGTGGTGAAAACAGTAAACTTGTATTAGACGAATTTTGCAACAAGGCATGATCACGGTAGATCTGCCAACTTTGAGCACCTTGCAAAGGAACAATGTTTTCAATACTAAGCGCAAACACCAGTTTGGCATAAACATTAAACACTTTGCGCCAACCGTTGCCACAAGCTTGACCAATAGCATAGATTTCACCGGCAGATAGCGAATTAACGCAGTCTAGGCTTGCATATTCAGAAAAATCAGGACGATTGGCAATATACACATTAAACTGGGCGTATGAGTCACCCAGCCCTGATACTTTGGCACTTAGAGGCATCTAGATAAGAGCGTTTTACGCAAGCTTTTTTAAATCTTCTTCAATACAATCGATCATTTCTTCAGCTTCAAGCATTATCCCTTCTTCGTCTTCTCCTAATGGGAAAACTAAGACTAAGGTGTTGTTATTTTTCATTCCAGGAAGCCATGTGTCTATCCATTCAACAAAATCAATTTGTTTAGGCAGACAGTTAGGAAATTCATCTTTTACCCAAGCTTCAGCAAATTCTTTATGCGGCCAAATAGGTATACAGGCATCATCATCAGCCTTAAGCATTACCCAACCACTTTCGCCATACAATCCCCACAGGGTTTGTTTATCGATCATTTGAGACAATGCATATTCAAAGCGCAGTTCGGGTAACATCTTACTTAAAGCAAGAAAATTTGCCGATGAAATTTCATTCATATCAATATCCTATTTTTCATTTCCATAGACCGTATATTTTCAATCTTGATGTTTGATTTTTCGGCAGTTTTCAACCTTATATAGGTGAAAATTAACAGCGCAGTAAACATGCCTACCGAACAGATGCATAGAATACATCATCTCGCACCTAAGCTCCAAAGGGTAAAACGTGGATTTACCCTTTGGTCGCCAACATATTTATGTTGGGTTATGGTTATTACAACTGACTAAATCAGTCAAAAAGCATCCATCAGAAGAAAGTCTGTATATGCTAAATGTTGTTGATATAGAGATTCAGAGACACACTGGTGCTGTTGAACTAGTCGTGTAAAGATACACATTAAGAATGTATTAAGTAGGAAGGTTGTTGTGACTTTTAGTATGAACATTTTTCGAAATTTGACTGTATTTAGCGGTTTTGTTGCATTAACTGCTTGTACTACAATCGCACCTTTGGACCCAATTATCGGAGACACCGGGCAACCTTTTTCAGATATAGCTAACAGCACAGATGTGCTCAGCTACGGCTTAGAACTAGAAATATTCCCACACAATAAAAGCATTGCTGGAATAGGTCGCAGTCGATTTTTAATCACTCAAGACACATCACAAGTTGAATTAAAGCTAGATAGTCGTTTCAATATTTCCAAGATTTCAGTTGACGAAAAAAATGCCATTTTTAAACGTGTAAGCGGCATTATTACTATCAACCTAGGAATGCCCAAGACAACTGGAGAAACGGTCAATATAGCTGTGTATTATTCAGGTAAACCACACATAGCCCTACGCGCCCCTTGGGCTGGCGGCTTTGTTTGGAGCAAAATGGAAAACGGCACACCTTGGATAGCCACCGCGGTCCAAGGTGAAGGATGTGATCTATTCTGGCCATGTAAAGACCATTTTGCAGATAAAGCCGACAACATGGATATATCCCTAACTGTACCTAAAACAGTTAGCGCCGTAACCAATGGTGTATTGCAATCTGTAATTGATGTTGGAGAAGATAAACACCGCTTTAATTGGAAATTATCTGTCCCCGCCAGTGATTATAATATTGCGCTTAATATTGGCCCATTTACTCGAATTCAGCAGTCCTATCTCAGCGTAAATGGTGACTCTGTGCCTATAGAGTTTTGGGCTCTAAACGAAAATACTGATAAAGCTAAAGCCATGATAAAGGGTGACTTATTACAACAAATTAGTTTTTTTGAAGAGTTACTTGGCCCCTACCCTTGGGGTGATCAAAAATTAGGTTTTGTTGAGACACCGCATCTAGGCATGGAACATCAAACCATCAACGCTTATGGCAAAAAATACTTGAGAGATGAAAATGGCTTCGATTGGCTGTTACATCATGAACTTGCCCACGAATGGTTTGGTAATCTTATTACCCACAAACAATTAAACGATGCATGGTTACACGAAGGGTTTGGTCTTTACATGCAGCCTATTTATAGCCTATACAAATTTGGTGAAGCCGCTTATACACATACCATGTATCAATCCTTCTTAGGGCTGCTTAATTGTGCTCCGGTGGTAATGGAAGGTGTAATAACCTCAGATCAAGCATTTAATTCTGACATATACGGCAAAGGAGGCTGGACCTTACATACACTCAGGTGGTTACTAGGGGATGAACAATTTTGGCAAGCCACTCGCGAACTGCTGTATGACACAGTTGATACTCACAACTTGTCCTACCCTATTTCGCCTAGATATAGGAGTACTCAGGATTTTGTCGATATCGTTAACAAGATAACAGGCGAAGATTACACTTGGTTATTTGAGGTGTATTTAAAAAGAGCCGCTTTACCAGAATTACTGCAGTCTCGAACAGAGAATAAGTTAGTGCTTAAATGGCAAACACCTGACAACTTAGCGTTTCCGATGCCAATTACCATTTCAATCAATGGTAAAAGTGCCATTTACACAACCATAGGTGACCAAATAACCTTAAATATAAATAAACAAGATCACGTTATAATCGATCCACAAATGAAGGTTTTACGATACTTACCTATTATTGGTTTATGTGCAGAAAACCAAGCCAAACGCGATAAGAAACGTTATTAAACTGAAAACAAGCTCTTTTGCCAGAAGACTATTATATCGGACTGCGTTTGTTAGCCTGATATTCACTGGTTAACATTGTATAAACTGCATGATCGACATACTGGTCATATAACCATTCGCATTGTCGCAAGGTCGCTTCATAGGTAAAACCCAAACGTTCGGGGATAGCTCTGCTCTTGTGATTTTTATCTGCGCAGCGTATTTCAATTTTATTGAGGTTCTTCTCAACAAAGCCAAATTCCAATAACTTTTGCACCACTTTAGTAATCACACCTTTGCCTGAGTAAGAAGCACAAAGCCAATAACCAATTTCACCCCATTTGTGTTGATAATCAAAATGATTAAACCCCGCAATACCTATTAAATGACCTCGATACAAAATAGCAAATGTAGCAGCCTGACTATTATTGTGTTGCTGAACAGCAGTGTCTATAAAGGTTTCTGTATCATCAAAGGTTTTCACTAAATCTAACCATGATAACCATTTTTTTAAATGGCCTCGGTTCTTATTGATCAAATTATATAGACTCTTAGCGAACGCGGGCACTAACAGCTCAATATGAATGTCTTTATCAACCTGAATTTTCATACTTTAACTATTTAAAATCTGTTAAAAAAGAGATGATATTACAAGAACAGCCATTTATTCACGGATTATTTTTGCCACATATTAATACAGTACACATTTTGCGCAAACAGCAACTCGCGCTATCGACAAAAGAGTTTAAGGCTAGAGGTTATAAAGTTAAACGTTGCGACGATTGTTTAATTCCTGAAAAGAAATGTATTTGTGCCCAACGCCCTTTAATTAAAAGTCACTGCGCATTTTGTTTGGTGATGTATAAAAATGAATATTACAAACCAACCAATACCGGCAAACTCATCGCAGATGTCATAGCCGACAACTATGCATTTAGGTGGGACAGAGTCGCCCCTGATCCTGCATTAATCGAGTTATTAGAAAATCCGAAATACGCACCAATTTTAGTGTTTCCTCAACAATATGCAGAAGCAGAAAGATGTATCGATTCACCCAAAGACTTAGTCGCTATTCAGCAAGGTAAAACGCCACTTTTTGTGATGTTAGATGGCACATGGCGTGAAGCAAGTAAAATGTTTAAAAGTCCATCTTTTGCCAAACTACCAGTATTGGGTATACAGCCTGAAAAAGCATCCTCTTATCAACTCCGTGAAGCCGCACATGAACATCAGCTGTGCACTGCAGAAGTAGCCATTGAGGTGTTAAAGATGGCTGACGATAATCACGCTGCTGATGCGCTTGCAGAATACTTTCATCAATTCAAAAAGGCTTATATTGCAGGCAAGGCACACTTGACGCTTATTTGATCATAAGCATTGTATAAACCTAACTTTATGATTAGACGCATACCTTATTCCAAATAGGCACAATAATTTAAGCACTTCTGTTTGAACTCATTAGAGACAACGGGCTATGGTTGATAAATTAGAAAACTCATCATCAAGGAATACGCTCAACATGAAACTAGAATCCTTAGCCTTACACCATGGTTATACATCAGAAGAAACTACCAAAGCAGCTGCTGTACCAATTTACCAAACTACATCATATACCTTTGACGACACTCAGCATGGCGCAGATCTGTTCGATCTAAAGGTACCGGGAAACATTTACACTCGGATCATGAATCCAACAACAGCTGTACTTGAAGAACGTGTAGCCGCTATGGAAGGTGGTATAGGCGCTTTAGCCGTTGCATCGGGAATGGCGGCAATTACTTACGCTATTCAATGTATTTGCTCTGTGGGTGACAATATAATTAGTACCAGTCAGCTATATGGCGGAACTTATAATCTGTTTGCTCATGCATTACCGAATCAAGGAATAGAAGCACGTTTGATTGCCGGTGACGACTACGCAGCATTTGAAGCTGCCATTGATAAAAACACCAAGGCTATCTTCTGTGAATCAATTGGCAACCCTGCAGGTAACGTTGTGGATTTACAAAAACTCGCTGAAATTGGTGCTAAACATGGTGTGCCTCTGATGGTTGATAACACTGTCGCCACTCCTTTTTTATGCCGTCCATTTGAACATGGCGCAGCGATTGTTATTCACTCATTAACTAAATATATAGGCGGTCATGGCACCTCTATTGGCGGCATTATTGTTGACTCTGGAAAGTTTGACTGGGTGGCTAATAAAGAGCGTTTCCCAATTCTCAATCAGCCAGATCCGTCTTATCACGGTGTTGTTTACACAGAGGCACTTGGTGCGGCAGCTTATATTGGTCGTTGCCGTGTTGCTCCGTTACGCAATACCGGCGCAGCTATTTCACCGACTAACTCGTTCAATATTTTAATGGGTCTTGAAACATTAGGTCTTCGCATGGAACGCCATTGTGAAAACGCTGAAAAACTAGCAGCATATTTAACCGATCATCCTAAAGTAAGTTGGGTCAACTATGCAGCATTGCCTGATAGTCCATACCAAGCAACTTGCCAGAAAATCACTGATGGTAAAGCATCGGGTATTTTAAGTTTCGGCATAAAGTCTACTGCTGAGTCTTCTAGCAAAGTTGCTGGCGGTAAGTTTATCGATGCCTTACAAATGATTTTAAGATTGGTAAACATAGGTGACGCTAAATCGCTAGCCTGTCACCCTGCTTCTACTACTCATAGGCAACTTAATCCAGAAGAATTAGCCAAAGCGGGTGTCAGCGAAGATCTGGTTAGAATATCAGTGGGTATTGAAAATATTGACGATATTATTGCCGATGTTAGTCAAGCTCTCGATTCAGTGAAATAAAACAATCGAGTTTACTGCTGGACCGACAAATTCGAACGTCCAGCGCTATACTCTAATTATCTGGACTCTAAGTCTCATACGAATATCCAAGGAAAGTGCCATGGTATTTAATGATATCAGAGCATTTATTCCCAGTAAGGATTACGAAAATTCTAAAGCATTTTATACCGACTTAGGCTTTTCAGGTGCATATGTTACAGATGATTTAACCCTGTTTGAGTCCGGTCAATGCACTTTCTTTCTGCAGCGTTTTTATAATAAAGAACTCGCTGAAAATTTGATGTTTCAACTCATTGTGCTTGATATCGATGCTGCGTTTGAAACCGCAAATAAATCAACATATAAAACTAAAATAACACCCATCCAACAAGAACATTGGGGCAAGGTGTTTTATTTGTCAGGGCCATCAGGTGAGTTGTGGCATTTAACACAATTAGCGTTGGCAACTGATAATACTTGAGATAGATGAGCCTAAGAAACCTAAGGACATTCTTGTCTTAATCCAGATCTGTTGTATAGATCAGGGATAGTGTTTATGCTTCATTACACAGAATTACTTTAAAATTTGAAGTTCACATCATGTCATCAAAAAATAAAGCTTTGTTTTATTTATCACTTTTTGTATCGACTATTTTTGTCCCTTTATCAGCCGAAGAGTTAACACCCAAGCCGGTTGAGTCTATTCCTGAACCTAAACAGTTTATTACTGAACATAAAGAAACCTTTAATGGTAACAAGATAAATTATATCGCTACCGCAGGTGAAACGTATCTGCATGATAAAGAAGGTAAGCCTAAAGCCAGTATTTTTAACTTTGCTTATGTTAAAAAAGCAGATAAGAAATCCACAAATCGCCCAGTAATTTTTCTATGGAATGGCGGCCCAGGATCTGCATCAACATGGTTACACATGGGCGCTTTCGGACCCAAACGTGTCAAAGTACCTACTGACGCAACTCACCCAGGTTCACCACCTTATCCAATATTAAAAAGCCAGAAAGTTTACTTGATGTCGCCGATTTAGTTTTTATTGATCCCGTAGGTACTGGATATTCGAAAGCATTAGGTAGTCATAAAAATAAAGAGTTCTGGGGATTAACCGAAGATGCCAATTCGATGGCTGAATTTATTCGTACATGGTTAAACGATAATAATCGTTGGAATTCACCTCGATTTTTATTAGGTGAAAGTTTTGGTACTACCAGAGCAGCAGCAGTAGCTAAAATATTAGAAAAGGATTTGTCGATTAGCTTGAATGGGCTGATCTATATTTCACAAGCACTCGATTATCAAGGTTCATCTCCTTATGTCAGAGATAATATTATTTCATACATCACCTACTTACCGACAATGGCTGCGACCGCTTTCTATCATAATAAAGTTACCCCAAAACCTGATGATTTTGAAAAATTTCTTGCCCAAGCTCGCCTTTTTGCTACTGATGAATTACTTCCTGCATTGTTCAAGGGAAACTCCATTGATCAGCAAACATTTGATGCCATTGCCAATAAATTGTCATTTTATACTGGTCTAAGTACAGGCTATATAAAAAAAGCCAATTTACGTATTAATGGTTTTCGCTTTGCGAAAGAACTACTCAGAGATAAAGGTATTGCCGTTGGCTTATTAGACGGAAGATATCAAGCGGATGAAATAGACGATCTTAGGGCTGACACACAAGGCGATGCAAGTGCTGCAATCTCTGCGGCATATTTAACGGGTTTAAGAGATTACATGCGTAACGATCTAATGATAGATTGGCAACGGTTATATCAATCTCCTGCTGACAGTGAATTATCATCACAATGGCGTTGGCGCCCAGTTCCCGATAATAAATCATGGGAACCTACATATGTGAATACATCCCACGACCTATCGATAGCACTTAGGGCAAATCCCACATTAAACGTATTTGTTGCCTCGGGATATTATGATCTTGTCACCCCGTTTTTTGATGCTGAATTTACTTTAAATCGTCATGACATTTTATCTGAAAGAGTTCAGTATGAGTATTATCATGGCGGACATATGATGTATGTTAATGAAGATTCAAGAATACAATTATTAAAAGACATTCGTTTATTTGTTTCACAACAGTTGAAATAATTCGCGCTATTTATTTAAAAAGCTAAAAATCATAAACAAATTTTTAGCTTTTATTTGTTGAAAGGCACAGAAGCCTCTCGTAAATTCTATTATCTAGATGTTTCCCATTTTCCAATTACTGTCATTCTCAGACTTTATTTTATTATTGAAATATTGAGTCAAAGGGTTCAGTCGAACTTTGATTTATAGTGGTGCATTTTGCTACACAAGTTCCTCATAAGGATCTTCATCTATGAACATAATTAAATTTCAAATTTAAATAAAGTGTGATTAAATTTGAAAAGCATAGCCTGGTATGCGTTAATGTCTTTTAAATCAAGGGTTTAATTTTTGACTCGTCTTATCTAATATGGAAATTCCAATATGAAAAAATATCTCCAAACTGTCTTATTTACCACTTTATTACTTACCACTACACACGTTTTTTCACAGTCTTTAGTTGAACAAATCAAAGCCAGAGCCGGAGAAATTAATGAGTTAAAAGCTTTGCTTAACAACCCCGACTCTTCTGTTCGCATAGCCGCAATTGACGTTATGCAAAACTCAGACGATATTGCAATGCGCGAAATGGGCTTTAGCGCAGGTATTAATTCATCTGATGAAGCGGTAGTAGCAATTACTGTTAGAAATAAATTTAAAGAAATTAAAAATTTCAATATTCAATTAAAGCTTCCAGCGGATTCCTCGGAAGAGGCTGTAAAGTCGTTTAATAAAATGGGAGGCCAAATTGGTTACGTAATAGTAACTTACGACCCGGCAACCGCTACTTTCGTAAACGATACAACTTATGACGGCCGAGATAAAACTAGTACAATATCCGGCCGAGTATTGCAACTGAACTCAACTTACACTAACGGTACTTTTATATTAAACGAAGAACTACTTTTTGTGGGTGAGTTAAGTTTCGGTGCAACAAAATTTGCAGGGCAAATTCAAATATTCTAATGCACCATAATTGTATTAATATGAATTAAAGACTCTGGCTCCCAACTATTAAAAACGCGTATTTTAATACGTTTTACTTTGCCTGGGAGCCACTTTACTGTATTCAACACTGTTTGCGGAAAGGTTGAATAACTGGCTTGCGAAATCCATCCTCTTTTACCTGCAGCTCGTTTCGACGTTAACACTTCAAAATTCTTTACTGTTGCTTTACCTTTATTATCAGATACCAGCGTTAAACCAGACACTTCTTGAGACTCGGAAAATGCTAGCGTAAGTTCAAGTACGTCACCTCCTAATTTAACCACCCATGCTGTCGCATCGTCACTATCAGCAATCATATTTGGAGAAGTATTTTGATCGGCAGAAACTTTATTCCATTCGACTACCTCATAACCAATTGCTTCTACCTGTGTATCACTTGGTTTTTTGCGAGCTGCCGAGAGCGAGCTGTTACCATTAAAAAAAGGATTAATGGTTTCTAATAATCGATCAAATCGCAATACTTTACCAAACCCCGTTTGGCTATTGATTGATTGCAACATACCTAACGGAAGCTCATTGAAATAAAGCATAGAACCACTCATGCCTTTATATAATAAATGCTCTTGAGATACGGGTTGCACTACAATATGCGTAAGTGTGGTTTCTACTGAAATCACATTCTGACGGGACACCATGCCATCAGCATTGACCGTAGAAATAGCGAAGGTATTATTTGATTCAATAACATCAGTATTGCTTTTTAGGCTATTAAAATGGGTACTGCAGTTAGAAGCAAGTTTTCCCTCTACAGAGCCCACGGCAAGATCGTAGCCAAACTGTTGAATTAACTGACCTTCGCCTATTGATCGCTGTCGGTCATCACCGATTAAATTTAAAAACACGCTATCTTTAACCACATGATAAGGCGCTACAAAAAAACAACGATTCAAATGCTGAGTAATAAATCCTTGCCCGTATTCGTCACTTTCAATAAACACTTGCTCTGCGGATTGTGCATTAAAGCCAGAGATTAGTAGTACAAGACAGATGGCAGTTTTATTCATTTGATGACTTTATTTTTTTTAACAATTTGCATGAACATCATAAAAAACTCCATAAACAGAAATGCAAGTGCGAATATTGAACCAATACCAACCACAACAGGGTCGTTGGTCATACGTGACCATATACTAGGAGTGATACTTAATGTGCTACTACCAAATCGTTCAATTAACACTGAATCGGCTTGCGAAGTTACCGAAAAGTACAGGTTATTACTATCAACAAAACGCACAAAACCTTTGGCAAATGCACTTTTGCTTGCTTCATTATCGGCCAACCTTACCCGATCACCCATATTAAGTTTTACAGTCTCACCAATATATCTTTTTTCTGTAAAAAACTCTTTTTCTAAAATATTGACCGAACCATCAATCAATAATTTATCTACCCCCGCTCCTACATCTTCACCAATAAATGTAATAGCTTCAAATGGCAATGTTAAAACTTGGTCAGCATCAATATTAACCTCTAAATAATCATTAATATCACAGGTTTCAGTATCAGTATTTATGCTCGCAATTGTCTTTCCATCGCTACGCGCGACAAGCAAATAGCTTGGTTTTTTACTTATATTTTCTGTAGTAATGGTAATTTGAATGCCATTACGCAACTCAAGTATATTATTTTCATTTAATTTAAGATCGCAAGACACACTCGACATAGTAAATACTGAGCCTGTCTCTAAAAACCAGTTATTCAATTGATTAGAAGAGGTAGACAATGTGATAGTTTGTGTGGTGCCTTTAATGCTGTAAACGTTATTGCGGTTGCTAGATAAACTTAACACCGCAGTGAGTCCAATTGCCAATCCAAAGATTATTGTTAAAGGCTTCTTACCTGAGCGCAGAAGGTTAACAAAATTGACTATTTTCACTTCCCTTAATAGCTTTATCATTGCTTATTAACAACCGCAAGGTTGAAATTAACAAGAGGTAATGCTCGATTGTTTTTACGTCTTACAATATTGGCCTCATAGTCAGTACTATTAAGTTGGCTTAATTCGATTTCACAAATTGTGTCATAAGCAGTGCGTTTACCCGTTTCAATGCGTGAACAAGAAGGTTGTAAACTATGTACCTTATTTTTAAGGCGCATAAACACCTGGCTTCTTCCCGAGCTAATAAGAAAACGTAATTTGTCACCATCTTCAACTTTATCTTTTGTTGCAAAAAAGTGGATGTCAGCACGACTATCACAAGCGCCATCAGTCGCCAATAAAGCTAATTCGTTGTCGTTAAATCCTTTCAATATAGTTTTAAACTGGGTGGGGTAATCAAGTTCCAAAAGGCCCTGATTATTAGGAATTGCTGATTCTGGATTTAACAAGTATTCATTTTCAGATGCGTATGTGCCGTCAATAGAAGTAACTCTAAAACAGAACATATTATTATTAGATGTTGATCTGATATAAAAACGAGAGTTAATCTTTTTGCTCTCTATAAGAATTCCTACCAGCGCCTTACCCGAGACAGGTACGTCAGAACTGTAATGTTCTTTAAATTCACCATTTGCAAGAGGCGCTATTTGAGCCTCACCACTGCTGCTATGTAGCATAACAATGGAAACAAATATAAGTATTGATACCGCCCGCATAGGACATCCTTTTCATAATATACAATCGAAAGAGCATAAACAGAATATGATTATATTACAACAAGGTACACCCGTTTCAGGAAGAATAATCGATACGTTATTGTTGTGTACAACGCGCTGCCTTTTGGATAATTGAACTGACTAGAACAAGTTTTGTATAAAAGAAATTTGAAAGTAAAAAAAGCTTAACTAACCGTTTACAGGTAGATTGAAATGAGGCTAATTATTAAAGGTTAAATATACAGTTTTGAACTTAAATTTATAAAATGGTTTCTATTAATGATTTTTATTATAGTCATTTCAAACGTGAATCATCAGAGTGCATTTCACCCATGTGATGCATTAAAAAATTGAACTCGAATCCGCTTAAAACCTTTAAAATTTCTAAATTAATTGAAGCTTATAAATGGGATGACGCATACTAATAAAATCGTAAAATATTGTTGCAAGTTCACCCTGCCCTTTTTATTCTTCGGCTGATTTCAAACGGTCTTATAGTGTGTTGAATATTATTGCTTTAGAACAACTGGAAATATAACTAGGCGCCTTGCATAAAAGCCCGGTCGAAATCCTTTTAAACTCAATATGTAGCGCGCATTATTTGGTAATAATCATATGTATGATAAAAATAAAAGGATGTGTTGTATTATATACTTACGTTAATATCTGTTCATTTAAGTTAATTATCAGCCAAAAACACTTCATGTTTTAGTTTAGAAAATTGACTTAGATCCAGTGTCGATTTTCCTAATCCTGTTGTGTTGAGTAGCGATTTAATTAAATACTTATTAAAAACACTATTGTTGCTATCGGCTAAATAGTGTTCGGGTAATATCCATTTGGCATCCTCAATCTCGTGAGTATCTTGAATATCGATTTGGGTTGATAGCGGGGCTAGCTTACACACTATGTATATATTGGATTTCCCAAATCGATAAGGGTGAGTACTGGCCATCCCTAAAACAGCAGTAAATGTGGTCTGGATACCCGTTTCTTCGAGTACTTCTCGGATTACGGCGTCTTCAATTTTTTCACCTAATTCAATGTGGCCACCGGGTAACTTATAGGTTGTGGCTCCGCGTTCGCGGATCACTAATATTTCACCCTGTGAATTTTGTACTAAACCACCCGCCCCAAGTGAATGTGTGGGCACAAAAGGTACAAAATCTTCTGGCTGAGATTTAAAAATAAGGGTAACTTCGGTAGACAAACAATTATGAAAAGTGAAACCTTGGTTAGTGGCTGTAGCTATTAAATGAGATAAATCAATGGGTAATGTTAACCAGACAACCGCTTTTTTCTGTTGCTTAGCATGGTTCAATAAGGCGTTTAACTGCTGTAAAAATACGTCAATTTCTTCAGGAAGTTGCTCGCTGTTAATAATGATACCGTTAAATTTGTTGTACTCAAATGCTAACAAAACTTCTCACCTATAAATAAACATGTCACTTTTTCAGACATTATAGGGCATATAGATATTGGCCGCAGTGTTAAGGTGGTGATTGACATGAAATATGGAAATTAGACTATTGAACAAACTAATAGTGGTCAGAACATTCATAAATGTTTGTTTGGGTTATTCCAATAAAAACATGGCCACAAAACGGCAGGCCTAAGCATGCAATTGATGCCTATTGTGACTAACTCATTGCGAGTTAGTCACTTAGAATGGTCGTTGTTTTTAAAGCCTTATGACCCATTGATAACACAGTCGATAAAACTTTATTGTAGAGCTCTTAGTTTCCAAGCTTAGTTGGAAATGCCGGAGCAGTATCGTGACGAACTGGCTTATAGGACTTAAGCTGTTTTAATATTTCACTAATAGCCCTTTGTAACTGCGCATCCTCGCCTTTATTCACTAA
>Ga0209712_10002031_pt1 | contig 16935 bp, 15 predicted proteins | sample ArcOceMetagenome_FD_187443 | JGI IMG/M metagenome (GOLD analysis project Ga0209712, IMG submission 187443) | Marine eukaryotic phytoplankton communities from Arctic Ocean - Arctic Ocean - Greenland ARC118M Metagenome (SPAdes) (version 2) | ecosystem: Environmental > Aquatic > Marine > Oceanic...
TTCAAGTCAGCACTATGTGAGATCTCAAGCCGACTTATTTTCTAGAAATGGATATGATATCGCCGCAATGAATTTTAGATCATGTAGTGGTGAAATGAATCAAACAACGAGGCTATATCATTCAGGAGAAACAGAAGACTTGGATTTATTAATAAATAAAATAAAAAAAACAAAATCATATAAAAAAATATTTCTTATTGGATTTAGTTTAGGTGCAAATGTTTCTTTAAAGTTCTTAGGAGAAAAATCTAGAACCTCTGTCGATGGTTGTGTCGCCTTTTCTGCTCCTCTGGATTTAAGAGCTTGTTCTTATGAACTGGCTTCTGGCTTTAGTAAATTCTACTCTTTCGTTTTTATGTCCACATTAAGAACAAAAGTAAAACATCTTCAAAAAAGGCATAACTTAAAAACCCTCGAAAATATAAAGCCAAGAAAGTTAAAAACGTTCTTAGATTTTGATGAATTAGTAACTGCCCCTCTACATGGATTTAAGAATGCTGAAGATTATTGGATGAAATCTAGTTCAAAACAATTCCTTAAAGATATTAAAGTTCCAACTCTTATTGCAAATGCCAAAAATGATCCTTTCTTGAGTTCAGAATGTTATCCAGAAGCTTCTGAAATAGGAAATTCCAACATCACTACTCAGTATCCTCAGTTTGGTGGACATGTAGGCTTTATTGAGAGAAATCTTAATGACTATACGTGGATGGAAACAAGAGCGTATGAGTTTATTAACGAAATTGTATTATCGTTAAAGGATAAAGTTATTAATGAGGTGCCTGATTGAGCGCCCAAAAGTCCCAGTGGGTTTTTGGAAAAAAACGGATCTCTTTGTTTATGGAAGTCCGATCATCTTATCTATTCTTACTTCCAGCATATTTAGTTTGAGTTTTATGGAGTATGTTAGCCTTTATATTCTTGTGGATCAATCTCATGTGTACTCAACATTCTTTTATACATATAACTCTAAAAGATTTGTAAAAGAACATAAAAAATTACTTTTTTTAACTCCTATTATTGCATTTATTGTCTCATTCTCAATAATTAACTTTATCAGCACTCATGCTCTCGCAATTCTACTTGCAGTCTATACTGTCTTTCATTTTTCAAAGCAACAAGCGGCATGGTTCTTCATTTCTGGTGGAAAAGAGCAAGTTCAAAAAAGTTCTTTTGAGCGATTTATAGACAAAGCAACTATCTACTTATCTGTTCTAGCGCCAGCATTAATATCAATGATACCAAATGTTGTTACAAGCGGTTGGCGAGAGGCTAATGATCTTCCATCTCTTATGAAATTTATAGTACCCATCGTTTTTTATGCTTGGATTATATCGACTATCCTCTATATATTTATCCAAATAAAAAAGTATCAAATATATACAAATACATTTCCTAGGGAAAACATTTTCACTTATTAAATGGTCTCTTTATTTGGGTTATGTATAGACTGCCTTATCACTCAATAGCCTTTTTAGGAGCCTTACTAATTATGTATAGTCACTCTATTTCATATATGTATTTAGGCCAACGGTATATGAGTGACAGAATAGGTAAAGGGGAGAAGTATTATCTTCCGCTACCTTCTAAAAAGTATCTTTTTATCATTCTTTGCTCATTCGGAATAATGGGAGCATATTCGGAAGTTTATATTGTCGCAAAGTATTGGATATTAAACTCGATGCTTGTTAGATCTTTAATTCTGACATGTGTTTTTACTCACTACTTCTTTGATGGCTTTTTATGGAAGAAAGAATATCATCCTGAGGGATTAGAGTTTCTTAACAAAGACGTATAAATGATTATTTATACTGTCATAATTGATATTAAATATTATGATTATATATGATAAAAAACTCTGATAGATTCATCTTTATACTATTCAGTATAATCTTTTTATTTATTTATTTGAATATCTTGAACTATCCCAAGATTTGGGATGATGCAGAGTATTTACGTCTATCCTCTTTCGACTTAAATGGAGTTTGGGATTCTGTGTTAAATAATTTTCAACAAAGAAATTGGCCTCTTTCTCGGAATTATTTTGTTTTTGTTGAACATGTTTTAGGTGGGAATATTCATGTATATCATATGATGAATATTCTTTTTCATTTTCTAAATTCAATATTAGTCTTCTGTATATTGAAAAAATGGACTGTTAAGAATGTTTATATCATATGCACAATTTTCTTAATACACCCTCTTGAGGCTTTTACAATAATACCAATGATTCAGTTTAAAACCATTTTGTCATGCACGTTTGTCTTAATCTCAATTCTTTTTTATAATAATTTTTTTAAAACGAAAAATAAATGGAGTTTTGCCTTATCAGTAGTATTCTACTTTCTTTCTATAAAAACAAAGTCTTCATTTGTCTTTTTGCCTCTTTTAATTCCAACTTTTGCATTTTTATATGAAAGAAAAAAGTTTAAAGAACATTTGAAAGCATTCTTTCCCTTTTCAGTAATCATGTTGTACGCAGTTTATTCACTCGTTTTTACAGGAGGTCTAAGTAAATCAAGTTTATCAGTTAATCAAGTTACTGATCTTGCAGGATCTTCTTTGCAAGGAAATTTTAGTTTTAGAATTTCTCTCATTATTCATTCGCTTGAACATTATATGTTTTCTTTTTTTACATTTTGGGACTTAAGCCCGATCTACGGACGTTTTAAAGTTAACTTGTCTTGGGATCTTTTTAGAGGGCTCTTATATTTAGTTTCATTTATCATTATGTTTCTAAAGGGAAATCAAAAAATAAAACTCGGCATTGTTGCATTCTTTCTTATTATTGCTCCAGTCCTCGGAGTTGTGTATGCTCCTTATATGGGGATGAGCCCATACGCAGATCAACATCAGTATTTATCTGTCGTCGTTCTAGCATGCATCACTGTTTATTGTTTAAATGCTTTATTTAGAGAAGTTTTAATACGAAAGATGGTATTGATTTCATTGTTAGTCGTCTTCTCTTATTCCTCTTATTTATATTCAAAGTCCTACAAGAGCAAAGTTGCTTTTTATAGCCATGTTATTTTAACGAAACCTACTAGTCTTACTGGCTATGTGAACCTTGCTAATTTACTCAATGAGCAGAGTCAATTTGATAAAGCCTATAAGATCTTAAAATCAATAATAGAAGGTGAAGATAATTTTACTCAAGGAGAGTTGCTATTTATTGAAGTTCAAAAAGACATAATAAGGCGTAACATAGAAATGAAAAAGACATTGCAGCAAAGAACTTAGACATTTTTAAGTAATGAGATGATATCTCCAACAGTACAGTCTTTTTCTATGTCGTGCCTAAAGTGGTACTTCAAATTCACTGTATATATATTTGATCTACCACTTTTCTCTATAGATATCAGCTTATCTTCTGCTAATTCTGCAATAACTCTAAGGACTGCACGCTCTGTTATTCCTACTTTTTGTGCAATATCTCTAACAGTCATCTGAGGTTCAATAGCAATAACGAATATTACATGGGCATAGTTAGTGAAAAAGCTCTAGTTTGACATAATAAATTCTAAACAAATAATAGTTAATCCGTGAAAGCGAAAGCATGAAACACTGTACATGCTATTATTTACATGTATATTTTTTCATGTATAATGTTTTTTAAATACTATGGAGTAATAATGTTAAAGATTGATAAAAATAAATATTTTTCCCAAAACTTTGTTTATATGATTTGGTTCATTATGGCCTTTCAAGCAGGTTATATTAATGTAGGTGGTTTTTATACATCAGGCGCTTTTGTATCTCATGTCACTGGAACATCATCAAATATTGGAATTGGTGTCGCAAATTTTGATTTAGTATTCTTGCTAAATTTTGTTGTTATCCTCTTAGCTTTTATTTCCGGTGCGGCTTTTGCTGGGCACTACATTGCAAAGTACCAGGACTTAGAAAAAGAACCAAAATATCTTCGAGTTCTGATTGTGAAGTCTTTTTTCTTTTTCTTAGTTCTTTTACTATCAGAAATGGATATATTATTTCCAGAAATGTTGAGCGATACAACAATCGATACATGGATTATTTTCTTTCTTTCTTTTTGTTGTGGGATTCAAAACTCAACGTGTGCTATCTCTACAGGTGGCTTCTTAAAGCCTACTCATATGACAGGGCTATCAACAGATGTGGGTATAAACCTTGCTAGATACTTCAACTTTAAAGGCGATAAATCTCTTGCTAAAAAAGAGATTAAAAAAAATAATTTAAGAATTTGTATCTTATTTAGTTTTATAAGCGGTGGTGTTATCTCGTCATTTATTTTTACTAAAAACGGTCATTACGGGTTTATCTTTCCATTTTTATCATCTTTGTGTTTTTTAAACCTTGGACTAGTCAGGCATACAAAATTCTTCGAAAATTCACGTTTTATTCAAGTCATAGCAAAAGGCTCTATAATTTTAACTTTTGTTATCACTTTTCTAATAGGTATTAATATTTAATATATTTAGATTTGACCTCTTGCGCCAAGTACTTGTATTCCTATAAATGTCCTCCATTGTCTATGAGCTTTGTTTTACACTTTTAGAGGTGTTTGTGATAATAATTAAACACATTACACACCATTTCAAGAGGCATATTTTATGAAGAATCCGTTCATTAATCCGGAACAACCAATTGCAAAATCTCATCCAGATAGCTTTGTTCATCTTCATTTACATACTCAATATTCTCTTCTTGATGGGGCTTTAAGATTAGATGACTTATTTGAAGCAGCAAAAGAGCAAGGTGTTCCAGCAATTGCTATGACTGATCATGGGAATATGTTTGGTGCAATCGACTTTTATACTAAGGCCATTAAAAATGGAATTAAACCCATCCTTGGATCTGAAGTATATTTTACTCCAGGATCTAGATTCGATAGGCGAGCTCCAAAAAATACAAAAACGCTTTCTTCTCAAGATGAAGTTGAGGGAAAGCACCAGATCCACCACCTTGTTATTCTTTGCAAAAACTTAACAGGTTACAAAAATTTATGTCAGCTTCTATCTAAAGCTTATTTAGAAGGGTTTTACTACAAGCCTAGAATTGATATTGAGTTACTAAAAGAGCATAGTGAAGGTTTAATTGTTACAACTGCCTGTCTTAAGGGAGAGGTGGCATTTAATTTCTTTACGGGTCAGGATGATAAAGCTGGTCAAGCAATTCAAAAACTTAAAGATGTTTTTCAAGATGATTTCTATTTAGAGATTCAAAGACATGGTCTTGAAGAAGAAGTTGTTTATGACAAAATAATTGATTACGCCCGTGCGAATGATATTAAAATGATTGCAACGAATGACTGTCATTATTTAACCAAGACAGATGCATCAGCTCAAGAAGTTTTATTATGTGTTCAAACAGGTAAAACTTTTGCAGATGAAAAAAGAATGAGGCTTACAACTGATGAGTTTTATTTTAAATCACCAGAACAGATGCGTGAAACGTTTATAGATATTCCAGAAGCCTGTGATAATACTTTAGAAATTGCTGATAAGTGTAATGTCGAAATCACTTGGGAAGATAGTGATGGTAATCAAATTTATCACTTACCAGACTTTGATCGGTTTATTGAAACTGGAGAGTCTTCAGAAGAGTTCTTTACTAGAATGTCCAAAGAGGGATTAGAAGAAAGGTTTGAAGGTCCTCACTTTAGAAAAATAGTTGCGCAAGATAATTGGGAGAGTCAACAAAAACAAGTTTACTACGATAGGTTAAAAGTTGAAATTGATACTATTTTACAAATGGGATTTCCAGGATATTTCTTAATTGTATCTGACTTTATTAAATGGTCTAAGGACAATGATGTTCCAGTTGGACCTGGTAGGGGCTCGGGAGCTGGCTCTTTAGTTGCTTATGCCTTAAAAATTACCAATGTAGACCCTATTCCATATAACTTACTCTTCGAAAGATTTATAAATCTAGAGCGTATTTCAATGCCAGATTTTGATGTCGATTTCTGTCAAGAAGGACGCCCCAGTGTCATTAGATATGTTACTGAAAAGTATGGAGCTGAGAACGTAGGTCAAATAATTACTTTTGGTAAGTTACAACCAAAGGCGGTTATTCGAGATGTTTCCAGAGTTTATGGACTTCCGTACTCTGAGACTGATGCTCTCGCAAAACTTATACCGGATGAATTGGGAATTAGTCTTACAAAAGCTTTAGAGATGGAGCCAAAACTAAACGAGCTAAAAGAAAAAGATCCAAAGATTAGAAGAATCATTCAAATCTCTTTAAGACTTGAAGGTCTACTAAGACATGCTTCGATTCATGCTGCTGGAGTTATCATTACCAATGATCCTCTTGTCTCTTATTGTCCATTATATAAAGGGAAAGAAGGCGAGCAAGTTGTACAGTTTGATAAAGACTTTTCTGAACAAATTGGTCTCGTTAAATTTGATTTCCTTGGACTTAAAACATTAACAGTTATTAAAAAAGCAGAAATCTTTATTCGTCGTGATCATGATGATAAATTTGATATTGAATTTATTGATGATGAAGATCAAAATGTTTATGACCAGATTTCTACTGGTGATACTACTGGGGTTTTCCAACTAGAGTCTAGTGGAATGAAGGATTTATGTAGCCGTCTTAAACCAGGTTCAATTGATGACATCACGGCGATTAATGCTTTATATCGTCCAGGTCCTATGGGTCTAGGGATGCATGATGAATTTATCGAAAGGAAATTTGGTAGAAAAGATGTAGATTATTTCTTTGAAGGTGAAAAAAGTTTAGAGGCGATACTTAAAGATACTCTTGGAATTATTATCTACCAAGAGCAGGTTATGAACATAGCAAGAACTGTTGGTGGATACTCTCTTGGTGGAGCCGATATGCTCCGACGTGCAATGGGAAAGAAAAAAGAAGAAGAAATGATTCGCCATCGTCAAATCTTTTTAGATGGTGCAAAAGATAGAGGTTATGATTTAAAAATTGCAGAAGAAGTCTTTGACCTTATGGCCGAATTTGCAAAGTATGGATTTAATAAATCACACGCTGTGGCCTATGGAATTATTGCTTATCAGACAGCTTTCTTAAAACATTACTACCCATCATGTTTTTTTGCAGCTCTTTTGGGTACAGAATTAAATAATGCAGATAAAATCACAATGTATATCAATGATGCTCGAACTCATGATATTGAAATCCTGCCTCCTGATGTAAATGAATCATTATACTTATTTAATGTTATTGGGACTGATATTCGTTTTGGAATGGGGGCAATAAAAAATGTAGGATCTAATCCTGTAGAAGCTATTATTGCTGAAAGAGAAGCAAATGGTCCGTTTACTGGCTTCATTGATTTCTGTGAACGCGTAAGTATGAAGGCTGCCAACACAAGAGTTATTGAATCGTTAATCAAAGTTGGTGCATTTGATGAATGTGAATCATTGAATAGAAAAACACTTTTAGAAAATGCAGAAACAATCGTCGCCTTTGCTAAAAAGAAACAAGAAGAAAAAGCTAACGGGCAAGTAAATCTTTTTGATATGGGTGCAGACTTAGGTGAAACAAAAGAGCAAATGCTAGACATTTCTGAAGTTGCTGACTTTGATGAAAAAGAAAAGTTAGGATATGAACAACAGCTTCTTGGTGTTTACGTTTCTGGTCATCCACTAGATAAGTTTGGAGATATTCTTAAAAAACTTGTTTCTCTAGAAATTGCAGACATTCAAGGTCTACCAGTAATTGCAGCTCCTGCGTTTGATTTTGCAAATAAAGATTCTCAAAAGAATGATCCAAGTCGCAGGAACTTAACTATTGCCGGACTTATTTCTGAAAAGAAAGCTATTTTAACCAAAAAAGGCGATAGAATGGCCTTTGTAACAATTGAAGACTTAAGTGGAAAAATTGAATGTTTAGTATTTCCAAAAGTATATGCTGAGTACTGGGAACTCCTAGACTCAGGTGAGCCACTTGTTATTGAAGGTTATGTAAAGTTATCTGAAGAGAGACGAAGCTTCTTTGTTAACAAAATAAGGCTAATTGAAGACGAAGCTGATGATCGTGTTACAGCTGTTGTTGTAAAAGTTAATACTGATGAATTACATGATTATTCATTACAAAAACTGAAACAAATCCTTTTAAGTTATAGAGGCTCAGTTCCAGCTCACTTAGTATTTGAGTCAAGTGATGGACGTGCGAAAATGAATCTAGGTGAGAACTTTCTAGTTAACCCTTCTCCTCAGTTAGCTGCAAAAATCAATGAAGAGCTTAACGGAAACTTTGTGAGCTTTTTTACTGATGGGAAAATGGAAGAAATCTCTACTCAATAACGGCTAAGTGTATTAAAATATGTGTAATTAATGATCTAAAAAGGGACTTTCATGATCAAGTATATTACATATATATTACTTCTATTAACTCTTGCCACAAGTTCAGTTGCAAGTGATGCTGTTCAGGGTGAAGGACGATTTTATGCCCAACAAGATGATTCTTTAACCTTTATAAAATCTCAAGTCATTCATCAAGGATTTTTAGATGTTCTATCTAAAGAGCTAACTTCAATGGGGCTTAATAAAGAATTATTTTGGCAAAAGTATGATGAGCAGTTCCAAGTAAGTTTTGAGCCTGTAACTGAATATCTAAAGACGAAATATAAAATAGGAACACCAGAAACGACTAAACAAGATAAAGACAAATTTGATAAACAAGTTCGTTTAAAAAAACTAAAAGCTAAGAAAAAATATGGAGCTTTAAGTCGAGTTATTCAGTCGTATGGAATTAAAAGATATACAAGATCTCAACAGAATCCAAATGCTAGATATGTAAAGCTTGATGCAAGAGTGAATAGAGTTCTTCTAAGTAAGATCTATTATAATTATGTTAGAGGTAAAAAGACCTCTGACTATGGGAGTTTATTTTTAAATATCAAGTATAATTTGAAAAATTGCAACTATTCAGACTTAGGGGTGGAGAAAGAAAAAGATTTTACTGATGTCGTAAATAACCACTGGCTAAAATGGTTTAGTGAAAATAAGCCTGGAAATATAGCAAATATCGAAATTCTTAAAGAAGATAAATTAAATAGATTAGATAGTTATTTCAAGCTTCCATATGAGAAAATGATTAGTGATATACCGGAACTTTTTGTAAATAGTTTATACTTTGATATTGAAATAACAATTGAGAAAGTTTTAGAAGATGCAAAATTCAATGACTATAAATTTAAGTTTAGTGGTGGGGGATACTTATTAGATCTTCAATCAAATAATATTTTGGCCAGTATGGAGTTTCCTATTGAGTCTAAACAGTATCGTCATCTAAACTACGATAAGTTAAGTACCGTTCTAGCTAATCATGTTTACCGAATGCCATTCAATGAATTCTCAGTATTAAAGAGAAAAATTAAAGATATTGCTCCAATGAATAGTATTCATCGTGTTTCACTTTATGATTTTGCAAATATGAAAGATATTTATAACTTTGTTGAGCTTATTAAGGCCCGGGGAATAAAAAACTCTCTAAATGCAAGATTAGAATCAATAGGTACGAACAGAGCTGAAATTGTGATATTTATGGATGGCGAATTAACTGAGCTTAAAACTCTATTAAATTCTCTTGAATCGGCAAAAAAGGATCTATCATTTGAGTTTATTGATACGGATAATGTTCTTGGTATAAAATTTAATAAGGTAGTTGATTCTACAATTGTAAATAAGAACTTATAAGGTCTTAAAATATGAATAGAGTACTCTCAAATTTTTCATTTCTAACAGTAGCTGTTTTACTTCTTTTTCAGTCTTGTGCACAAAGACCAATCAAAAGAAGAGGAACAGGCTATGCACCAAGATATAAGACTCCATTTAATAAAAAATCGAGTGAGTACTTTAGTCCTATAAAAAAGAAAATAGCTCTTCTTGCTTTCTATAATGAGTCTCCTTTTGGAAAAGAAGATTTAGCAATTACTGCAACTGAAGAGTTTAGAAGAGAGCTATCTAGAACTCGAGATTTCGTTATTGATCCAGAAGCTTCAAGCTTGTTTGGCACCAGTAAAGAGATCTATGCTGGTGGTGGAATAAAGTTGGCACAGTTATCAAGAAAGGCAAAACTATCAGGTGTTAACTTAGTTATATTTGGCCGTATCACTCATGCTAGAGTTAGGCAGAAAACAGATGAAATAGGATTTGTTAGAAAAACAAAATCTTACGCTGAATCTATTGTTGAAATAAAAATATTTGATGTTCATGCTAACAAAGAAATTTATTCTGCAAAAATGGATGGAAATATAAATGATGCTGCTTATCGATTTTTTTTATCCCAGCGTGATGCAAATATAGATTATAGAAGAAGTCTTTTAAGATATTCAGTTAAAGTTGCAACAAGAAGGTTTGTACCTCAGATTGCAAAAATGGGTGCAAAACTTGATTGGACTGGACGTGTAGCAAAAATTATTGGCTCTAAAATATATGTAAATGCAGGTCGAACATCAGGAATAAATGTAGGAGATATTCTACGTGTTATGACTGAGGGAACTGAGATTTATGATCCAGAGTCTGGAGCAATTTTAGGAGTCTCTAAAGGACAAGTAAAAGGCACATTAGAGATCATTGATTTTTTTGGAATTGATGGATCTGTGGCCATATTACATTCTGGTGGATCAGTTACTGAAGGTGACTTCGTTCAACTATACTAAATATTTATCTAATTCTTCTTGGTAAACTAAAACCTTATCTGGCTTAATAATAAAATTTGTTAGCTTTTGTAAAAATCTCATTTTAGGATCTGGAACAAAAGTAATATATCTATTTAGATTAGGTAGCTTCTTTATTTCTTTTAAATAAAATAAATTTACGGGATTTGGAAAAATAACGTTTTCGGTATCAACTATATAATCCCAGCCTTTCGGATTCATTAATCCAAAGATCATTGCCGCTTTAAGATCTTCTTTAATGAGTACGGGATTTATTAGTCCACTAGGGCGAAGATAAAGAATATTTCGAATTGAATATATTTCGAGTCTTCCACCTTGTTTGGAAATATCTAAAATTAATTTCATTTTTGTCGGTATTCTATAGGATCTTTTAAACCAGCTTCTTTGAATCCACGAAGGCGAAGAGCACATGAGTCACATTCACCGCAGGCTTTATCTGCACGAGCATAACAAGACCAAGTTATTTCGAGTGGTGCTTTTCGATTGATAGCTTCTTTTACAATTTCAGATTTTTTCATCATGATTACTGGAGTCACTACTTCTATATCCCCGTCTTTTGTTCCTTGTTTAATAAGCTTATTATAAGCTTCATAGTAGCTAGGGCGACAATCAGGGTAGCCTGGAGAGTCTTCGTAGTTTGCTCCAATATAAATTTTACGAGCACCAATGACTTCGGCCCAAGATACCGCCATAGCAATAATATGGGTATTTCTGAAGGGAACATAACTTGATGGGATAACATCAGAGTCACCATCATACTTAGTCACTTCAATACGACTATCAGTTAATGAGCTTCCACCAATTTGAGATAGAAAAGTCATATCAATAATTTTTTGATGAGCTTGATCAACATCGTAAAATTCGCAAATTTTATCAAAGCATTCTCTTTCTTTGTGAGATGTTTTTTGACCATAATTTAAATGTAAAAAAGAAAGTTTTTCAAACTTTTCATGGGCCATTGCTGCTACTGCTAATGAATCCATTCCACCACTAACGAGTACTATTGCTAATTCATCTATCTTACTCATTTTTTTCCCTGCAGATGCCTAAAGGTTATCTATAGTCTTATGAAGAAATGCTTCAATCTTTTCTATTTTTTTCTGAGCAATATTTTTCTTTGTTACTAGATCACCATCGTTCTCTTTAATCATAGTATAGAACTTAATTTTGGGTTCTGTTCCTGATGGACGAAGATATAATTGATTCCCCGATTTAAATTTAAAACCTAGAACATTACTTTTAGTCATATCTATTGGAGTCTCAGACCCTTCAAGTAAATCTCTTGAAGTTTGAGACTCAAAATCAGAGAATATTGCAACTTCTTCATCAGCAATATTCATTTTGGAATTGTCTCTGAAGTACTGCATGATATTGTTGATTTTTTCTTTACCAGCAATTCCTTCATAAGTATTAGCGATTAAACTTTCTTGTGCATAACCGTACTTAGTGTAAATATCATCTAGAGCATCAACTAGAGTCTTACCTTGGAGTTTATAAAATAAAGTAACTTCATTCATCATGGCCATTGCACCTACAGCATCTTTGTCGCGTGCTTGATGATGAGTCATATAGCCAAATGATTCCTCACTAGCAAATACCAAGTTGTAATCAGTATCTGCTTCCTCTAAATCTCTCCAAAGTCTTGCCATCCATTTGAAACCTGTAAGTGTATCAAGTACTGTTCCACCAAAATGTTCAACAATATTATTTTGAAGACCTGAAGTCACAATAGATTTAATTACTAGGGGATTACTTGGAAGCTTGTTTTGTTTCTGAAGTTCAGAAAACATATATTCAATTAATAAAAAGGCTAATTGATTTCCATTTAAATACTGTGCTTTACCTTTATGATTGACTACTAAACCTAAACGGTCACCATCTGGATCAGTTCCATAGGCCACATCAGCATTACTCGCTAGCATTTCTTCTACTGCATATTTTAGGGCTTTCGGATCCTCTGGATTTGGAGTCGTTTCAACAGTTGAAAAGTTGCCATCAAATACTGATTGTTTTTCAATAATATTAAAATTAGTGAACCCAAGGCGCTCGCTTATCGTTTTACAAGGAATGTATCCTGTTCCGTGAAGAGGTGTGTAAACGAAGCTTGCAACATCTTTGTTATCTTTAATCATCTGAGGATTAATACTTATTGATTCAAGTATTTTATAAAATGACTCATTTACTTCGTCGCCAATCCATTCAATCATTCCACTCTTTTGAGCTTCATCAAAATCAACAGTCTTAACTTGAGACCAGTCAGCTATTCCAGCATATGAATCAATAATATTTTGATCATGCGGAGGAGTTACTTGAGATCCATCATCCCAGTAGGCCTTGAAACCATTGTAAGCTTTTGGATTATGACTAGCTGTGATCATTACACCACATTTACAATTATAGTATCTCACTGCATATGACAGCATAGGAGTAGGGGTTAATTCAGAGAAAATAAAAGTCTTAATTCCATTCGCGGCAAAAACACTTGCTACTTCTTTAGCAAATTCGATTGAGAAATTACGACAATCGTACGAAACAGCTGCTTTTGGCTCAATTGGATTTAAAGCTAGAACTACGTTGACCATGGCCTGTACAGCTTTTCTAACATTATACTTATTTATACGGTTTGATCCCATGCCAATAATTGATCTTAACCCACCAGTTCCAAACTCTAAATCTTTGTAGAACCTATCAATAAGCTCAGATTCATTGTTTTCTGTGTCTTTTAAAAGTGATAAAATCTCATTTCTATCTGGTTCATCAAAGTAACTATTAGTTGACCAAGATTTTGCGAGTTCTATAGCTTTTTCTTTCATATACAAACGGACCTTTTCAGAGTAATATCACGGTTATTAAAAAAAATGAGTGTATCACTATAGCACAAATGAGTGGAGGAATAAATGTCAAATAAAGATATGAAACATGCAAAAAATTTAGCAGGCAAATTTTACTGCACTGATCCAGATGACGATAATGGAGAAGGATGCATCGCGTGTAACGTTTGTTATAATGGAGCTCCAGATTTTTTTGCTGAAGATGAGGACGGAAATGCCTATATCATTAAGCAACCAACAAATGCTGATGAAATTGAATTATGTGTTGAGCAAATGGAAGCTTGTCCAGTTGGCTCTATCGGAGACGATGGAGAGTAACCTTTTTATTTTCTTGTCGCATCGAATTATAAATTAAACTAAAATATCAGCCCTCGCTTTAGTCGAGGGTTTTTTTGTAGCAATATCTGAAAACTGAATTAAACTAACAATATCTATTAATTAAAATATAAAGGGGATCCGCCATGTCAGGAGGAGTAGTAGATATTACTTATGAGATGATCAAAAGTAATACGACAGTACAGCTGGGAGGGACAATAATATTTGCTCTTGCCGTAATTCATACGTTCTTAGTTAAAAAGTTTGAACATATTGCACATTCGTATCCTACAGGATCAATCGGAGCAGAAGGTTTTCACTTTTTAGGTGAAGTTGAAGCTGTTTTTGGTATGTGGGCCGCAATTTTTATTGTATTTCTAATGGGAACGATGGGATTTCATAGTCCAATTATATACCTAGAAGCTCAAAATTATACAGAACCTGCGTTCGTATTTGTTATTATGGCCATAGCCGGAACAAGACCAATTATTAAAATTTCTGAACAGCTTATAATTGGATTATCTAAGATGTTTGCCTTTTTTCCTGGAAAGATGGCCTTCTTTTTATCAGCATTAATCTTTGGCCCACTTCTTGGATCATTTATTACTGAGCCTGCTGCAATGACGGTTACAGCATTAATTCTTCAAAAGAACTTCTACTCTAAAGAAGGTATGTCTTTAAAATTTAAGTACGCTACTTTAGGACTTTTATTTGTAAATATCTCGATTGGTGGAACTCTTACTCACTTTGCCGCACCACCAGTGTTAATGGTAGCTGGAAAATGGGGATGGGGAATGGGTCATATGTTCGGTTACTTTGGATATAAAGCTATAATAGCAGTAGTCATTTCTACTTTCTTAATTGCATTTATGAATAAGAAAGAACTTAGCCAAAACTTTGATCTAAGAGCTGAAAGAGAAGATAAAATGCACCCAACTTGGTGGATTACATTAATTCATATTATCTTTTTAGGATTAGTCGTTTTAACTGCTCATCATATGGTTTTATTCTTTGGATTGTTCTTATTTTTCTTAGGATTTACAACTGTAACTCAAATATATCAAGACCGTATAAAACTAAAAGAATCATTATTAGTTGGATTCTTTTTAGGTGGACTCGTAACTTTAGGTTCAATGCAAGGTTGGTGGATAGCAGCTATCTTTAATCATCCTCTTGTGACTGAAATTCCTCTCTTTGTTGGAACAACAGGATTAACAGCTATAACTGATAATGCTCTTCTTACTTACTTAGGTTCTTTAGTTGAAGGTTTATCTGAGACTAAGAAGTACTTCCTAGTTGCTGGTGCAGTAGCAGGTGGCGGTTTAACAGTTATCGCAAATGCTCCAAACCCCGCAGGATTTGGTATTCTTAAAGGTCATTTCGGAGAAGATGGAATTAGCCCAGTTGGATTATTAAAAGCAGCTTTATTACCAACAGTTGTTGCTATGCTTTCGTTCTATATATTAGCTAAAGTAAATATTATATTTGGATAAAATCAAATAACGAGGGCCGGCTTAGAAATAAGCCGGCTTTTTTTTTATGAAAATAATTAAATTATTAACGGTAAATTTATTTCTGTTTTTTATTTTAGATCAATTTGTTGGTCTATTTATAAATAATGGTCCTGAGTATCTAAATAAATCTCAATATCCTTGGGAGAGTTATTCTACAAACTACAGAGGATACTTTGAAAAAATCACTCAAGGTGACAAATTCTTTTTTGGGCTTAAGAGGAACTGGGAAGATCGAATATACCATTCCAAACCTATCCCTGAAGGGAAAAGAAGAGTCCTGACTATTGGAGACTCATTCACCTTTGGTCAGGGAGTGAGGTTTAAAGACAATTACACAAATAAGGTTTCATCATTAGATAATAAATTTATTGGAATCAACTTAGCGAATTCGGGAAGTGACTTAAAGCAAATCGAAAAATCTTTAAATGATCATATAAAAGAAATCAAACCAGAACATGTTATATATGGATATTGTCTGAATGATATGATTGCTGGAAAAAGCTCTAATATTCAATTTCTGGACTACAATACAAAAACAAAACCAATTAAAGATATAGGCCTAAAATGGGATTTTATAAATAAAAGAACAACTCAAATTAATCTTGGTAGAAACTCAAGATTATATGATTTCTTTAAGTGGTCACCTCTTTTTAAAAAAATTTACCAGAGCGCTGAATTAAAAAGCATCTCAAAACAAACAATGAAACACTACAAAGATTTGTATAGTGTTGAAAAGAATAAAAATGGTATTAAAGAAACAATTGATGGAATTATTAGATTAAAAAATAAGTCTCTTAAAAATAATGCTAAATTTACCATTATTATATTTCCAATCATCTTTTGGCCAAATCAAAACTACTTTTTAGAGGCCGAACATAGTATTTTTATAAATCTGTTAGAAGAAAACCATATCAATTATAGAGATATGAAAGACGAATGGTTGAAGTTCGAGGATAGAGACTTGTGGGTACACCCAGTCGACCAACACCCAAATAATATTGCTCATGGTCTTGTTGCACGTAAAATCATAAACTTACTGAATAAAACTGAGTAAAAAACTTCGAATGTTTGAATTTTTTATAAAATAAAATGCCATATGTTAAGATAAAATTGCCATATATATATTAGAATACATACAGAGTTATAATAATTAAGCAGAAACGGAGTTTTGCTTTGAGATATTTGATCCTATTTTTATTAACACTACCAAGTCTTAGCTTTGGCCAGGATGGTGAATCCTTTTCTGGTTATGGAACCGGTAAAATGATGAATCAAACTCGTGATGCTCTCCTTAGCTACGAGCTTATCCAAGAAAAAACTAATTTCTGGGGGCAAAAACTAGAAAAAATGCTTTTAGGTGGATATACCGAAAAATTTTTGATCTTTGCGCCATTAATAACAGGTAAAGTAGAGTTTAGAGCTCTGGATGTTAACTTCTATGTTGATACTCGTAGAGATAGAGGTGGAGTCAATTACACCTATAATTTCTAACCCAGATATTCTTTTTTTATCCTTAAATAGGAACCTTTTTCTAGCTAGTTAAATTCCCAATCGCACGTATCATTTATCTATGAGAAAAATATTAAAATCTTTTAGTTTTTGGGTGTTCGCTATTACTTTAGTCTTGTCC